>PDWI01002840.1_pt1 | contig 25517 bp, 13 predicted proteins | sample 1430891 | NCBI WGS metagenome assembly PDWI01 (sample SAMN01162508, study PRJNA174530) | Oral metagenome, whole genome shotgun sequencing project. | biome: Marine environment; feature: Marine mammal; material: Swab sample of the gingival sulcus; isolation source: swab sample of gingival sulcus...
TTATGTTAAACACTCGCTTGAGGAATGGAAAAAAGTTATTTTTCCAACAGGACAACAGATAAGAAACGCATTTATTTCTGTCGCTGTTGTTGTAACTGTTATAACACTATTTTTAGGATTGATTGATTTAATTATGCATTCAGCATTATCAATTTTAATATAGGACTATTATGGCACACAAGTGGTATGCAATTCAAACATATGCTGGTAGCGAAATGAGTGTTAAAAATGCCATTGAAACTCTTGTGAGAGATAACGGCATTGGTGAACAACTTAAAGAAGTTATAGTTCCCACTGAAGATGTCATAGAAGTCAAAAATGGTAAAAAAAAGATTAGTGAGAGAAGTCTATATCCAGGTTATGCTTTTGCTCATCTTGACCTTGATACCTCTTTATGGCATAAGATTCAATCTTTACCAAAGGTTGGTAGGTTTATTGGAGAGTCAAAAAAACCAACACCACTAAGCGAAAAAGACATCACACTTATTTTAGAAAAGGCAGAGAAAAAAGGTGCACCTAAGCCGAAGATATTTTTTGAAGATGGAGAGAGTGTTCGAATCACTGAAGGTCCATTTGCAAACTTTACTGGTATGGTGGAAGAGTATGATATGGAGCATGGAAAACTTCGTTTAAATGTTTCAATTTTTGGAAGAAGTACACCTGTTGAGATTTTATACTCTCAGGTAGAGAAAATAGTATAAGGAATAAATAATGGCAAAGAAAGTAAGTGGTTTAATAAAACTTCAAATTGCTGCAGGAAAAGCAAATCCATCACCACCAGTTGGTCCAGCGCTTGGTCAAAAAGGTGTAAATATTATGGAATTTTGTAAAGCTTTCAATGAAAAAACAAAAGATATGATGGGATATAATATTCCTGTTGTTATAACTGTTTATAGTGATAGAAGTTTTACATTTATTACAAAACAACCGCCAATGAGTGACTTGATTAAAAAGACAGCTGGTATTTCAAAAGGCACTGATAATCCATTAAAAAATAAAGTTGGCAAGCTAACACAAGCTCAAGTTATGGAAATAGTTGAGAAAAAAATTGCTGATTTAAATACTAATGATAAAGAGGCTGCTGCAAGAATTGTTGCTGGTAGTGCAAGAAGTATGGGTGTCGATATAGTCGATTAAAAAATCTTTAATACCGCTAATAGCGGGAGCAAAAAGTTGCGGAGAATAAAATGGGAAAAACTACTAAAAGATTAAAAGAATTACAAGATAAAATAGAAGAAAATAAAATATATTCAGCAAGCGAGGCAATATCTTGCGTAAAAACATTAGCATCAGCTAAGTTTGATGAGACGGTTGAGATTTCATTGAAGCTTAATGTTGATCCAAGACATGCTGACCAGATGGTTAGAGGCTCTGTTGTTTTACCAGCAGGAACTGGAAAGAGTGTAAGGGTTGCTGTTGTAGCAAAAGATGCTAAAGCCGATGAAGCTAAAGAAGCTGGGGCAGAAATAGTTGGTAGTGATGAGCTGATAGAAGATATTCAAAACGGCAAGATTGATTTTGATGTGTTGATAGCTACTCCAAATATGATGGCATTGATAGGAAAAGTGGGAAGAATTTTAGGACCAAAAGGTCTTATGCCAAATCCAAAAACTGGAACAGTAACAATGGATGTTGCAAAAGCTGTTGAAAATGCTAAAGGCGGACAAGTAAACTTTAGAGTTGATAAGCAAGGAAATATTCATGCTGGTATTGGAAAAGTTAGCTTTAGTGAAGATAAATTAACTCAAAACTTTAATGAATTTGTAAAAGCGATAAATAAACAAAAACCATCTGCTGCAAAAGGTAGATATATAAAAAATGCAACTTTGTCATTAACCATGAGTCCATCTGTTCCTATGGATGTATTAGAGTTAATGGATATAAAATAGTAAGTTAAACTTAATCTTTGATTGGAGATAGCCGAGGTCTTACGACTTAATTTGATATTTTATCATATCTGCTTGAAATCACCAGTCGGAAAGGAGAAACATTGACAAGAGAACAAAAAGTTGAAATTGTTAGTAATTTGAGTGAAGAGTTTAAAAATTCCGACTCTGTTATTGTATGTGAGTACAAAGGACTTGATACTATAAGTCTTGAAGAGCTTAGAAATGTAGCAAGAGAAAACGAAGTAAAAGTTCAAGTAGTTAAAAATACACTTGCAGCACTTGCTTTAAAAGAAGCTGATATTTCAGGAATTGAGCTTAAAGATACTAATATTTTTATTTGGAGTAATGATCAGTTAGCTATCTGTAAGGTTGTTGATAAATTTGCAAAAGCTCACGATGCTTTTAAAATTAAATCAGCATTCATTGATGGTGAAGTAACTGATGAAAATAAAGTTGCCATGCTTGCTAAGATGCCTTCACGCGATGAGCTTATCGCAATGCTATTGCAAGTTTGGAATGCACCGATTACAAATTTTACAATCGGTCTTGATGCTCTTAGAGCTAAAAAAGAAGAAGCGTAAGCTTTATATATAAAAAATAAAATTTAGGAGATTATTGAAATGGCAATTTCAAAAGAAGATGTATTAGAATATATTTCTAACTTAACAGTATTAGAATTAAGTGAATTAGTAAAAGAATTTGAAGAAAAATTTGGTGTTAGTGCAGCTCCTGTAATGGTAGCTGGTGCAGCTGGTGGTGATGCTGGTGGGGCAGCTGAAGAGAAAACTGAGTTTGATGTAGTACTTAAAGATGCAGGTGCTAAGAAAATCAATGTGATTAAAGCAGTAAGAGCAATTACTGGTCTTGGTCTTAAAGAGGCAAAAGAAGCAGTTGAAGGTGCACCAACTACACTTAAAGAAGGTGTTAGTAAAGAAGAAGCAGAAGAAGCTAAAAAGCAACTTGAAGAAGCTGGTGCAACTGCTGAACTTAAATAATTTTAGGTGTTTTTGCAAGGGTTCTTCCCTTGCATTTTGTTAAATTTCTATTCTTGCCCAACAGGGGCATTTTAATCACATTTCTTTCAAACTTTTTTACGGGGTATTAGTATGCTAAATAGCTTAAAATCAGGAAATCGACTAAGAGTTGATTTTGCAAAAGTTCCTCAACAAATAGATGTACCAAATATGTTACAACTTCAGCAGAAGAGTTATGAGCATTTTTTAAATGTAAATAACGCTGATATAGAGAGCGGAATTGAAAAAGTATTCAAATCAATTTTTCCAATTCATGACCCACAAAATCGCTTAACTCTTGAGTATGCAGGAAGCGAAATAGGAAGCGCAAAATATAATATTAGAGAATGTATGGAGAGAGGTCTTACTTATTCAGTAAGCTTAAAAATGGACATTCGTTTAGTTTTGTGGGATAAAGATGAAAAAACAGATCAAAAATTAGGCATTAAGGATGTAAAAACACAATCGATATTTATTAGAGAAATTCCTTTAATGACGGATAGAATCTCTTTTATAATAAATGGAGTTGAACGGGTTGTAGTGAACCAGCTACATAGAAGCCCAGGAGTTATTTTTAAAGAAGAAGAGAGCTCAACTGTTTTAAATAAACTAATTTATACTGCACAAATCATACCAGATAGGGGCTCGTGGCTTTATTTTGAGTATGATGCAAAAGATACACTTTATGTTAGGATAAACAAAAGAAGAAAAGTTCCTATAACTATTTTATTTAGAGCATTAGGTTATAGTAAACAAGATATATTAAAATTATTTTATCCTGTTTTAAAAATATTTATAAAAAATAATAAATTTTTAATGGAATTTAAGCCAGAGCTTTTAAATGAGAGAGTTGACTTTGATTTAAAAGATGAAAATGGAGAATTGTTATTAGCTGCTGGCAAAAGATTAACTAAGAAAAAAATACAGAAAATGATGGATGATGGTATTAAGTGGATAGAGTATCCAGCTGATATCTTGGTAAATCGATTTTTATCTTCGCCAATTATTGACGAAGAGAGTGGAGAGGTTTTATACGAGACTTTAACACAATTAGATGAAAATAAATTAATAAAGATTGCTGAACTTGGTTTGAAAAGTGTCGAAATAGCAAATGACTTGGCTAGTGATGTTGATGATGCGATTATAAATTCATTTGTTGCTGATAATGAAACTTTAAAACTTTTAAAGCAAGCAGAGGGAATTGAAGACGAAAATGACTTGGCCAACATAAGACTTTACAAAGTTATGAGACCTGGTGAACCTGTTACAAAAGAGGCGGCTAAATCTTTTGTAAATGATCTATTTTTTAATCCAGAAAGATATGATTTAACAAAAGTAGGTCGTATGAAAATGAACCATAAACTTAGTCTTGATGTTCCTGAGTATGTAACTGTAATGACTAGTGAAGATATCATTAAGACTGTAAAATATCTAATCAAAGTTAAAAATGGCAAAGGTCATATTGATGATAGGGATCATTTAGGTAATCGTCGTATTCGTTCTATTGGTGAGCTTTTGGCTAATGAGCTTCATACTGGTCTTGTGAAGATGCAAAAAGCAATTCGAGATAAGTTTACAGCTCTTAGTGGAAATATTGAGGAACTTATGCCTCATGACTTGATAAATTCAAAAATGATAACAAGCTCGATTACAGAATTTTTCACAGGTGGGCAGTTGTCTCAATTTATGGATCAGACAAACCCATTAAGTGAAATTACTCACAAAAGAAGACTTTCAGCACTTGGTGAGGGTGGTCTTGTAAAAGAGAGGGCTGGTTTTGAGGTTCGTGATGTTCACCCAACTCATTATGGAAGAATTTGCCCTGTTGAGACCCCAGAGGGTCAAAATATTGGTCTTATTAACACTTTAGCAACTTATGCAAAAGTAAATGATTTAGGTTTTGTTGAAGCTCCATATAGAAAAGTTGTAAATGGAAAAATAACTAAAGATATTGTATATTTAACAGCAACACAAGAGGAGGGTATCTATATTGCTCCTGCATCTACCATTGTAAATGATAATTGTGAAATTGTTGAAGATTTATTGGAAGCTAGATATGATGGAGAGATTGTTTTAGCGCACAAAGAGAAAATAGAGCTAATTGATTTAAGTTCAGCTATGGTTTCTGGTGTTGCTGCATCATTGATTCCATTTTTGGAGCATGATGATGCAAACAGAGCTTTGATGGGTTCAAACATGCAACGACAAGGTGTGCCGCTTTTACGCTCCAATGCTCCAATGGTAGGTACTGGAGTCGAGGCAGTAGTAGCAAGAGATTCTTGGGCTGCAATTAAAGCAAGAAGAGGTGGAATAGTAGAAAAAGTAGATAGTAAAAATATCTATATTTTAGGTGAAGATGAAAATGGTGCTTTTATAGACCATTACAATGCTCAAAAAAATATGCGAACAAACCAAAATACAACTTTTTCACAGTATCCAATCGTAAGGCAAGGTCAAAAAATTGAAGCTGGACAGGTCATAGCGGATGGTTCAAGCATGGATAAAGGTGAGTTAGCAATCGGACAAAATGTTATGGTTGCGTTTATGCCTTGGAATGGTTATAACTTCGAAGATGCGATTGTTATTAGCGAAAAAATGATTCGTGAAGATGTGTTTACAAGTGTTCATACTTACGAAAAGGAGATTGAAGCTAGAGAACTCAAAGATGGCGTTGAAGAGATTACAAAAGACATTCCAAATGTTAAAGAAGAGGATTTAGCACATCTTGATGAAAGCGGAATCGTAAAAATCGGAACTGAGATAAAACCAGGAATGATTTTGGTTGGAAAAGTTAGTCCAAAAGGAGAAGTAAAACCAACTCCTGAAGAGAGACTTTTAAGGGCAATTTTTGGAGAAAAAGCTGGTCATGTCGTAAATAAATCACTGTATGCTTCTGCATCTATGGAAGGCGTTGTGGTTGATGTTAAAATATTTACAAAAAAAGGTTATGACAAAGACCCACGAGCTTTAAGAGCATATGAAGAAGAAAAAGAAGTATTAGATAGAGAACATCATGATAAGCTTTTAATGCTTGATCGTGAAGAGATGTTAAGAATTAATTCACTACTTTCAAAAACACCGCTAAAAAATGAAGCAACGGTAAATAAAGTAGATTATAAAGTTGGAGATTTTGTTAGTAAAGATGACTTAGCAAATGTAAACAGATTTGCACTAAATTCACTTGTTAAGGCTTATGGAAGTGAAATTCAAGATGATTATAATAATTTGAAAAACTATTTCCAAAATGAAAAGAAAAAACTTAAAGAAATTCACGATGAAAAGCTTAATATTTTAGAAAAAGATGATATTTTACCAAGTGGTGTTGTAAAGCTTGTAAAGGTTTATGTGGCGACTAAAAGAAAACTAAAAGTTGGCGATAAAATGGCAGGAAGACATGGAAATAAAGGTATTGTTTCAAATATTGTTCCAGAAGTTGATATGCCTTATTTAAAAGATGGTGAAGCAGTTCATGTGGTATTGAATCCACTAGGTGTTCCATCTCGTATGAATATTGGTCAAATTCTTGAGGTTCATTTAGGTTTGGTTGGTAGAAGATTAGGCGACCAGATAAAAGAGATCTATGAGCAAAAAACCGATAGTTGGATAAAAGATTTAAGGGAAAAATTGATTGCCATTGCTGATGTTGCAAAACTTATGAAAGCAAAAGAGTTTATTGAAAGTTTAAGCGATGATGAGATTATTACTTATGCAAGAGATTGGAGTAGAGGAGTTAAATTTTCGACTCCAGTTTTTGAAGGTGTTGATGCAAATGAATTTGCAAAGCTTTTTGAAATGGCAAAAATAGACACCGATGGTAAGACTGAACTTTATGATGGACGAACTGGCGAGAAAATGAAAGAGCGTGTAAATGTAGGCTATATGTATATGCTTAAACTTCACCACTTAGTTGATGAAAAAGTTCACGCAAGAAGTACAGGACCGTATTCGCTTGTAACACAACAGCCTGTTGGTGGTAAAGCACTATTTGGTGGACAGAGATTTGGAGAAATGGAAGTTTGGGCATTAGAGGCTTATGGGGCTGCTCATACACTAAGAGAGATGCTAACAGTAAAATCTGATGATGTAGAAGGTAGAGTTGCAGCATATAAAGCACTTACAAGGGGTGAAAATGTGCCAAGAACTGGAATACCTGAAACTTTCTATGTTCTTACGAACGAATTAAAGTCTTTGGCTTTAGATGTTGAGATTTATGACGAGGTAGATGAAAATGAAAAAGCTTGAACCAATTGAGATAAATGAAGAAAAAAGACCTAGAGACTTTAGTGCTTTTCAGCTTAGACTTGCAAGTCCTGAAAAAATTCACTCATGGAGTTTTGGGGAGGTAAAAAAACCTGAAACGATAAATTATAGAACCTTAAAGCCAGAAAGAGATGGACTTTTTTGTGCTAAAATTTTTGGACCAATTAGAGATTATGAGTGCCTTTGTGGCAAGTATAAAAAAATGCGTTACAAAGGTGTTAAGTGTGAAAAGTGTGGTGTTGAAGTAACTAGTACAAAAGTTCGCCGTTCAAGAATGGGACATATTGAGCTTGTAACCCCTGTTGCACATATTTGGTATGTAAACTCCCTTCCAAGTAGAATAGGTACACTTTTAGGTGTTAAGATGAAAGACCTTGAAAGGGTACTTTACTATGAAGCCTATATTGTTGAAAATGCTGGTGATGCTTATTATGACAATGAAAATAGCAAAAAAGTAGAAAATTTTGATGTTTTAAATGAAGAGCAGTATCAAAGTTTAATCCAGCGTTACGGAGAAGAAAATTTTAGTGCTAGAATGGGTGGACAAGTCATTAGGGATTTGCTTGCAAATTTAGACTTAGTTGATATTTTAGTGAGTTTAAAGCAAGACATTGAGGCTACTAGTTCTGAGGCAAAGAAAAAAAGCATTATAAAAAGATTAAAAGTAATTGAATCATTCATTAATAGTGGCAATAGACCTGAATGGATGATGATAACAATGCTTCCTGTTCTTCCGCCAGATCTAAGACCACTTGTTGCACTTGATGGTGGAAAATTTGCTGTAAGTGATGTAAATGACTTATATAGAAGAGTAATAAATAGAAATGCAAGACTTAAAAGATTAATGGAACTTGATGCACCTGAAATTATCATACGAAATGAGATGCGTATGCTACAAGAGTCAGTAGATGCACTATTTGATAATGGTAGAAGAGCAAATGCTGTTAAGGGTGCAAATAAAAGACCACTGAAATCACTAAGTGAGATTATTAAAGGTAAGCAAGGTCGTTTTAGACAAAACCTACTTGGTAAAAGGGTCGATTTCTCTGGTCGTTCAGTAATCGTTGTTGGTCCAAAGCTTAGAATGGATCAGTGTGGACTTCCTAAAAAAATGGCACTTGAACTTTTTAAGCCACATTTACTTGCGAGACTTGAAGAAAAAGGTTATGCAACAACAGTAAAACAAGCAAAACGCATGATTGATGATAAGACAAATGAGGTTTGGGAGTGTCTTAGCGAAGTGGTTAAAGACCATCCTGTTATGTTAAACCGTGCACCAACACTTCATAAAATGTCTATTCAAGCATTTCATCCAATCTTAATTGATGGTAAAGCTATTCAGCTTCATCCGCTTGTATGTTCTGCTTTTAATGCTGACTTTGACGGAGACCAGATGGCGGTTCATGTTCCACTTTCTCAAGAAGCTATTACTGAGTGTAAGATTTTAATGCTAAGTTCAATGAATATACTTTTACCAGCATCTGGTAAAGCAGTAACCGTTCCATCTCAAGATATGGTTCTTGGACTTTATTATCTATCTCTTGAAAAAACAGGAGTGAAGGGATCAAATAAAATTTTTGCCGATATTGATGAGGTGATGATAGCACTTGAGGCTGGAAGCTTGGACATACATGCAAAAATTAAAACTCTTTTAGATGATAAGACAGTTTTTACAACCGCAGGAAGATTAATTTTAAAATCGATATTTCCAGACTTTGTGCCAGAAATTTTATGGAATAAGATTTTAAAGAAAAAAGATATTGGTACGCTAGTTGATTATGTTTATAAAGAGGGTGGGCTTGAAGTTACTGCTGAATTTTTAGATAATCTTAAAAATTTAGGATTTAAATATGCGACTGCTGCTGGCATTTCAATTTCAATTGATGATATTAAAATTCCAGAGGCTAAGAAAAAAATTATAAATGAAGCTAAGAAAAAAGTTAAAGAGATTCAGCAACAGCATGGCGCAGGACTTTTAACTGATAGTGAAAGATACAATAAAATAGTAGATATTTGGACAGATACAAACAATACTGTTGCGTCTAGTATGATGAAGATTATGCAAACTGATAAAGATGGATTTAACTCTATTTTTATGATGGCAGACTCTGGAGCGAGAGGTAGTGCAGCTCAGATTAGACAGCTTGCAGGTATGAGAGGACTTATGGCTAAGCCTGATGGTAGTATTATTGAGACACCAATTATTTCAAACTTCCGTGAAGGGTTAAATGTACTTGAATACTTCATTTCAACTCACGGTGCTAGAAAAGGTCTTGCTGATACTGCTCTTAAGACAGCAAATGCTGGATATTTGACAAGAAAACTTATTGATGTTAGTCAAAATGTTAAAGTTACTATTGAAGATTGTGGTACTCATGAGGGTGTTGAGATTACCGAGATTACCGAGAGTGGAGAGCTGATTGAAAGTTTAGAGGAGAGATTACATGGTAGGGTTTTAGCTGAAGATGTGATTGATTCCATTACTAATGAAGTTTTATTTACTGAAGGTACTTTAATAGACGAAGAGAAAGCAAAATCTTTAAGTGAGGCTGGAGTTAAATCGGTTGCCATAAGAACACCTATCACTTGTAAAGCTAAAAAAGGTGTTTGTGCTAAGTGCTATGGTATAAACCTAGGCGAGGGTAAAATGGTAAGACCAGGAGAAGCGGTTGGTATAATTTCAGCTCAATCAATTGGTGAACCTGGAACACAGCTTACTCTAAGAACATTTCACATCGGTGGAACTGCTTCAACTGAACAGCAAGATAGACAAGTAATTGCTCAAAAAGAGGGCTTTATAAGGTATTATAATCTAAAAACTTATACTACAAAAGAGGGCAAAGAAGTTGTAGCAAATAGAAGAAATGCTTCAGTATTGTTGGTAGAGCCAAAAATAAAAGCTCCTTTTACAGGTAAGCTTGATATTCAAACAGCCCATGAAGAGATAGTGATAACTTTATCAGGAGATAAGGAAGAAGAAAAATACACTATAAGAAAAAATGACTTAGCTAAACCAAATGAATTAGCTGGTGTTAGTGGTAAGGTTGAGGGTAAATTTTATATTCCATATAAAAATGGTGAAACTATAGAAGAAGATGAAAGCTTGGTTGAGGTAATAAAAGAAGATTGGAATATCCCAAATCGTATCCCTTATGCAAGTGAGCTAAAAGTTAAAGATGGTGAACCTGTTGTTCAAAGGATAGTTGCTGGTTCTCAAGGCGTGGTTAAATATTATGTCTTAAATGGAGATTATTTGCAACGACATCATGATATAGAAAAAGGAAAAACGGTAAAAGCTAAAGGACTTTTTGCAGTTGTTGCTGACTTAGAAGATAGAGAGGCTATTAGACATTATATTCCGAGAAACTCTATGATTGAAATTTCTGATAATTCAGATGTGCAACCAGATAGTATAATTGCAACTCCGATTTCATCTGAGCAAACTGTGGTTGCTGAATGGGATCCATATTCAAATCCAATAGTAGCTGAAGAAGAAGGTGTAGTTAGTTTTGAAGATATAGAGCCAGGTCATAGTGCTACAGAGCAGACTGATGAGTTGACTGGTGTTAGTCGTTTGGTTATAAATGAGTATTTGCCAGCTGGAACAAAACCGACTATTTTACTTGCTTTAAAAAGTGGTGAGATTATAAAGTATCAACTTGAGCCAAAAACAAATGTATTTGTCCGTGAAGGAATGGAAGTAAAACAAGGTGATTTACTTGGTCGTACTCCAAAAGCGGTAGCAAAGTCAAAAGATATTACCGGAGGTCTTCCACGAGTTAGTGAGCTTTTTGAAGCAAGAAGACCAAAAAATGCAACTGTTATTGCTGAAATTGATGGTGTTGTGAGATTTGGTAAGCCTTTGAGATCAAAAGAGAGGATTATAATCGAAGCAAAAGATGGTGCAATGTGTGAGTATCTAGTTGATAAAGGTCGTCAGATTAGAGTTCAGGCAGGTGATTATGTACATGCGGGCGAACATTTAACAGATGGAGTTGTATCAAGTCATGATATACTTAGGATTTTAGGTGAAAAAGCACTTCATTATTATCTCATTAGTGAAATTCAACAAGTATATCGTGGTCAAGGGGTTGCAATTTCCGATAAGCATATTGAGATAATTGTTTCACAAATGTTAAGACAAGTAAAAATCGTAGATAGTGGAAATACAAATTTTATCATAGGCGATTTGGTTTCAAGAAGAAAATTTAAAGAAGAAAACATTCGTATCATGAAAATAGGTGGAGAACCAGCTATTGCTGAACCAGTACTTCTTGGTGTTACAAGGGCTGCTATTAGCAGTGATAGTATCATTTCTGCTGCGTCATTTCAAGAGACCACGAAAGTTTTAACAGAAGCTAGTATAGCTGCAAAATTTGATCACTTAGAAGACTTAAAAGAAAATGTTATTTTAGGTAGGATGATACCTGTTGGAACAGGACTTTATCAAGACAAAAATGTAAATCTTTCTTACGAAGATTAAAGCTAAAATGCCCTCATAATAAATGAGGGCATTTTTTAAAATATTTACAATTTAGTATTCATAATATTAATTTATTTATCTACAATAGTATTCTGCCAAATCAAAAAACAACTAAACTTTATAAAAAACATTTTTAAAATCAAAACGACTAAGTATCATCTTTCAAGATTTTTTTACTAATAGTAATCAGCTACAATTTCAAAAAAAACATATCCACAATCTGATACTGGTTTATTCTTTATAGTATTTAGTATAATTTTTTATCATTGTAAACTATTCTTAATAATAATTTTGATACTATATATAAAATAGTGTTAATAAGAATAATTATCATAAATATCTAAAATTGATAATAATTCTAAGTGCATTGTTTAAAATCACAAGTTAGGAGATATTGTATGTCTAAGTTTTTAAAGGTGCTATTAAGTAGTATGTTTTTCATCCTCATGATAGGTTGTGGGGGGCATAAAGGTAGTTCTGATTCTGATAATGGCAAAAGTCATAAAGATTTCATTATTGGAACTATTATTGATGCTAAAGTTAATGGGATAAGATATGTAAGTAAAACATACCCCAAGCAAAGATCAGAAGTTTCAAAAGATGGTGGTAAGTTTAAGTTTAAACGAGCCGAAGAGACTAAGTTTTATGTGGGTGATATTCTCATAGGTACAGCAAATCCTGTTAAAGATGACAATATAGTATATTTAGCCGATATGCTAGGATATGAAAGAGATGTCATTAATGAAGAGATATTATCTTTGGCTCTGTTTTTGCAGACTATTGATGAAGATCAAAATAATGATTATATTATTAAAATCGGTGATAATTGGAAAAAATTTGTAGGTTTTAATGGTAAAAACATAAAAGATATAGGCTTAAATATAGCTAGCATTACTGCACTTTTAAAGTCCAAAAATTTTATACCAAAAGACATAGATAGCGTAAAAAGCCATCTTCTAAACTCTTTAAAATCAAATGGGATATATCCAATAAAAGACCAAACAGTTGGTACTAATAACAAAGAAAATAATAATCAAGCAGAAGATAAAAATCCAATTGTCATTGCAGACACTACAAATGAGCACATAAACGATAAAAAATCTGAACAAAAAGCAAATGATGATAGTAAAAATGCCATTTTATTTGTAAAATCAACTCCTGCTGACAAAAGTAATAATATAGAGATAGATAGCAATATTACCATTTCTTTTGATAAAGATATCAAATCTTTTGATAAAGAAAAATTTGTACTTTTAAAAAGTAAAGATGGTTCAAGTATAGTAAGTGTAGATATCATTAAATCCAATACAAAAGATATTATTATCAAACCAGTTAATAATCTTGAATACAATACAACTTATTATGTTGCTATAAAGCCAAATGCTGTTATTGATAACGATGATAAAGCTTTAGTGGGTGATAAAACTATATCTTTTAAAACAAAAAAGAAAATAGAAAAGAAGCCAGCACCGAACAAAGATAACAATAAAGATAATAAAGTAATCGATTTTAGCTCTTCAGTACCAAAAGATAAATCAATAGATTTTGGCATAGATAAAAATATCATAATCACTTTTACTAAAGATGTTGTCAATTTTGCAAAAAGTAGTTTTATACTTTCTACAAAAGAAAATGCCTCAAATGGCATTGATATTAGTATAAGTAAGTCAGGAAAAGATATCATTATAGACCCAGTTGCCAGTCTAAAAAAGGGTGTAAAATATTTTTTAACTATAAAAGCTGGCGGTGTAAGCGGTGCAAACAGTGCTTTAGTAGATGATAAAACCATATTTTTTACAACAAAACCTGAGTCTCCTAATCCAACAAATAACACTTGCAAAGATGGTTTTACAAGCTATAGTGATGGTTGCTATAAAGTAGTGAAGAAAAATGGCGGCTATGCTAGTGCAAAAAGCAGTTGTGAGGCTATTGGTGGAAAACTAATGCCAAAAACTCAAGCCGAAAAACTTGTAAAAGTTGATAGCTTTATTGAAAAATTAAGTTCATTTGGAGCCTATTGGATAGAAAAAGAGTCTAATGAGCCTTATCAAGTCGGAAAAGTGTTTAATGGCAATGGTAGTGTAGAAGTTAAAAAAGCATTAAATGAAACAGATGGTTTAATCGGTTATATTTGTCGTAAAAACGATGGTAAAAATGAACCTACAACAAAGCCAGATTCAGAAAAGAAACCAGAACCAAAGCCAACTCAAGATAATACTACTACTTGTAAAGGTTCAAAAGGTTTTACAAGTTATGATAATGGTTCTAAGTGCTATAAAGTAGTAAACGAAAAATCTATGCAAACAAATTGGGATAGTGCGGCACAAAAGTGTAAAGCTCTTGGAGCAAAATTATTGCCATTAGCAGATGGTAAAAGGTTAATGGCAAATGATGAGAAGTTTAAAAAATCAGTAACTGGTGGAACTTTTTGGATAGAAGAAAAAAACTCTGCTGAGGGATACACTGTTTTAAATCCTCCGTTTGGTCCAACAAGCAGTGGTTCAAAAAGTACAACTTATTCAGGCTATGTGTGCTACATAGGCGACACAAACAAACCTAAAACAAAAACAGCAACACTTCATGACGGTTTAATTATCGGAGCAACATATAAAACTAAAACTCAAGAAGGCATTACAAATGAGAAAGGAGAGTTTGAGTATCTTGCAAACGAATCAGTAGAATTTTTTGCAGGAGCTATAAAAATAGGTTCTGTAAAATCTGTTCCAGATGATAATAGAGTATTTATCCAAGATTTATTAGATATAAATAGATCAAATGTGCAAAATAAAAAAGTTCTAAAGATAGCTAGATTTTTACAATCTTTAGACAAGCAACCAAGTAATGACAAAGTAACTGACATAGCAGAAAATGCAAAAAAATTCACAGACTCTAAAGATTTAGATAGCCTTGATATTGCTACGCTTTTAAGCTCACAAGGCATTAATGCGATAAGCGAAAAAGACGCAAAAGATCATTTAGTCAAGCATGCAAAAGATGAAAAAGTAATCGTTGATATTGTAACTCCAACATTAACATCTGCCGTGCCAGCTAAATCATCACCAAGTGCAAACTTATACATCAACTCGAGTGAAGAGTTAAACCCAAGCACCGTTTCAAACACTACTATTAAGCTATTTGAGGGTGCAAATGAGATAACTGATATCAATGTTAGTCTCGATGGCGCTAAGAAAAAAATCATCATCAATCCAAATAGCGACCTTTTATCTTCAACAAAATATGATATAAAGATAAAAGGCGTAGAGGATAAAAATGAAAATAAGGCTGATTTTAACACAAGCTTTACAACAGCCGATACTACAAAGCCAAGTATAACTAAATCAACTCCTACAAATAAGGATACAAATGTTTCACTTCAGCCAAGTATCGTTTTAAATGTAAGTGAGACAGTTAATGTTGTAGATGGAAAAATAAAACTTTATAAAGAAGGTGATACAAATGACATAGATATAAATGTTGCTGGAGATAACACTAATGAACTTACTATTACTGTAAGTGCCGATCTTGACTCCGAAACACTTTATGAGCTTGTTGTGCCAACAGACGCTTTAAAAGATTTAGAAAACAATACTTTAGATAGTGAATTTAAACTTGAGTTTAAAACTAAAGATGTTGCTAAACCAACTTTTAGCGAAGATACAAGTGATGTGAGTAAAAATCCAAAATCAGTGGTATTTAAAATCAAAGCTAGTGAGGATTTAAAAGAAAGTACTTTAACAACAAACAATATCATTTTATATAAAAAATCAGATACTGCAAAAACCCCTATCGAGATAGATATAACTTATGCAGATGCAGATAAGATTATCAAAGTTGTGCCTGAAAATGAACTTGAGTCTTTAGTTGAATATGTGGTTGAGCTTAAAAATGTAGAAGATTTAAGTGGCTTAAAAGGAGATAACACAGAGTTTAGCTTTACTACTGAAGACGCAGAGGCTCCACAAGTGGATTCAACTTCTTTAGGCACTAAAACTATAGATGTATCTGTAAGTGACCCAATAATCTTACATGTAAATAAAAAACTCAATAGCAATGACGCTCCTGTTGAACTATTTGAAATAGCACAAGATGAAACTGAAACTCTAGTTAGCTCATTTACTTCTGATTACTCAGATCAAAACATAACTATCACTTTAACACAAGAGCTTAAATCTCAAACTAAGTATAAGATAGTTGTGCCAAAAGGTATGCTAATAAATCAAGATGGCATTGGTAGCGAAAATGACTATATACTAGAGTTTACAACAAAAGACGCAAAAGCTCCAGAGTTTGTAAGTGCAGAGCCAACTAAAAGTGTAGAGACTAATGGAACTATAACTTTAAGTTTTAGCGAAGATTTAAATCTAGTTAATGCTAGTAGCGTAGAGGTAGAGACAGTAAGTGGTGCTATAAAAGAGACTGTTTTAGATAGTAATGAAAGTAAGATAAAAGTTACTTTTAAGGATGGTGTACTTTTGCATGAAACTAACTATAAGCTAATCATACCTAAAACTGCTATCACCGATGAAGCTGGTAATGAACCTAAAGATAATGTTGAGGTAGATTTTAGAACCAAAAAAGCTCCACCAAAATGTCCAGCTGATTTTAAAGAGTATCCAGCGGATTCATTAGAGTGTTATAAGGCTGTGGAGACTGAAGTTAAGTGGGCTGAGGCTAAGGCTGAGTGTGAAAAATTGGATGCGATTTTAGCTCCAAAAGCAAAAATAGAAAGTATGCTAACAAAGATTAATGAAGATAAGAGTATTCTTGATGTTACAGAAAACGATTACTTGCTTGAGCAAAAAGATAATTATTCCGCACATTCATTGAGGTGGAGTAAGTATAATTATCCAAATCCTTCATTTGTAATGAGTTCTGTAAATAAAACAGGTTCTAAAAATAGATATATCTGCTATGCTAAAAAAGTAACTCCAACCATCACTGCTACAAAACCAAGTGATACGCAAAAGATTACTAGTACAAAACAGACTATAAAAATAACTTTTAGTGAAGCCATGAAAAATGAAGACACTAACAATGTTAAACTTTCTTTAAACGGTACAGATATTGATATAACTGTTAGTTTAGACGCTAGTAAAAAAATCTTAAGCATTAAGCCAAGCATTGAATATACTGCAAGTTTGAGCTATGTTGTAACTTTAAATCCAGATACAGCAAATACAAAAATAGTTGATGTATTTAATAATGAACTAAAAAAGAGTGAAAAAACTTTTAATACCGCTGATGCATTAAGCACTTGCGAAGGAGCTAGCATTGATGGTTCTTGCTATGTTTGGGTAAAAGATGAAAAAAATTGGAGTGATGCAGATGCACATTGTACTAGCTTAGGTGGAAGTTTGGTTTCTAAAGATAATACGAAATTAAATGATATAGGATTAGGTCTTAATCTTAAAGTTCAAGATGATTCATATAATGATATGAGATATTGGCTAAAAGATGCTGATAGTTATGGTGGTGCTCATCTTATTTTAAAAAAAGAAAGTGGTGTGTGGAAAAACCCTAGTATGTCAGGTTATTCTTATGATAGCAATAAATTACAATTCGTTTGCAAAACCAACTAATCTTATCTAATTTATCTCCACTAACTTTAGTGGGGATTTGTAAAAACTTAAAAATATATCCAAAAAGGAATATAATGAAAAAAACATGTATCAGTATCGCACTAGCGAGTTTGATTTTAGGCTGTGGTGGTGGAGGAGGGGATAGCACTTCTTCTAGTCACAATAACAACAAAGCAACAAAAGCATATCTTGTAGACTCACCCATGCAAGGTGCTACTTATGTGGTCGATAGACGACAGTATCAAACAGGTCTAGGTGGTGTTTTTTGGTATGATGGCGGAGATATTAGCTTTTATATTGGCAATATTAAGCTTGGAACTATCAACTCTTTACCAAAAGACCACATCGTAACTCTTCAAGATATTTTACATATCGATAGAGATGATTTAAGCAATCCAAAACTTTTAAAACTAGCAACTTTTATCCAGTCAATAGATAATGATAAAAATACAAATACTATAGAAGTAAATGGCGATAAATTTAGAACAAAATATTATCAAAAAGACGCGGTAAATCTAAACTTAAACGATATACTACAAAGCAAAGGCATAAGTGTAAAAAATGAGCTTGAAGTAAAAGAGCATCTTAATAATTCTTATGTTAAGATAATCAAAAGCCAAAATTTACCAACAATCAAGCAGACTTATCCAGCAAATGAACAAACAAATGTTGATTTGAACCCGATAATTAAAATATATTTTGAAAAACCTATGCCTTTTGATATGTTTAGTAAAAAATCCATATCTTTAGCAGACAAAGATAGAAGACCTGTTGATACTAAAATATATATAAAAGATGATTTAGTAACTATAAAGCCAGTAAATATTCTTGCTTCAAATCAAAAATATAGAATTATTTTATCAAAAGATATCGCAGATTATCAAAATAGAAAATTGGGTGATTATTCGTTTTATTTTTATACAGGCTCAAATGTAGCATCTAATAATATCATTACTAATGACTTCCATGAAGTAGATAGTACGAGTGGGGCGTCATCGCATAAAAGCCAACAATCTACTACAACACAAGAAAAACAAAAAGAACCTAATGTTTCAAGTGGTGGTTTAAGTCATAAAAAAGATTATAATGATACAAGTAAGACACCTGTAAAAAAACCTTACGATGATAGCGAAAAAGTAGACAATAAAAAACCTCAAGGAGACATAATCCATAAAGGTTTTGCATATAATTTAATCACATCTCCCATAACTGGCAGAGTTTGGCTTGATAGAAACTTAGGGGCTTACAAAGTTTGTGATGGCAAAGATGACGAAAAATGTTTTGGCGATTTTTTTCAATGGGGTAGAAAAGCAAACGGTCATGAGAAAAAAGATAGCGAAGTTATGGACTTAGGCTATGAGGGACTTTTCGATAAAGATGTGGAAAGTGGCGGAAAATTTGGCACTTGGAAAGATGACTGGAGAAAGACAAAAACACTTAATCCATGGGACGGAGTCAATGGAGAAAATAACCCATGTCCTAGTGGCTTTAGAGTGCCAAGCATGAGTGAGATTTTGGTTGAGACTAAAGATGTAGACAAAGAGGAGTTTCCAAGTCAAGTCTTAGATGGTCAATACACAAATCTTAGCAACTTTTTAAAACTTCCAAACAATGGCTGGAGAAAATCCAGCACACGAGATGGCATTTTAGAGTCGCAAGGCTATAATGGTAGGATTTGGAGTAGCGAGCTAAATGATAATAACTCAATGGCTAGAGTTTTTGACTTTTTTCCTGGTGGAAGTTTTAATACTCTTAAAACTATTACTCAAGGTAATGGTGTTAGATGTATAAAAGATTATAATAAAAAAGCTATCACTTCGCCTGAAGTTGTAAACTCATCTCCAGCAGATGGTGAAACAGATGTAGTAGTAAATAAAAAATTTACCATTACTTTTTCAAAACAAGTTCCAAGTTCCGAGGTGGAGTACCAAAGAGATAAATTTATAGTAAAAAATGACGCAACAGGCGCTATCGCTCCAGTATCTATCATTAGAGTCATCAGCCCAAATAAGATAAGCTTTACTCTAAGTAAATATAATAGCAACGCAAGTGGTGGTTTAGAGTATGATAGTGATTATACTCTTAGTGTTTTAAATGTTAAAGACTCTAGTGGCGTTTTAATGAAACCATATAGTATAAAATTTCATACTCAAAAAAGGAGATAATTTATGAAAATCCAAAGTATAATATCTATTGCAACTTCTTGTCTATTATTGAATGCTTGTGGTGGCAGTGAAAAATATAAATCAACAAATGGTAGCAATGATTTAGATGCTCAATATATTGTAAAAGATAAAAAATCACAAACCACAACTAATGATAGCATTAGAAAACAAAATAGTGCAGTAAAAATTGCTAAAGATGAAATCTCTATCGTAGATGATATGATTGATTTTGATGTAAATAAAAAAATCAATCATGAACTAAATGGCAATGATTACAAACAAGACAATAAACCAGTAACGCTAGATAATATATCTGCTAAGTCTGAAAGTTTTATTGAGTGGGATAGAAACACTATAAGTGATAAAGTCGGAAAAATAGAGTTTCGCTCCGATATTGAGCTTTTAAGCCCCTATGGACTTAAAAAAATAGGAAATGATCTTGTAACTTCTGAAAGGGTTACGGACATAGATGGTAAAAATGGTTTTTTGGTAGCCGCTAGTAAATATCATAATGCTTTAAATGTAATTGATTATAATACTAAAACATATAAATACAATAAATTTGCTAGTTTTAATGTAAACTACAATAAAAGAAAAGGCGGTTTAGCAGGTGGCATAATGTCAAACACAAATAATGACATAAGTATGCCAAATGTTGAAGCGAGTGCTATAGTGCCTCCAGATATATCATCAGGAGCAAGCTCTAGGAGTTTAAAAACAAGTTCATTTAGCAGAAGTCTTGATGAGAGTTGCAATACTTATGATGTTAAAAATGAGCAAGGACTTTGGGAACATACTTTAAATAGTGCAAATATTGATAGCTCGGGTTCTTATGTTTATGCACTTATAAATCCTAGAGTACCAGAGCAGTTTAGCAGTAGTGCTAGTTTTGGTATATTTAAAACCGAAATTGGGTATTGTGGAGTAAATCCTTACAATGCAAAAAGTACACTAAAAGTTGATTCTACCAATATCGGTTCAATTAAACTTTCAAATGATGATAGCAAACTTTTAGCATACAAAAAAGGTGGTGGTGTTATCGTTTATAATGCTAGTGACTTGAGTGTAAAATCTTCAGTATCATTAAGAGGCGTTAAGAGTGTTGATTTTGCTAAAAATAGTTCATTAGTTGTGGCTTTATCTTGTGAAGATGAGTTTAGCGGACATGTGCTAAGTGTTTATGATACTAGTTCATTAATCAAACTAGCAGATAAAAAAATAGACTTTAAGGCTGATTTTGTATTTGGCTCAAATGATAAGCTTGTGGCGGTAAGTAAAGATAGTGGAATAGTGAAAATGTATGATTTTTCATTAAACGAACTTTCGCATTTTAAGCTAGGTTTTAAAGTTTTAAAAGCTAAAATCTCGCACAATCAAAAAGTCTTAGCACTTGGCATAGCTGGAGTAAATGAACAAACAAGCGTGGCATTTTTCTCCCTTACAAATAGCACTTTAAACAATCCTAGCATAAAAGTAACAAATGGCTTAGACGCCATGGGTTTTGCAGGTGAAGATCTTTTTGCTTACACTCCAAAATCAAATCCAAACTCGGTGCAAATTTTGAAGTTAAGCTTTGATAAAAATGGTGGTATTGATGGTGGCATAAATGAGCCAAATCAAAACGACCAGAGCAGTGAAGAAAATGTGGTAAAGTTTGATGAGTTTAAACCCTTAAGCTTGGTCGCGTCTCAAAAGATTTACTCAAAGACATCGCTCATTGCAAGTTTTGATGATTTACTTGCCACTTATAGCTATACAAGTGAAGATGATAAGGGTCTAAATATATTAAGCTTAAAATCTGATACATTTGATTTTAAAGTTGGAAGTAGTGGGGATTATGACAATTTAGACCAAAAGCATGTGTATGGGCTTGAATTTTTATCTAAAACAAAAATGTTAGTTGTGGATGTAAATAAGCATTATCCTGGTATGAGTATAGCTTATATCCAAGGTTTAAATAACGATGGAACTTTAAAGAAAAGTGATAATTCTAAATTAAATCCAGCATATATCAGCCATAAAAGAGATTTAGAAGCTGTAAAAGTTTCAAAAAATGCTCAAAGATTTTTTACACTTGGAAAGCATTTTACAAGACATGACTATTTTGTAGATGTTTATAAATTTGTTGGTCAAAAGTATGAGCTAGACTCAAGTTACAAACAAAAGCATATGCAAAGCTCAAAAAATACTCTTGCAGTAGACGCAAGTGGCAAAAACTTTTATACATTGGGCAGTGATAAAGTGTATAAAAATGGTGATGAGGTTTCAGTTGATGTGAAAGGTGGAGTTCAAATATTTTATATAAAAGGTTTAGTAATAGTGGCTAGAAATGATGGCAAATTTTATACTTTTAACGATGATTTAGATGAAAATTCTAAAAAAGTATATGAGTTTAAAAGCAAAATCGTAGATGTGGATTATGATGGTTATAGAAGTGCTATTTTTACAAACGATGGTATTTATACTTTCGATACAAATGGTGGCATTTTAAAGCAAAATAAAAAATATGAGCTCAATGACATAGTAAATGGCTACACAAAAGATGGTAAAATTTTTGCTATCACAAATGCTGATTATAGTGTAAATTCTGCTTCAAGCTCAACCATAAACTATTTTAAATTCTAAAATGTAAGCCGAGAAATTCGGCTTACAAACTTAATTTTTATTTATACTTAACTCTTAAATTTTTCTTATCGATTTTACCTACGCTTGTTTTATCTATCATATCCACGATTTGGATTTTTAAAAGTAAACTCTCTCTTGCCATGATACCTTTTTTTATATACTCTTTTGCGTGGGTTAAAATGCTTTTTTTGGCTTCATTTTCGTTTTCATCTCCATTTAAAACCACAAGTGCAAGTGGGCGTTCGCTCCATTTTTCATCATTTATACCAATGACAGCTACCTCTTTTACACTTGGATGTAAGGAGATGATGTCTTCAAGCTCTAACGAGCTTACCCACTCTCCACCAACTTTTATGATGTCCTTTGCCCTATCGGTTATGCGAACATATCCAAGCTCATCTATATTTGCCATATCTCCTGTGTGAAGATAGCCATCTTTCCATAATATGTCACTATTTTTCTTATCTTTATAATACCCTGCAGTTAGCCATGGACTTCTTACTACTATCTCGCCTGTACTCTCTCCATCAGCTTTGACATCTTGCATATTTTCGTCAACTACTCTAAGCTCCACAAGTCCTGTGCTTCTTCCAGTTTTTGTGCGTATGTCAGCTTGTGTTTCCAAATCAGCGTCAATCATGTCAGGAGTTAGTTGAGCTAGACTTAAAACCGGGCAAGTCTCACTCATGCCATAGCCTGAGAAAATGTCAATGCCAAGCTTAAGAGCTTCAATGCAAGTAGATTTTGGAAGCGCAGCACCGCCAATTATTACTTTCCAACCTTTTAAATCAAGTTTTCTAAACTCAGGTGCATTTAAAAGCATGTGTAAAATGGTTGGCACACAGTGAGAGATGGTAACTTTATGCTTTACTAAAAGGCTAAGTAGTCTTTGTGGGATATATTTTCCTGGGTAAATTTGCTTCATGCCAAGATAAGTTGCGATATATGGAAAACCCCAAGCGTGCACATGAAACATAGGTGTCATTGGCATATAAACATCACTTGATGTTAGGTTTTGAGTTGGATTTGCACTTAGGCTTGCAAGGGTACTTATGGTGTGAAGAACCAGCTGGCGATGTGAGAAGTAAACCCCTTTTGGCATACCTGTTGTACCTGTTGTATAAAAGATAGTAGCAGTTGTATTTTCATCAAAATCTTCAAAATCAAAAGTATCACTTTCATCTTTTATCCACTCTTCGTACTCAGCATTTATATCTAAAGTAGTATTCTTTGCCTCATTATTTGTGCCAAGAAGTATAAACTTATCCACATTCATCCTGCTTTTAATCTGCTCTAAAAGTGGCATAAAATCCCCATGTACTAACATTATATCATCTTCAGCGTGTTCTATGGTGTATAAAATCTGTTCAGGTGAAAGTCTAACATTTACCGTGTGCATAATAGCCCCGATCATCGGAATTGCAAAATAGCACTCCAAATAACGGTTTGTATCATAATCCATCACAGCAACAGTATCGCCTTTTTTGATACCCATTTTTGTTAAAGAATTCGCTAAGCGACAAACCCTTTTTCTAAACTCAGTGTAAGTGTAAGTAAACTCATCTTTAAAAATAATTGTTTCATTTTTGTTGTCTTGGATTGGGTTTAAAAAAAGTTGCTTTATAAGCAGTTGGTAGTTATAATTCATTATATTCCTTTTGTTTTAAATTTATATATTTTACAATAAGTTTACTGAAAAAATCTAGTTTATCTTTTTAATAACAAATCGGCTTTACTAGTTAGCTTTTTTTTATGTAAAAATTGTTCTTCCCGTTCGGTTAAATCTTTTTGTTTTTTAGGTGTTTCTTTTTTGTTGATTGTTTCTTTTGGTTTAGATTTTTTTTCATCTTTCTTAAAAAGAGTAATGAGTAAATATATGCAAAAAGATATGTTAAAAATAACTATAAACCATTTTAAACTAAGTACAATATCTAAATATTCCAACTTGTTTTTAAGTCTTAAATACTCCACAACATCGCTATAAATGGCATTTGAAAAAATAACAACTAAAAGTAAAAAGAAGATTAAAGTTATGCGTCTGCGAAACTTGAAAATATAGTACCAAATCATTGCAGATTTTACTTGCTTAAACATCTTTTTTCTCTATACAAAAAGATTTAAACCAAGTGCTGCTAAGGCAACTACGAGGGATTTTGTCTTTAGGTCATCTATGATTTTTCTCTCTTCATCAGCAATGATGATCTCAAGCTCATCATCATCATAATCGTCAAAACTCTTATGATGTTCGGCAAGTCTAGCTTTTGTGGCTAAAATCGCCTTTTTTCTAATTTGTAAATTTATAAAATCTCTAGTTTTCTTAGTTACAGTTGATGGAAAATCCAAAAATTTAGACGAACCATCTTTTTTTTCAATATCCACTGACAAAACCTTTTTTATTTAAGCATACCAAAAAAAAGAAAATGTATGTTAAACATAATGTAGTCTTAGCAATTTGTTAGACATATAACACCAAAGGTTTACTCTGTTTGGAGCGTTATATTAATTGCTGTCAGATGAAGTTTGGGTTTGTACACCTTACCAAATGCACTATTTTTTGCCAAATTTTGAAGTGTAAAATTTTGAGCCAAGCGCTCTTGCTGTTAATATACCTATTGCACTAGCTGGGTCAATGGCTCCAATTCCCATCATGATTGAGCTATCGACATTTTTAGCTGTTCCACTTGGATTTCCGTGTACTTTTTTAGCATAATTTATCGCTTTACCCAATGTTACAAAGTCATTAAGCCCCTGTTGCTCTTTTGGCTTAAAAGCATGATAGTAACTATCTTTATTTTTTGATAGATATGAGTTTAATTTATCGATTGAGTAAAAATCACTCATACCACTATCTATACTTTGATTTGGTGTAATTATGCTTTTTTTCATATCACTTACAAATGATTGTTTTAGTGGTTTTGTATTCTCTAGTCCTTTTTCAACTCTTTTAAGGTTACTTATACTAGAGATTACACTTTTTGGTACATCTTCGTATTTTATGCTATTCTTTTTCTCTTGATTTAGCAAATCTTTTACTTTGCCAGTTTCATAAGTGTTTTTAAAATCTGCATATCGTTTATCGAGTGCTTTTTTAGCGTCTTTTAAACCATAGCTAGATACAAAATTATCAAAGTCATCATTTAAAGCTTTGCTTAACTGTTTTAGCTCCATTTCATTCATATTGCCTGTAATAGTTCCATTTTTTAAACTATCCCTTAGCTTACCTTTGAGTCTTAAAAGCTCATTATAGCCTAAATCTTGCAAATTTTCATAACTCTTTGCTAATCTCACGCCCTCACTTCCAAGCTCTCCAATTCTAGCATTATCTTGTGTTATCTGTTTAGCTGTATTTCTAAAATTATTTATAGGAATGCTTAAACCTTGACTTTGTGGGGTGGGGTTTGGTATAATGTTGTTACTAGCAGGGTTGAAGTAATTGCTACCCGTCTGCGGTACACCCCTGCTAGTGCCAAGATTTCGATTTGAAAAGAAACTTATTGTTTTTT
>PDWI01002841.1_pt1 | contig 25515 bp, 22 predicted proteins | sample 1430891 | NCBI WGS metagenome assembly PDWI01 (sample SAMN01162508, study PRJNA174530) | Oral metagenome, whole genome shotgun sequencing project. | biome: Marine environment; feature: Marine mammal; material: Swab sample of the gingival sulcus; isolation source: swab sample of gingival sulcus...
AAATCCTGCAATAGAAATCAAAAAACGGTTTGATAAAGAAACGATTGAAAAATTATTAAAGATAAAATGGTGGGATTGGGAAATAGAAAAAATTACGAGGAATGTAGAATATTTAACCACTAATGATTTGAACAAAATAGTTGAATGAAAACGAACACACAACATTGTGTATAAGCAATAGCGGGTTATTGGCATATTTTAAAGTTTAAGCGATTTTAACCCGCCAAACCTTATTTTAGATTGCTTTTTTATGATTAATTTAGCAACCGAAAATAAGATTTGGCTAAGGGCAGTGGTAGGCTTGCAGTTTATAGCTTTTCATTCCGCTACTGCTCATACACTCACCGTCATATGCAATTATACTACAAAAAAATTAAGTTAAATATTTTGACTGACGAAGCTGTAAATCAGGACTCAAACTGATACAGAAAACAATAAGTCCTTAAAATCAGAACTCATAACTCTCTGGAATAGTTGTAATTAACGGGTCATGACAAAAGTTATCCACATATTTATAAACAATAAAAAAGATATCTGAGGATAACTCATATTCTTTGTGAGACAAAGTTATTTTATTTATATATAATCATTTACTAAATAAAACAACGGCAAAAGAATAAAAAAGCGGTAAATTTTTCATGCCGAAATCTTACTTTATCCACAAATACAATTACGAAATGGGGATAAAAAATAATATTCTGAAAGATGTAAATTTAATCTGAAATTGCAGATATATATTCAATACACTTATCGTAAACCGGAGAACCTAAAACAGCAGAAAATTTTTTGAGATAAAAAAGGAAAATAAATCGGGGACAACTTACAGCCAATTTTTCGGGATTCACATTTTCAGGATCGGCAAATTTTATAATTTTTAATTCTCTTTTCAGCTCGGTTTTAGTTTTTTCGGAAAGCAAATTTTTCAGATAATTTATTTTTTCTTCATTAAAATCAAATTTACCGAAATAAATTTTGGAAAATTCTCTGAAAAGATTCATCAAAATATTATTGTCATTTTCAGCAATGTGCTTTGCCGTCAATCCGAATTCATCCTTTTTCAAGGCAGTGAAATCCGGAGAGGAGGAAAAAAGATTTTCTGCGACATAATCCGCAGAAATAATTTGACGGCATTTATAATTGAATCGGCAGACTGAGTCTTCCCTGCAGGGATAAAGCGAGCAATTTGAATTTTCAGGGAAAATCGTCATCTGATTTAAGTTATATCCCAAAGTTTCCCACGGAAATGCCGATCCCAGAAAAACAGATAAAGTCTGCGTTCCCGTCCAAGCTCCCATGTGCATTGTTCCGGTATCTCCGCTTATGAGCAAATCTGCTTCGACAAGCAAATTTTTCAAATCAGATACAGAAGTTTTACCGGTCAAGTTAAGCGCTCTTCCTTTATTTTTCATCATATCCGAAATTTTTTTGCTTTGTTCCATTTCAGGCATGGTTCCCGTAAATATAACGTTCAAATCTCTCTCTGTCAATTTATCGGCAATCTCGGCAATAAGTTCGGGACGAATCGAGCGTTTAATATTTCCGGCTCCGGGATGTATGATAACTTTATTTCCCGGTTTAATATTGAAATTGTCAATACCTTCTTTCGGCTTAATTTCTCCGGCTTCGGGAAGTATTCCGGCAAAAATATCAACCAAATTCCAGCCGGCAAACTGTCTAGACTTTACAAAGCTCATTATAAAATACAACCATTGCAAAGAGGCAAAATCATGCGATCCGAATCCGATAAAATCATTTGAAACTTTTTTGGCGATTTGTTCGCTCAGCAAACCGCTGTTCAAGTTTATTATTAAATCAAATTTTTCGTTTTTCAGGCGAGAAATCAAATTGTTCGCATAATTATTTGATTTAAGAGTTACGACAGATTTTCGGAAATCGACTGCTTCAGCAACATTAAAATCGATAAATTCTTTTAAGGGCAAAAAATATGCCGTATCTTTAAAAATTTCGTTTCCCAGCAGAAAAACTTCGCTTGCGCCATAAAACTCTTCCAAGCGTTTTATAAAAAATCCGGTTTGAATTAAATCGCCGAATTTAGCTAATTGAATAATTAAAATTTTCATAAATAAATTACAATATCTTATAAATCAGATGTCTTTTTACCTTTAACGAAATACATCTTCATCATGCCTTTTCCCTTAACCTGCAGCTCTTCTCTTTCTTCAAAAACAAATTTTTCTTTTACGAGTTCGTATGTTCTTTCGGAAATATTTATTTTACCTGTCTCAGAATTTTCTTCCATGCGAGAAGCTGTATTTACCGTATCTCCGAACACATCAAACAGATATTTTGAAACTCCGACAATTCCGCCGACCAGAGATCCGGAATCAATGCCGATGCGAACATCCCAAGGATAAAACAGATTATTTCTCTTATTTTTTATATACTCCAAAAATTCCATGGAAGCCAAAATAATTTTTGAAGCATGTTCTTCGTCTTTTAAAGGAAAACCGCAAGCTCCCATATATAAATCACCGCTGGTTTTAATTCTGAATCCGCCGTACTTTTTTATAATTTTGTCAAAACCGGTAAAAATAATATTTAAATCGTAAATCATGTCCTTAGGTTTTATATGAGCTGAAATTTCGGTAAAATTAACGATATCCGCAAAACAAATGCTGACATTATCATAAACTTCCGGAGCAGGAGCTTCATTGTTTTCCTTTAATTTTTCGGCAACGGATGCAGGCAACATATTAAGCAAAAGCTCGTTAACTTTTTTATGTTCTTTCTTTAATTTAAAGTTTGTTTTCATTTTATCCATATAGAAAAAGAAAGATGCGCCCCCCAGCAAAAAGGCAAAAACAAATAAATAGACAAAAACTCTTTTTTGCAGTTTTTCTTTGGACAATTCCAATACTTTAATCTGATTCTCATGATTCAGGCAACGGTTTTCTCCGGCAAGGGCTAAATTTTGCAATTGACTTGAAAATTTTGAAAACTGGTTTGCCATTTCGCTGGAATATCGACGTTCAGTCAATTCTCGCAACTCATCCAAATAGATATAAGCTTTTTCGTAGTCTCCCGATTCGGCGTAAACTTTCGCCAAATTGCTTCTTGCCTCATAAGCAGCTGCCTTAAAACCGTATTTTTCGGCGTATCTTAAACTTTTTCTTAAATTTTTTTTAGCTTCTCCGTAATTTTTTTCTTTTAAATCGATTTTCCCCAGAAAATTATATATATGATACATTTTATGATCATGTTTATAATCTTTTTCCAACTCTAAAGCCCGGAAAAAGTATTTTTTGGCTTCCTTCCAATTTTCTTTTGCAAAATAAATTTCTCCGATGTCCAATAAAACAGCTTCAAGTTGGGTTTTATTTTCGGTTTCTCCGTATATTTTTAATTGTTTGTTTAATATTTCAAGAGCTTTTGACCACTCCTTTTTTCCGATCAAAATCTTAGACAGATAAGTCTTTCCCGGATCAAAAAAATCACTTTCGTCTTCAAACATTTTATAAATGTAATTTGCCGAGTCATATTCATCCAAATTCAAAAATATAGAGAGGTAATTAGGCATAAAAGAAAGATTTATTTTTCTGTCTCCGTATTTCAATAATTCAAAAACTTCCAAGGTCAAATCATCAAATTCCATAGCATTGGCATTATAAATAACCTCAGCAATTTTTTTGAATTGTTTTTTATCCGGATGCTTCTCCGTAAGCTCTGTTATTTCAGCCATGCTCTCTCTGCTGAGCTTTAAATCATTCAAAGTCATGCCCAAAATCATGAGCTTAATTTTTACCGATAAAACAGCGCCGATATCGTTTCTTTCTTCGTAAAGGCTTACTTTTTGCTTATATAATCTTATATTGTCTTCTTCTCGCCCCATTTCGCTGTTAATAAAAATCAATTGGGTTAAAATATCAGGTATAAACTTGGTATATTGACCTTCTTCGCTGAGAATCAAAGCCTGCTCAAAATAATTAATTGCTTTATCATATTCGTGCTTTGAAACCGCAATCAGACCGAAATTCGTCAGCGGAGTAATCATCATGGACATATTGTCGGTTTCTTGGAAGAAATTAAAAGATCTGTTCAAATATTCTTCGGCAAGTTTAATTTTATTCATTTGCACGTAAACACTGCCTAAAGCATTATTTATTTTAGCAATAATCAAAGTGTCTTTCTGTTCGGAAAAAATCTCCAAACTTTTCAGAAAAAGTCTTTCGGCTTCTTCAGGATGATCAAGTTTAAGGATATTCGCTTTCACATAAATAATTTTCCCGCTTAAAGCTTTGTTTTCATCATTGACTTTATTTAAACTGTCGGCAAGATCCAAATATTTAACAGCATTTTTTTTATCAAAAATATTCTTGTAATAAACCGACTTTTCGTAATTTATTTCGGCAAGGTTTCTGAAATCATTTATTTCTTTATAATATTTTTCAGCTTTTAAGGCAAAGTCCAAACCTTCTTTTTTCAAAGCTCTAAGCAAAGAAAACGCATAAATTCGACAACACTTTGCATATTTTTCCCGATATTCCGTCCCATAAGAAAGTTTATACGCTTCCTGGCTTATCTGTACGGAATACACCGGATCTTTTTTAAAATTTTTTTCAGCCTCTTCAATCAAAATATCCAATTTCTTACCGGTACCGTAATCGGCAATTTCTCGTTTTAAGTCTTTAAAACGATTATCCGCCGCGCAGAGAAACGTCATAAGAGAAAAAATAATTATATAATAATATTTTAATTTCATAATTTTCCGTCCAAAACCATTAAAGAACCGTTTGCGGAAAAACTTTTTCGCTTGTATCCGCAATATCTTTAAGTTCTTCATCCGACAAAAATTTTTTATGGATCAAAAAACTTGTCAGAGGATTAACTTCGCAACCGGGAGCAAACGGAGCATCCGATTCCAGCATCAATTTTTTATTATTCAGCAAAAGAGATAATTTTTTTTCTTGATTTTTTGTTTGATAAAACTTAGGGTTAACGGAGTAAAACCATTTTTCATGCTTGATTGTTCTTCTCAAGAAATCAAAAGAACCCGAAAATCCGTGAAAAATATAAGTTAAATCATATTTTTCCAAAAGCTTTAAAATAATGTAATGAGTTTTTACGCAATGAATAATAACGGGCAAATCATGCTTAAGAGCAATCTTCAATTGAAGTTCAACCGTTTCAAGCTGATTTTCAATATCCGGAAAACGCAAATCTGTTCCGATCTCTCCTATCGCAATTATTTTGCCTGACTTTGCCAATTCATCAATATCCGATAAAGAAAGCAAAGAATTTTCAGCATCCACAGGATGAATCCCGGCTGTCCAAAATATATCCGTATTATTATTTTTCAGATAAAACTCAACATCATACGGACTTATTGCGGTTCCGATAAATTTGTCAACTCCGTTTTCATGCATTTCTTTTAAATTTTCACTTAAATTTGAAGAAATTATTTTTTCCGATAAATGACAATGCGTATCAATCACAATTATTTTCTCATATAAAATATTTTAATTAAAAAAAGCCCCGATCCCAAAAAACCGGGGCATAAGATAATGAAATTAATCGTTCAAATCAGCGTAAAGAGGATAATTAGAGCACAAATCTCGAACTTCTTTTTTGATTTCCGCCAAAACATCTTCATTTTCGTAATTGTCGTAAACGCGTTTGATAAATTCGGCAACTTTTGCCATTGCGTCTTCTTTCATGCCTCGAGTGGTAACGGCAGGAGTTCCTATTCTTATTCCTGATGCGACAAAAGGAGTTCTGGTATCGAAAGGAACCGTATTTTTATTGACCGTAATTCCGGCTTTGTCAAGACAACTTTCCATTTTTTTGCCTGAAGGTCCGCCTTCCGATTCGGGACCTAGGTCGATAAGCATAAGATGATTATCGGTTCCGCCGGACACTATTCTGAAGCCTTTTTCTTTTAATGCTTTTGCCAAAGCGGCAGAATTTTTCAAAACCTGCTTTTGGTATTCTTTAAATTCATCGGAAAGAGCTTCTTTGAAAGCAACCGCTTTTGCCGCAATAATATGCATTAAAGGACCGCCCTGAATGCCGGGGAAAACCTCACGATCAACATCCTTGGCGTATTCTTTTTTGCATAAAATCAAACCGGAACGAGGACCGCGCAAAGTTTTATGCACCGTAGTGGTAACAACATCGGCATAAGGCACCGGATTGGGATGAAGACCGGCGGCAACCAAGCCTGCTATGTGTGCCATATCAACCATCAATTTTGCTCCGACTTTGTCGGCAATTTTTCTGAATGCGGCAAAATCTATGGTTCGGGGATAAGCGCTTGCTCCGGTAAGAATCATTTGAGGTTTTACTTTTTCGGCAAGTTCGAGAATTTCTTGATAATTAAATGTTTCGGTGTCTTTATTTACTCCGTAATGGACTATATTATAAAGATTTCCGGAAAAACTTAAAGGATGACCGTGAGTAAGATGTCCGCCGTGAGCCAATTCCAAACTTAAAACGGTGTCTCCCGGTTTTACCAAAGCAAAATAAGCAGCCATATTGGCTTGCGAACCTGAATGAGGCTGGACATTCGCATGTTCGGCTCCGAACAATTCTTTTGCTCTTTCAATTGCCAATTTTTCAATTTCGTCAATATGCTCGCAACCGCCGTAATAACGTCCGTAAAGTTTATAATTTGCATTACCTGTTTTTTTACTCCAACGATACGGATAACCTTCGGCGTATTTATTGGTTAAAACTGATCCGGCAGCTTCCAAAACAGCTTTCGAAACCATATTCTCCGAAGCAATTAATTCAAGATTGTTTTGTTGACGATTTAATTCGTCTTTCATTGCCCGATAAACTTCCGGGTCTTGATGCTTAATTGTTTTCATATTTACCTCTTTCCTCGTAATCTCTTATTTTATTAAGCCTCTTGTCATGCCTTCCTCCTTCGTAAGGAGTATTTAAAAACAAATCAACCATTTCAAAAGCCAAATGTTTGGCAATAAAGCGTCCCGACAAGACAAGAACATTGGCATTATTGTGCATACGAGACAATTTTGCAAAATCTGTGCAATGACACAAAGCGGCTCTTACTCCGTCAACCTTATTTGCAACAATGCTCATTCCGATACCGCTTCCGCAGATAATTATTCCCAGTTCGCACTTTCCGCGAGCAACCGCTTCGGCAGCCGGAAAACCGCTGTCCGGATAATCCATGCTTGAAGTGTCGTAAGCCCCGAAATCTTGGACTTCGCAATCATCTTTCAAATAATCTTTCATAAATTCTTTCATTTCAAAACCAGCATGGTCGGAAGCTAAAGCTATTTTTGTTTTTTCGGTTTTTAAGACTCGATTTGCGGTTTTCAACATTTCTTCGTAAGCTCGATTTATTTCATCAACCGGAACGGAACCGGTCTCTTCCATTGATTTTTCCAAATCATTTATTGCCGATTCGGAATAATTGCTGAAAATTTTATCTTTAAAAGAGGGACTTGCTCCTTTTAAAACTTTAACAATCAAATCTTCAACGGAATATTTTAAAATTAAATGAATACTTTTATCGTCCAGTTTTTCCAAGTCATTCAACGTATTTAATTTTTTCATTATTCTCCTCCGGGATTCGCCATCAAAACAGCAAGAGCAATACAATATAATTTTGAAGCGGGACTTTCGCTGCGAGACATCACGACAACAGGTTTTTCCGTTCCCTGAATTAAACCTGCCAATTCTCCTCCGGCAAACAGCATTAAACCTTTATAAAAGGAATTGCAAGCTTCTATAGAAGGGAAAATCAATATGTCGGCTTCTCCGTTTATCGGCGTGTCCGTTTTTTTTATTTTTACCGATTCAGGATCGCATGAAAGAAAAAGATCAAGAGGTCCGTCGATAAGGCAATTTTTTATTTGTCCTCTGTCAGCCATTTTGCAGATAACTGCATCATCCAAAGTATTTTCCTGATTCGCGCTTACTTTTTCCGAAGCGTTAACCAAACTGACCTTAGGAGTTTCTATGCCGAATTTCAGAGCCATGTTTACAGCATAATTGACCATGGAAATTTTTTGTTTCAAATCGGGGAAAGGAATTACCGCAGGATCGGAAATAAACAATAACTTATCGTATTTCGGAATTTCCAAAGCGCAAACGTAAGACATAACGTTTCCTTTAGGCAAAAGTCCTTTCTTTTTATCTAAAACTGCTCGCAAAAACTTATCGGTTCCGACCAAACCTTTCATCAAAATGTCAGCATCTCCGTTTTTGACAAGCTCCACGGCTTTAACAGCCGCTTTTTCGTCATTTTTTTCGTCAATAATTTCAATCTCATCCGTATTTATGCCGTATTCTTTGCAAAGCTCTGTTATTTTTTCGGAATTTCCGATCATGACAGGATAAATTAATCCTATTTTCAAAGCTTCCGCAACAGCTTGCAAAGTGTTTATGTCTTCGGCACAGGCGATTGCTGTTTTTTTGCGTCCTCGGTCAACGGCTACTTTTACCAAATCATTCAGTTTTCTGACAGGTTTCATAACAACTCCTCTCCGGTCTTCTTATTAATATAATTTTCAAAGTCAAGCAAAATCAAGCTGTCTCATTGCTTCGTAAAGAATAACGGCAACGCTGTTTGACAAGTTGATTGATCTGATGTCCTCAGTCATAGGTATGGTAATATTGCGATCTTCGTTTTCGGCTAAAATTTCTTCGGGAATCCCTCTCGACTCGGGACCGAAAATAAGAATATCACCGTCTTTGAATTTAACGGAATCATAACGTCTCCGCGTCTTTGTCGTGCAATAATATGCTGTTGACTCGGGATACGAAGCCAAAAATTCCTCCAAAGAATCATGTTGATAAAGTTTTAATTTTTCCCAATAATCCAATCCGGCTCGTTTTACGTGTTTATCCGTAATCAAAAATTTCATAGGTTTTATGATATGAAGTTCAGCTCCGGCACCCACGCACAAACGACCGATATTTCCTGTATTTGCAGGAATTTCAGGTTGATAAAGACAAACTTTTAAATTTATTTTTTCATTATTGAAACCCATTTTTTTATCCATTTTTTTTGTTTTTCTCCGATAATTTCGGGAGCGAGTTTTTTTGATACATTATTTCCCGGTTCGGGTATTCCGGCAAATGATCGGGGTAAATCAATATTTTGAACCGCCGGTCTCATAAGTCTTATATAAGAAATTTTATCCTGAACATCTTTCGTAAGCATAAATTCAATAAATTTTTCCGCCAATTCAGGGTTTTTACAATTTTTTACTTTTCCGATACATTCAGTCTTTATATAACTTCCTTCACTCACAGTAAACATTTTATAGCGATTTGACTTATCCAATTTACCGTAAAAAGATAAGCGCGTATCCAAAGTCAGAATAATCGGAGCTTCTCCCGCCCGCAACATTTTATAAGCTTCTTCCCCGCTTTTCGCAATCGTCAAGATATTCCCTTTAACGGCGCGCCAAAAATGTCCGTATCCGTTATTCCCGAATTGAGCCACTGTCCAGTCAAGCATACTCAGTCCCAGATCGGAAGTTCTCGGATCAACTATTATAATTTTGTCTTTCCAAATACCGTCCTGAATTTCCCCGAAACTTCTCGGCGGTTCTTTTATTTCTTCCGAATCATAAACAAAAGCAAGATAAGCATAAGCGAAAGGAATAAGAAACATGTCTTCGTCAAAAATAAGATAAGGTTTTACGCTGTCGTAATTGGAGGGCGAAGATGATTCAAAAATATTTTCTTCTCTGATTTCATACAGAACTTCCGCCGGAACTCCGACCGCAACATCAACGGAAGGATTTTCTTTTTCATCAATAATTTTCTCTAAAATATCGGTATCGCCTTGTGCAGTTTTAATCTTAACTTTGCAATCGTATTTTTTTTCAAAGACGGGAACGACAGATTCCCAAAACTCATGAAAACCGAATCTTCCGTAAGAAATTACGACAAGAGGATCAACATTTTTCGTTTGAGATTTACTTCCGTTGCCGCAACCGAAACTAAAAAGAGTAAAAATAAACAAGATAAAAATCTTTTTCAATTTACTCCTCCGAAAAGAAAAGAAGCAACCAAAAAGTCAACTATCAGCAAAGCTATTGATGAATAAACAACTGTATCAGTGGCAGCCCGTCCGACACCTTCAGAACCGTTTGCAGTACGGCTTCCCATAAAACATCCCGCCGATGATACAACAAAACCGAATAAAAATGCTTTAAGAATTCCGCTCCAAAGGTCAGCAGGATGAAAAAAAGCCTTCATATTTCCGAAGAAAGTGTAATAATTTATTTTATAATACAATGCAGATAAAAAATAAGCCGATATAATGGTAACGAAATTAGCGTAAACGGTCAAAACCGGGAACATGATTATTCCGGAAAAAATTCTCGGCAAATAAAGATAATCGGAAACATCAACGGCAAGAGATTCGAGAGCCTCAAGCTGTTCGCTTACTTTCATTGTTCCTATTTCCGCTGCCAGAGAAGCGCCTATTTTACCGGATAAAACCAAAGAAGTAAGAACCGGACCGAGTTCTATCATAGTAGATTTCGACACCATTACTCCTATTAAACTTTTCGGTATGTAACCGTTTGTCTGATAAGAAGCCTGCACAGCCGTTACAAAACCCGTAAAAGCAGAAGTAACCGTCATAATAATCAATGAGTCAAAACCGACCGATTTCATTTGTCTGATAATTTCCGGAAATCTGTACGGAATTTTATGAATTTGTTTTAATACATCAAAAATAAATAAGCAATAAGCTCCGAAAGACTGAAAAAAAGCGCTTATTTTCATAATTCGTCCGACATCTCGTATATTTCAGGAGCTCTTGACCTGAAACTGGTATATTGTCCCAAGAAAGTCAATTCAACTTTACCGATTGCGCCGTGTCTGTTTTTTCCGATAATAATTTCGGCAAGACCTTTTTCGGCAGTATCCTGATTATAGACCTCGTCTCTGTAAATAAAAGTAACCACGTCGGCATCCTGTTCAATAGCTCCCGATTCTCGTAAATCGGAAAGTTTCGGACGCTTATCGTCTCTTGATTCCAATCCTCGGTTCAATTGAGAAAGAGCTAAAACCGGACAATTTAATTCTTTTGCAAGAATCTTCAAAGAACGAGAAATTTCAGCTATTTCCTGCTGGCGATTGTCTCTGTAATTTCCTGAAGAAGACATTAACTGCAAATAATCTATAATAACCAAATCAAGTCCGTATTCCGATTTAAGACGACGGCATTTTGCCCTAATATCCAAAGGCGTATTGGTTCCCGTATCGTCGATAAAGATGTTTTTATCATTCAAAACAGAAGCAACCTGACTAATTTTTAACATCTTTTCCTGATCTATGCCGAACCCTTTCAACAAAGAGTCCATAGCTACTTCGGAAGCGCTGCTTATCATTCTCAGAAGAAGCTCGTCGGCAGCCATCTCCATTGTAAAAATTCCGACGCTTTTATCGTTAAACATGGCGGCATTAAATGCCAAATTAAGAGCAAAAGCAGTTTTTCCCATCGCCGGACGCGCCGCCAAAACAATAAGTTGTCCGGGACGAAATCCGCCGATTTTTTCATCAAGATCGGGAAATCCGCTCGGAACCCCTAAAATCCCGGACTTCATGCTTGCCGCATTTTCAATATTTTGCAGAGTCAGCGGTATAATATCGTTAATTTTGACAAAACCTTTTTGATTGGGACGTTCAGCTATTTTAAAAATAGTCTGCTCGGCGTAATCGACGATTTCCTCAACGTCTCTTTCAGCTTTATAACTTGTTTCTATAATATTATTGGAAGCGGTAATAAGCAAACGCAAGATTGCTTTTTCCAAAACGATATTGGCATGATAAGATATGTTTGCTCCGCTCAAAACAATATCAGATAATTCGTTTATATAAATTTTTCCGCCGCATTTTTCCAGAGTTCCGTCTTTGTACAATTTATCGATAAGAGTAATAATATCAATTTCGATATTCTCTTCAAACAAAGAGGTCATGGCTTTAAAAATCATTTTATGAGCAGATTTATAAAAAAATTTTTCTTCCAGAAGTTCTAAAGCTTTCGGAACGGATTCATTATCAACGATCATTGCAGATAAAACAGCAGCTTCGGCATTTATATCCTGAGGCAGCATTCTTTCTGTTCTCTCGACAACTTTTTCCGATCTTTCCGTTATTTTATTTTGTTCGCTCATTTTATTTATCCGTTACAAAGATTCATAGTATTTTTGGAGTTTCTGTAAATCAATCCATGCCGGTTTTTTCCACTCGACATGCCTAAGCAAAGCCGAAGGGTGATAAGAAACAAAGGTTGTAATCCCTCTAAAAACGTGAGTATTTTCTCTCAATTGATACATTTTAAGATCTGTATTTAACAATGTGTTTGCCGCAACTTTTCCCAATAAAAGAAGAACTTTCGGTTTAATTAAATCAATTTGTTCAAGCAAATAAGGAAGACAAGCCTTTTTTTCTTCCGGGCGAGGATCTCGATTTCCTGGCGGGCGACATTTAACTATATTGGCAATATAAACATCTTTTCGATCAATTTTAATTGCAGCCAGCATTTTGGTCAGAAGTTGTCCTGCGGGACCGACAAAAGCATGTCCCGTTTGATTTTCATGATAACCGGGACCTTCTCCGATCAGCATGAGGTCGGCGTCGGCATTTCCGTCTCCGTAAACAAAACAAATCCGCCCTTTACAGAGCGGACATTTTTCGCAATTCTTATACTTTTCCCTAAGTTCTTCGATTGAATAATTTTCAGGTTCCGCGTCAAAAACCGTTTCGTTTTCTTCGGGAGTTTTAAAAATTTCTTTTATTCCGGAATACTGCAATAATTCAAGATATTGCTTAGCTGTCTTAAACAACATATTATTCTTGTTCTTCGTCAAATTCCTCTTCAACTGTATAATCCGGAATTTCGTTTGCGGCAACATGTTCCATCGCTACTTCGGTAAGTTTTTTACCGAATCTGTTTTTGGCAGATGCAGGCAAATTATTCAGACGACTTACTTCCATATTAGATAAAAGCAAGTATAAATAATTCATGTTGTGATTTTCAAGAAATCGGTCAAGTTTAGGATTCATCATAATTATTCTCCGTAAAATTTTTTATATGTGTCCAAGTATCTTTTTGTTTTATTTTCTTCCGCTTTTATAATGTAAGATATTTCTTCGATTGCCGTTTCCAGCTCGTCATTGATTATTAAATATTGATAATCGGGTATTTTTTCTATTTCTTTTTTTGAATTTTTTAATCTGACTTCAATCGCTTCGGAAGAATCTGTTCCTCTCTCCGTTAAACGCTTTTTTAACACGTCTTCCGTCGGCGGAAGAATAAAAATCGAGACATTGTCAAAACCGGCATCAATTACGGCATCTGCCCCCTGCACGTCAATATCCATGATAACATGTTTTCCTTCATCAATCATTTTTTCGATATAAGATTTCGAGGTTCCGTAATAATTTCCGTGTACTTTTGCCGTTTCTAAAAATTCTCCTTGTTCTTTCAATTTAAGAAATTCTTCTTCAGAAACAAAGAAGTAATCAACACCGTTTTTTTCATTCCCTCTGACAGGACGAGTAGTATAAGATACAGAATAAACGATATTTTTGTTTTTCTCGATAATTTTACTTAAAATTGTTGATTTCCCGCCCCCGGACGGAGCAATAAGAACTATCAAAAAATTCTTCTTTTTATATTTAATCTTCATAAATTTTCCGATTATGTCAAAAAACGGGCAAAGCTTTCACCCTGCCCGGATAACTAAAAAATTTTAACAATTAATTTAAGCGTCGATCATCTTTTGGTAATCTTCGGCATTCATGAGATTAGCCAATTCATCTTTATCTTCAAGGCGTACTTTAACTAACCAACCGTCTTCAAACGGGGAATGATTAATTGTATCGGGGGTATCTTCAAGTTCGCCGTTAACGGAAAGAACTTCTCCGGAAATAGGAGAAATAAGGTCTTCAACCGCTTTAACGGCTTCGATTGAGCCGAGAGGTTCTCCTGATGTCAAGTTATCGCCTTCCTGAGGAAGATCAACATAAACAATATCTCCCAATTCCGTTGCGGCATATTCGGTAATACCGATAAAGGCTTCATCGCCTTCAACTTTTACCCACTCATGACTGTCAGTATAATAAAGATTTTTTGGTACCATAATTCATCCTCCTGGATTTTTATGATGTTACAGACTTTTACAGCGGTTTTTTCGTCAAGTTTTTCCGCCCTTAAACAAAAAATATTTTTTAACTGACCGTCAAATAAAACGTTAAATAAATAAAAGCGAGATAATTCAAAAGACTGAGAAATTTTCTTTAAATTTAATAAAATAAAGCAGTTTTTTAATTTAAAATAACCGTCTTGGTAAATTCTTTCATCAAAGCTTCGGAAAAACAGTAAATCTTATAAACACCTTCGGTAATTTTATTTCCGGCAACCGTATCGCCGTTCCAAGTCTCTCTGTTTTTGCCCGAGAGATACTTTTTTTTCATGGAAAGCAAAGACTCTCCGTCCAGAGTCATCAAGCACCAGTACAATTGATCGGAATTCTCCAAATAAAAATCAAAATAAAATTCTTCCGATTCGGGATCGCGATTAAGAGACACATCTATTAACTGATTTTCTTCATTTTGATTTATTGTAACGATATTGCTTTTTCTTCCTTTTTTGTCTTCTATATAATATTGATAAGATTTTCCGGGCGAAATATCAAAATCAGCCCAAAAATATTTTTCTTTTTTTATTTTTTCGACTTTTCTGAAATCAGAGTTATTATTGCTCAACCGTTTTTTTTCTTTTTTAAATATTTTAATCGGAAAAGTAAAATCATCTTTCCAGCGCAAAACTATGCTGTCTTCATCAAAAAAAGAGCTGAGATTTATATAATCGTAACTGTTGCGGTCAACGGCATATTTTTCGTTCAAAACCGGATCATAACGAATAACTGATTTATCAAGATCAATATTTTCAAATAAATAATATTTACCGTTGCAAAAAAGTTTAAGGGAACATTTATCAAGATTCGGTTCATTAATGAAAAAAGAGCCGTCCGAATCAATAAAATATTCGTAACCCGTTTCAGGAACTTCTATTTTACCGGCTGAAACAGGCTTGCCGTTTTCTGATATAACATTGCCGTAAAGAATTTTTCCTTCCCTGTTTTCAGGGCTTAATGTTTTATAAGGGAAAACGGACGGGAGGTATTTTTGATAACGCTTTCTCAACATTCCCGAGTAATAAAACAAAGCTATTCCGGCAGGATTATAATCTCTTGCCATATTAATTTTTGATTTTATTTTTGAAAAATCGTAACTTCCCGAATCAGTCCATGCTCGCAATCCCCAGACAACTTTTTTATTAAAATCATATTCAGCCATTCTTTCTATCTGACTCTTAAGACGGCTGTCTGAACGAGTATAAGCCATGATATAAGCTCTGTCGATATACCCGTATTGCAGCCATTCCGTCCAATTCTGCGAATATTTGTAAAAAGCGTTGTCGATATCGGCAATAACCGAAGCGGAAATTTCTATCTCGGGTTTTATCTGTTTGCACTGAACATAAATATTTTTAACCAATTCAGTAACCTGATCTCTCTTCCATTTTGCCCATTTATTTTCATCCGGAACTCCTGCTTCTCGGCGATAATTTTCTAACGATACGGGATTGTAACCGTATTGACTGCCAGGATATCTGATATAATCAAGTTGAAGTCCGTCTATGTCATAGTTGCTGACAATATCAGCCAGTACGTCCACGATATATTCTCTCGCTTCCGGAACACCAGGATCCAAAAAAGCTCCTTCACAAGCTTTGGGACTCATTTTGGTTCCGTTTACTTTGCAGGTAAACCATTCAGGATGAGAGAACCAAACATGGTCGTCTCCCAATAAATCGGTTTTATGAGGAGTCGCCACTAAAACCGTAGTCCAGGCGATAACTTCCAAATCAAATTTTTCGGCTTGTTTAATAAGGTATTCAAGAGGATCAAAATAATAGCCGGGAAGATTGTAATTCAAGGGATCCGGATTAGCAAAATCGCTGTTGTTTTTATTGGGAAAATACATGGCATCAGCTCTGTAACGGACTTCCGCCAATATACGGTTGAAATTCCACTTGTAAGCATTTTCTACCAATAAATCTATTTCGGCGGGAGAATCAAAATCCCATACAGGAACCCAAATTCCTCTTATTTCTGCATTTAAAACAGAAATAAAAAAAAGAATAAGAATAAAAATTAATTTTCTATGCGACATTTTATTTTCCCGTCGGATAAAGTTATTTCAAGCATTTCGGCAGGCTTGATTTCTCCGACCTTACGAATTATCTTATTTCTTTGCTGTACCAATGAATATCCTCTCTTAAAAGCTTCGTAAGGAGAAAGATCTTTCAGCAACAGCTCCGTTTGAGTCAAAATATTACGTTTTTCAGAAAGACAAACTTTAGTTTGATCTTCCAGCCTCATCAACAAAAGTTTCAATTTATTCTTCCCGGAAATCAGGTTTTCGTTTGCTCTTCGTTCAAAAGATTTGTTCAAAGAATTTTTCAATAAAGCAAGCTTTGTTTTTTTTAAATCTAAAATATGTATTGATTCCAATAATCTGTAACTTAACTCATCCAGAGCTTGTCTGTCCCCGTTTAATTTTTTCATGGGATCATGATGCTGAAGATATTTCTCCAAAGTTCCGAGAACAGCTTTTTCGGATAAAATTTTTTGTCTTGCGAGATAATTCAATTTCTGCCGGATCATTTTAAGCTTATGCTTGAATTCCTGCTTATCCGGAACTGCCAATTCCGCTGCCGCAGAAGGAGTCGGAGCTCTCAAATCGGCAACAAAATCCGATATGGTAAAATCTATTTCATGACCTACGGCGGAAATCACGGGAATTTCTGAAGCAAATATTTCTCTTGCCAGATTTTCGTCATTGAAGCAAAAAAGATCCTCCTGAGAACCTCCTCCGCGAGTTAAAATAACGGTATCAACTTCTGCTTGTCGATTAAAAAAACGGAGTCCGGCAATACATTCTCCGGCAGCTGATTTTCCTTGAACAGTTGCAGGATAAAGATAAACCTCGACAGGGAAACGTCTGCTCAAAATATTTTTTATATCTTGAAAAGCTGCTCCGCTTGCCGAAGTTATCACGCCGATTTTTTTCGGATATTCAGGAATTTTCTTTTTATGAAATTCGTCAAAAAGACCTTCTTCAGAAAGTTTATTTTTTAATTCATCAAATTTTAATTGCAATTCTCCGATTCCCTTGGCATACATTTTCGCAACATTTATCTGATAATTTCCGCCACGTTCGTAAACAGTAATTTTACCCCCCAAAATGACTTTATCGCCGTTTTTGGGTAATTTTTTCATATATTGATTGTAAGACCGAAAAAATACGCAGCGCACGGTGGAATATTCGTCTTTTATCGAAAAATAACAATGCCCGGAAGAATGTCTGACAAAATTAGCAATCTCACCTTCAACATACAAATTCGGGATTTGATTTTCTACTATATTTTTCAGATGAAGATTAATCTCCGTTACCGTGAAAATATCTCTTTCCAATTTTTATCCTTTTGAATTATTTTTTTTGTTATGATTACCCTGCAAAAGAACTTTAGACAATTTTATTTTTTTGATTTTATTTATATTTTAAATCGATTCAAAAATAAATCGTATTTTTTTTGTCAAATATAATCCGAAATCCGAGTCAGAGCATGTCGAGACAAAATTTGCAAACTTAAATTACGTATTTTATTTTCTTTGGCTTTCAAACATTTCTTCATCCATAATAAGGTTAACTCTTCTTATTTTAAGTTCCCCCGCAGTATCTCTGTCTATGTCAAAAACGGAATCCAAAATATCATAGATCCCTGCTCCTCGCAATGATTTCGTTAAACTCAGCTTACGTTCTTTAAGAGAAAGTTCATGAATCAATTTTTTCATGTCGGCAGTTTTAGGTTTCTTTTTCCGAACTCTGGTAAAAAGCCATTCTTCGCTTCCGCCGAATTCATGAATTCTGTTATCAATAAAGTCAATATCGAAACCGGAAGGGAAACTGCATTCCACATTTTCTTTGGTATAAATTTCCATTGAACGCATTCCGGAAGGGAAATCGGCAAGAAATGATTTAGTCTCAAAAAGACCTTTGGTTTTATCTTTTATTTTTTCTTTAACTTTTTCAGGTTCTATAAACCGAGTCAAAGCAAAATCAAAAAATTCGTTAAATCCTTCAACCCCGAGAGAAAGAGGCGCACTCATATTTAATTTAGGTCTCGGGTTGTAACCTTGAGAAAAAGCCAGAGGCAATCCGCTGCTGACAATAATCCGTTGAATCATTCTCATCATATCAAGATGAGATACAAATTTCAAATTACCGAGTTTTTCATAATAAAAACGATACCAGATCTTGGTCATTTTAACGCCTGCCAAAGGATCATGAGGCTTTACGGTCAATTCCGGAGTTTCAATAAGTTTCTGACCGGTATGTTTAATTTCTCCGTCACACAACCCGCAAGCGGAACATTGTTTTCTGCAATCCTCGGTCGTTGCTTCATTTTCGGCTTTTTTTATTTCGGAAAGCAAGAATATTTTGCTTATTCCGATATCCGCCGATTCCCACGGCAAACATTCGTCTTTATTTCTTTCTCGCAATTCATGTTGCAGATCAATACCGTTTTCCGAGGCTGAATCCAACCAATTTTTCCAATCAAAACATTCTGTCCAACCGTCAAATTTCGCTCCGTTTCGGAAAGCTCCGTAAATCCATTTACCGATTTTTTTGTCGCCCCGGCTTATAACTGCTTCCAACATGGAATTTTCCAGCGTATGATAACTTATCTTGACAAATTTTTTCCGGGAAAAATGACCTTTAACCCGTTTGCATTTTTCTCTGATATTTTCTCTGTCATCCATTCTTGACCATTGAAAAGGAGTAAAAGGTTTCGGAACAAAAGGCGACAAAGTAATATTTATCTGTAATCTTTTACCTGCCATGGAAATAATTTTTTCCACTAAATCGATAATTCCGTCAATATCGCTTTCTTCTTCAAAAGGCAATCCCACCATAAAATAAAGTTTTATGACTCGCCAGCCGTTCTCCAGAGCAATTCTGACTCCGTCCAAAATATCCTCTTCCGAGAGATTTTTGTTGATTACGTTTCTGAGACGCTGACTTCCTGCTTCCGGAGCAATGGTCAACCCTGATTGCCCGATGGTATTCATCAGCTTAACAAGATGCCTGTCCAAAGAATCCACGCGTAAAGACGGCAGAGAAAGAGAAGTTTTGGAATCCTTAAGCCTCTCCAAAATAGAAGTCATAAGCGGCTTTATGCAGGTATAATCACTGGATGAAAGAGAAACCAAAGCCACTTCGTCCCAACCGAATTCTTCCACTTCGTCAATAAGCTTTTTAAGCACGGATTCGGGATTACGCTCACGAACAGGTCGATAAAACATGCCGGCATGACAAAAGCGACAACCTCTTGAGCACCCTCTCATAATTTCGGAAGTATAACGATTGTGCGTTGCCTGAATCCAAGGAACAAGTTGGGGCGAATGAGTGTTTTCGTTATCGGAGAACTTCATGTATTTCCTGATCTTAACAGGATTATTCTGAGGATGAGAAGGAACATAAACGCCGGGAATTTTACTCAGTCCTTCAAGAATTGCTTTTCTGTTTCCCCGGTTATCCTTTATAATGTCTTTTATTTCGATTATTGCCTCTTCCCCGTCTCCGATAAGAACAGCATCAAAAAAATCAGACATAGGCTCAGGATTTGTAATTGCCGGACCGCCTGCCAAAACAACAGGATCATCATCGGTTCTTTCAGTTCCGAAAACGGGAATTTCCGCCAAATCCATAACATAAAGCACATTGGTAAAGGTTAACTCGGACTGCATGGTAAAACCGACCGCATCAAAATCTTTTAAGGCAATTTGCGACTCGATTCCCGCCAATAAAACTTTATCTTTTTTAAGAAGATCCCCCAGATCGGGCCAGGGCGCGTAACATCTGTCCGCCATGGAGTCTCCCTGTCTATTAAGAATGGAGTACAATATTTTCAAACCGAGATGAGAAACACCGACTTCGTAAACATCGGGAAAAACAAAAACAAAATTAACCGTTTTTTCGGACGGAGTTTTGCGCCATGCGTTAAGTTCATGATCAACATAACGACCAGGCTTGTTAATCAAATGTAAGTATTTATCATAAGAGATTTTAGTGAATTTCATCTATTCTCCGTTTTTAATAATTTCCTTTAAGACTGATTAATTGTAAAAAAATAAAACAATTGCTTTAAGAGGCATTAAAATTATTTTCGGTTTTTTCATTAAATATAAAAATTTTCGCTAAGCCTTAAGAAATTTTCCGCTCGCAAACACACCGTCTATTTTTACGTCTTTCTCAATGTCTGTATTTAAAGGACTTTTAGAAAATACGGTAAAATCAGCATCATAACCGACTTTAATTCTTCCGGCAGTATCGCTTTTCCCGATTAATTTTGCAGGATTTTCGGTATAAAGCTTCAATGCTTCGGAAAAAGTAAATCTTTGACTTTCCTTATTATGATTCATCAAAGCGGAAAGCTGTTTTCTGATGTCCAAAGTCGTAATATACCAATCGGAACTCCCGCAAACCAAGATTCCGGCGTTCACCATATCTTTAAACAAATTCATTCTCGCAGCTGTTTCAACTCCGAGTTTCTTTTCGTAAAAACCGTTTTTTTGTCCCCATAATCCGTCAAACATCGGTTGAACGGCAACAGCAACACCGGCTTCCGCCATGCGTCTAATATGATCTTCTCGAGTTAATTCGCAATGAATTATCTGGTGTATTATTTTCTTGGGATACTTTTCATGAACCTTTTCGTACTGCCTCAAAATTTGATCAATCGCTCTGTCGCCGATGGCATGAACCGCAACTTGCATATTTTTCAAATGAGATTTCTTTATAAATTCATACCAAAATTCATCGGTTTGATAGAGTATTCCTCTTTCGTCCGAATCTTTGTAAGGTTTAAACAAGGCAGCCGTTTTTGAGCCGATGGAACCGTCTGCCAGAATACATCCTCCAATACGACCGCAATCTGTTTTTTCGGCTTCGCTTATGTTAAAACTTTGAGGATATAATTTGTATTTAACGTCAAAATCAGAAAGATATTTTTGAATAATTTTAAAATGCGTAAGAGACATATCGGCATCGCCGACCATGGCGTGAACCGAGGTAAGTCCTGCTTCAATCGCCGATTTCTCAGCTCTTTTATAAGCTTTGAGAATCATTTCATCGGGCAAACTCTTATGAAACCAGTGGGCGGCAACATCATTTTCTTCTTTGGTCAAAAGTCCGTTCCAATCAGACGATTTTCGGCTTAATTTATCTATTTTTGAAGCAGCAAAAGAGTTTATGACGCAGGAATGACCGTCAATACGCCGCAACAAAACCGGTTTATCGGGAAAAACAGAATCCAATTCTTCTCTTGTCGGGAAACGTTTTTCGGCAACTTTATTTTCGTCGTAAGAGTAAGCAAAAACGAAATCTTCTCTGCACTCTCCTTTCATTTTTTCCAAAACTTCCGAAACTGATTTAACCTCGCATAAATTTGAACCCATGGCATACAATCCTCCTTCAAAAGAATGTGTATGCGAATCAACGCAACCTGCTGTTACGAATTTATCTTTCAGGTTGATTTTTTTAATCCCGGACGGTAAGGATTTTTCGTCGTAAAACAACGCCTCAATTTTACCGTTTTCAATTAAAACAGAATTTATTTTTCGGTCTGATTTCTCATTGCGAAAAAACTCGGCTCCGGTTAAAATGGATTTCATAATATCTCCGTTGATTTAATTTTAAAATAATTATAATATCAAGAATTAAGAATATCAAGCAACATTAATTCAAGCAAAATATTTTCTTTTACGTTTAAAGATTTAAGGCTGAAATCTGTCCTGTACAAAATCCCGAAACATTTTCTCAAAGATTTTAATTTATAGTTAGAGGAAAATTTAATGTAATCATCTCTGTATTTCCAAAAAACATTTTTTAAATGACTTTCCTTTATTTCTTTAAAACCGATATGCCCTCTTCTCAAAGCGTTTATTTTCCAAAGAACAGTAAAAAATCCGGTAAGCATGGTAATTATCATTATGGCATTTTCTCCGTTTTCCAACATGCTTTCCAGAGTCAAAACCGCCTTTTTTTTTGCTCTGTTTCCGATGGCGTTCTGCAATTCGAATATTGTGCCGGCTTTAAAATGCCCCAGACATTCTTTTACGTCCTCTAAATGAATCATTTGCGAATCCCCGGCATGAATCAAAATTTTTTGAAAAGTATTTTCTGCTTCCAAATAATCCAAATCTGTCATATTGGAAAAAAAATCAACGGCTTTAGGCTCCATAGTTATTTTTTCCGCAACTAATCTCTGCTTCAGCCACTTGACTATGTCGCCGACATTATAAGCAGATTTACAGGTAATGTGAACGGCATTTTTGAGAATAGATTTAATCGAATTTAATCTTTGATCAAGCTTATTTGCAGTCAGAATCAATTTTGAGGATAAAGAAGGATTTTCGGCATATTTTGCCAAACTGTTTTTATCTTCCGTTCTCAAAGAATCAAAATTTTTTAAAACCGTAACTCGAACGTCATTCATAAAAGGAATCATTTCCAATTGAACAAGAACTTCTTCAGCCCTGACATCCTCGCCGTAGCATAAAAAATAATCAAATTCCCTGTTCTCCGGAGCAATGAGCCTTTTTAAGGCGGAATCAAGAGTTAAGTCCCTGTAATAAGCATCTTCTCCGGACACGACAATAATGGGATAATTCAAATATTTCTTAGGATTAAGCAAAAATTTATCAGGTTGAATGCTTTCAGCCATGATTTAAAATCCTGCCTTTAAGAATATAAAAGAAACCGTTGCAATTAACCAACAATAATATGAGAAAAAGCGAATTTTTCGATTGGCTATTAATTTTATCAACCAAGATATGACCAAATATCCGGAAACAAAAGAAGCAACAAAACCGGCAAAATAAATGAAAAACAAGTCATTGCCTATGTCTTGAATATCCTTCAATTGCAAAACTGCCGCCCCCAAAATGGCGGGAATAGAAAGCAAAAAAGAAAAAGAAGCCATATCTTCTCTTTTTACACCGAGATAAAGTCCTGAAGCGATAGTCGTTCCCGAACGAGAAACTCCGGGCAAAATCGCCAATGCCTGTCCGATTCCGATTAAAACGGCTCTTAAAAAACCCATATTTTCGGACTTTATTTTTTGCTCTTTTATGCTGTCCGTAAAAAAAAGAATTATCCCCGTAAACATCAAAAATACCGGCACATAAATCGTTTTATCAAACAACGCTTCGAAATAATCTTTGAAAGAAATGCCGATAACAGCCGTAATAAAAGTAGATACAATCAAATATACAACCTGCAATCTTTCGCTTTTTAAAGATTCGTCTTTAAATAAAAAAACAGCCTTTATCAACCTGAAAATATGTTCCCGAAAGAAAATCAATACCGCAATCAAAGAACCGAGATGAACGGCAACTTCATAAGTTAAACCGGGCATTTCAAAATTAAAAAAATGCCCCGCCAAAACAAGATGCCCGGAACTTGATACAGGTAAAAATTCGGTCAATCCCTGAATAATACCCAATAAAATTGATTTTAACAGCAACATTAAAGAATCTCCGGCAATTCATTATTAAACATTTCGGAGAGAGGAACAAGTTCAAATCCCATTTCTTCCGCTTTTTTGATAAAATAATTAAGTTGCTCTAAGTGTTTCAGATCGAAGCAATGCGTAATAGCGCAAACTTTATTTTTTTTCTTTTTCAATTTTTTTAAATCTTCTAAACGCTGTTCAATTACCTTTTTGCTCGGAGCCGGATCATCCAAAAACAAGTCTCGCTGAATAGTATCTATCTTATATTTCTTAGCAGTTGCATAAGCAACCGAAGAGCTTATCGTTCGACTGTCCAAGAAGAAAAGATTATGAGGTTTCAAAGCTTTCATCACGGCATCCATCGTTTTACGGTTGGAAGTAGCCATACTTCCCATATGGTTATTCATACCCACGGCAAGCGGCAATTCTTCGACATAAGAATCAATCGTTTTCTTAATTTTTTCTGGAGAATCATTCACATAAATACCGTATTTTCCCGGATCGTTTCTCGGATAACTCTCAGGTTCCATGGGAGCATGAATAATTATTTCATGTCCGGATTTATGGGCTGCGTTCATAACATCCTTGGAATGTTTAAGATAAGGAATTATCGCAAAAGTAACCTTCTTATCGGTTTTATCGCAAAATTCGTCAAGACGTTTACCGGCATATTCTCCGAAATCATCAATAATAACCGATATTTTAGGCTTTTCATCAGGCAATTTATTATTATTTTCATAATATATTTCAACAAAATAAATTTTACCGTCCTTTCCTCTGAACTTAACCGTATGCTTGGGTTTTCCGGAATATTCTCGCTTATGTCCGTCCAATAACTTTCCCCCGATCATTTCAACCTGACCGGTTATAATCATATTCGCAAAAACTAAATCCATTCTGTTTCCGTTTATCGGAACATAAATATGAATACCGTCTTTTTTAACTGAGGTTGAAAATCTTTCCGGAGGAACTCCCAGCTGAGTCCCTGCATTCATAATAGCCTGTAAAACTGATTCAACTTTTATTTCTTCGACTTCATTTTTCTGAGCCTCGGTATTTTCAACATCATCAGACTTTTCTTTATCTTTAACTATTATTTTTTCTTTAATCTTCTGTTCGGCAGATTTTTCTTCATCCGAATCGCTTTCCATACTCAAAAATAAAATTACCGCCAAAACAATCACGGCAAATAAAAAGATAAAGACTCCGGAAGAACCGCTTTTTTTCTTTCTCTTTACTTTTTTATAAGTTTTTCTCTTTGCCATATCAACTCCTACTGATAAAAATCATTAATTAATTCTGAAATTTCTTTTATAATTTTGCCGGCATGCAAAGTATTTATCGTATATCTGTCGCCGTTATCGTAAATAATTACCACACTTCCCAAAGCTACAGTCAATTCTCTTATTTTAGGGATAACTATATAATGAGTACTGTCTCCGTACTTCGATAAATCCAATAATGCGTTCATAATTTTCCTCCCGCTCCTTAAGAGTTTTAAAATAATCAATACCCCATGAAAAGAACCGCAACTATTGTCAAGGGGATATAGATTAAAGATTGATTATAAAAGGAAAAACAGCCTAAAATTTCCGATAAACAAAAAAAATCCCTCTGCGAGACTGCAAAAGGATTCTAAGATTTATTCGTTATTAAATTTTTATAAAATATCTGCTGACTTTAAGATTACCGGTAACTTTCAATTGATTTCACTTGATAATAACTCATCCAAATTCAGGGCTTTATATTCGCTTATATTTCTCTTTTCTTTATCAAAAGCAACTCCCGCGCAGACTATATTTTTACCGGTGTTCAAATACGGTTCGAAGTATTTTTTATTTTTTATCTGATTTAAAGCGGAGTTTACGCTGTTCATCTTAAATTCTATAATATAAACCGTATTTTTGGTC
>PDWI01002843.1_pt1 | contig 25494 bp, 19 predicted proteins | sample 1430891 | NCBI WGS metagenome assembly PDWI01 (sample SAMN01162508, study PRJNA174530) | Oral metagenome, whole genome shotgun sequencing project. | biome: Marine environment; feature: Marine mammal; material: Swab sample of the gingival sulcus; isolation source: swab sample of gingival sulcus...
CTGCTCAAGAAGAAGTATGCGCTGTCGGTGCGCAGCCAGGATACGCTGGCGATGCAGAAGCAGCTGTCCTTCCTTGCCATATGCTACCTGAAGCTCGGCAAGCCAGAGAGGGCTTTTAGCTACATCAACCGTGCGCTTCGCTACCAGACCGCCGAGCGTATGGATATCGGGTCCTACTACATCCACCTGGCGCAGGGGGGCTACTACCGTGCGGAGGATTGGCCGGTGGTTGCTGAGGAGTACTACGGAGTAGCCTATAGCCTCGCCCTGCATCTTAATAATCGCGAGGCGCAGGCGTTTGCCCAGCTTATGCTGGCCGATTGCCGTGCGGATATGGGCGATACGCAGGCGGCCAGGCGGGAGGCGGAAAAGGTGGCCACCTACGTCTATGGCTCGGAGGATGCGCTCCTTGAGGCGCTCTACTACCGTACGCATGCCAGGATAAATGCACGGGAGAAGAAGATAGAGAGCGCCGTACGGGATTACCGGAAGGCCTTTCTAATCGCCAGGCAAAAGAGGATCTATACCGACCAGATACTGCTGCTCTCGGAGCTGAGCCAGTTCCTCTTCCAGGAGGCGGACACGCAGCGTGCCTATCTCTTCGGTCGGCGAGCCATAGAGATTAGGGATAGCCTCTACAGGGTGGCAAGGGCGCAGTCCTTCACCATCTCTGACCTAGAACAGGTGTACAACCTCCAGCTCGAGGATATCGAGCGGCTACTGCAGCGCGACCATCGGCCGAGTGTGTGGTACCGCAACGAGCAGAAGCTTACTGTTCTTTTGCTCGTTCTCTTTGGGCTAATCTCGCTGGCGATATACTTCCTTTACCGCCGTATGGGTAAAATGCAGCGGATGGAGACCCAGCTGGCGGAGAACTCCAGGCTGGTGCAGGAGAAGGGCCAAAGTTCGCAGGAACTCGCCCTGCTCACCGAGCAGTTTGTCGAGCAGATGAACAAGCAGAATGAGGAGTTGGAGACCGCCCGAAAGCGCATGCTTAACAATAGCAATCAGCTGGTGCAGAGCATAGAGTACGCCCAGCGGATACAGGGGGCCATCCAGTCGAGCATTGAGTATCTCGGGAGCTACTTCGAGCAGAGCTTTCTGATATCGCGGCCGCGCGACATCGTGAGTGGCGACCTCGCCTGGTTCACCACCGTTGAGGAGATGGCCCTGCTGGCCATGATAGACTGCAGCGGTACGGGTGTGGCTGCCGCCTCCCTTTCGGTCATAGCCTACATGCAGCTCAACCGCGTGGTGACCGAGGAGCGCTGCGTTGAGCCGGCTGAAATAGTCTGCCGGGTGCAGAATCGCATCCGTAGGTTGCTGAGCAACACCTCCCCGGAATTCCAGGAGGAGATACAGGTGCATCTGGGGGTTCTACAGGTGGATAAGTACGCCGGCGAGGCCCGCTACGCCAGCATACATGAGCAGCTGTTCTATGCCCAGACCCCTGAGCGCGTAGACTACGTCAGGGGCGTGTCCTTCGTTGGGGATTCTGAGCAGAATTGCCGTAGTCGTATAGTTGAGCACCGTATTGCGGTCACGCCAGAGACCACGTTCTACCTCGGCTCTGACGGCTATTTTATGCAGCTTGATAGCCGCAACCGGAAGATCGGTTCGCAGGGGTTCCAGGAGATTCTTACCCGCATTCAACCCCTGCGGCTTGAGGACCAGAAAACCGAGCTACTGAACACCCTGGCCGCCCATCGCCTTGGCACTGCTCAGACCGATGATATTACCCTCCTGGCCGTGTCCCTACGGTCGTAGCTAGCGGTAATTGTAACGATTCTACTACTATTTTACTACATTTGCCCCGTGCTTGTCCTACTAGGCGAAGTGCGAATCGGGCTTTTGACCCCCCTTTTGAGCCTATCAGTCAAGGGGTTTGAAAACGTAGTATCGCACTGGTCTCCTAGCCAGTACAGGCCCATAGGAAGGGTTGCCCGTAGTTGGCGCAATGCGGCGTGAGGCGGGTAGTCCCAAACACAACACATAGCCATAAATTCTATGAGCGGAATACAGGAAAGCAAGATACGCGAGCTGGTCGAGAAACGGGCGCAGGCCCGCCTGGGTGGAGGGGAGAAGAAGATTGCTTCCCAGCATGACAAGGGGAAGTACACGGCTCGTGAGCGTATACAGATGTTGGTGGACGAAGGGAGCTTTGAGGAGTTCGATGCCTTTGTGACCCACCGTTGCGAGGACTTCGGGATGGAGAAGTCCCGTATACTCGGTGATGGCGTAGTGACCGGCCACGGCACCATTGATGGGCGAGTGGTTTACGTTTACTCCCAGGACTTCACCATCTACGGCGGTTCGCTGTCGCTTACTTGCGCAGAGAAGATATGCAAGATTATGGACATGGCCATGAAGAATGGTGCTCCCGTAATCGGCATCATGGACAGCGGGGGGGCGCGTATACAGGAGGGCGTGAAGAGCCTCATGGGCTACTCGATGATCTTCCAGAAGAATATTGAGGCCTCGGGGGTGATCCCCCAGATATCCATGATGATGGGCCCTTCAGCTGGCGGAGCGGTATACTCCCCGGCCCTCACGGACTTCATCCTCATGAATGACCAGACCTCGAACATGTTTGTTACCGGCCCCAAGGTTGTGAAGACCGTAACCGGCGAGCAGATCACCGCGGAGAACCTCGGAGGTGCACGTATGCACTCCACCAAGTCGGGCGTAGCGGCCTTTATGTCCAAGAGCGAGGAGGAGGCCTTTGAGATGATACGAAAGCTCTTCCAGTTCATACCCCAGAACAACCTCGAGGAGCCACCCCGTATCGCTCCCACCGACTCCATCGATCGTCTGGAGGAGTCGCTCAATACCATCATCCCTGAGGATGCCAACAAGCCCTACAACGTGATGGATGTCATTGCGGCCATCGTTGACAACGGTGATTTCTTCGAGGTGCATGCGACCTACGCCAAGAATATTGTCGTTGGCTTCGCCCGTATGGATGGTATGCCCGTGGGTATCGTGGCCAACCAGCCCAAGATCATGGCCGGTGTGCTCGACATAAACGCCTCCCGCAAGGGTGCACGGTTCGTCCGCTTCTGCGATGCCTTCAACATCCCGATCATTACGCTAGAGGATGTACCCGGCTTCCTCCCCGGTTCTGGCCAGGAGAGCAACGGCATCATCATGCACGGGGCAAAGCTCCTTTTTGCCTATGGCGAGGCGACGGTGCCCAAGATAACGGTCATCCTGCGGAAGGCATACGGTGGGGCATACATCGTGATGAGCTCTAAGGGCCTGAAGTCCGATATCAACTACGCCTGGCCCTCGGCCGAAATTGCTGTCATGGGGCCCAGCGGGGCTATCGAAATCCTCTACGGCAAGGAGCTCAAGGAGCTCAAGGACGACCCCGAGAAGTACCAGCAGTTCGTCAACGAGAAGGAGACCGAGTATAAGGAGAAGTTCGCCAACCCCTACGTGGCGGCCAGCCTCGGCTACCTTGATGATGTTATAGAGCCACGCAATACCCGTTTCCGCATTATTCGGGCGCTCAACATGCTCCAGTCGAAGAAGGACATGATGCCGCCCAAGAAGCACTCTAATCTCCCCCTATAGCCATGCCAGATACTCTAGTAAGCACGGCAGCTGCGCAATCGCAGCGGCTGCTGACTGACCCCGCACGGGCCCTGCGTAGGGCTCAGCAGGCGGAGGAGTTCATGGAGAATGACCCTTCGGGCTTCGGCCTGACCCTCGTGGCCATGGGGGTTGTGCTCCTGGCGCTGCTCTGCCTCTACCTCATCTTCCACTTCATCGGCAGGCTGTCTGCCCGTAGCATGGCCGCCGGTCGGCAGGATCGCCTGGAGACCCACCCATTTAAGGGGGCCGACTACAACGGCTCGGTTGCCGTGGCCATAGCCCTCGCGCTCCACCAGTACGCCGAGGAGGCTCGGGAGGAGGAGGAGGGATACGTCACCATACAGGAGGTATCGCGGAGGTACTCCCCGTGGGGCGCAAAGTCCTTCGGCGTGATGAACAATCAGCGCATGCGGCGCTAACTACTACACCAAGACGAGAAGCACTGTGAAAGTATACAAGTACAAGATAAACGGACAAACCTACGAGGTTGTAATAAAGGATATAGCCGACGGCGAGGTGGATGTTGAGGTCAATGGCCTGAGCTACCACGTGGAGAACGTGGATGCTCCCAAGCCAGCCAAGCGCCCCCAGGTATCTCGCCCCAAGCCGGCTAGCCACCCCGAGCATCATGCCCAGGCGCCGGAGCCCCAAGCAGCGGCCAAGCCCACTGGCGAGGGTACTATTACCTCTCCTCTACCAGGCGTAATCCTCGACATGCAGGTCAAGGAGGGAGATACTGTCAAGGCGGGGCAGACCCTCCTAGTGCTTGAGGCCATGAAGATGGAGAATAGCATAGAGGCCGAAGCCGACGGGAAGGTTATCAAGGTCTACGTCAAGGCGGGCGATTCGGTAATGGAGGGCGATGCCCTCGTGACGATAGGAGGCTAGGCTATGACCATACTCCTCAAGGCCCGACTCTTCGAGTTCCTGGCCGAGCACATCAGCACCTTCGCGGGCCTTACCGGCATAGCGCATATGACCTGGGCCCATGCCATCATGATAGTGGTCGCCTGCGTATTCCTCTACCTGGGCATACGCAAGGAGTTCGAGCCGCTGCTCCTGGTGCCCATTGGCTTCGGCATGATTCTGGGGAACATCCCCTTCGCCGAGGGCTACCAGATTGGCATATACGAGCAGGGCTCCGTCCTGAGCTACCTCTACTTCGGTGTGGTCAAGGGCTTCTACCCCCCGCTCATCTTCCTGGGTATCGGGGCTATGACCGATTTCTCCAACCTCATAGCCAATCCTAAGCTCATGCTCATAGGGGCGGCCGCCCAATTTGGTATATTTGGCGCCTACATGCTTGCCCTCTCCACCGGGCTGTTCAGCTTCGCTGAGGCGGGGGCTATAGGCATTATCGGGGGGGCTGATGGGCCAACGGCCATTTTCCTCTCCTCAATGTTAGCACCCGAGCTTATGGGGGCGATTGCGATATCTGCCTACTCCTACATGGCGCTCGTACCGGTCATACAGCCACCCATCATGCGCCTACTCACGACGCAGAAGGAGCGTACCATACGGATGAAGGCTCCCCGCCAAGTGAGCAAGATGGAGCGCGTGCTCTTCCCCGTTTTGGGCGCCCTGATGACTCTTCTGCTCGTGCCGTCCGGTCTGCCCCTCCTGGGGATGCTCTTCTTCGGCAACCTCCTTAAGGAGAGCGGCGTGACCAAGCGATTGGCCGATACGGCTCGAGGACCGCTCATTGACATTGTTACCATACTCCTCGGCCTGACGGTAGGTGCGTCTACCCAGGCGGTACGGTGGGTGGCAGACCCCGTTACCGGTGAGCTTGTCAACAAGGGCTTCCTCTCCGGGCGTTCCATCATGATTTTTGCCATAGGTGCCTTTTCCTTCGTCATCGCCACCACATCGGGCATACTCTTTGTGAAGCTCATGAACCTCTTCCTCAAGAAGGAGAACAAGATCAACCCCCTCATTGGCAATGCTGGCGTATCGGCCGTGCCCGATAGCGCCCGCATATCGCAGACCGTTGGCCTCGAGTACGACAAGAGCAACCACCTGCTCATGCATGCCATGGGCCCGAACGTGGCTGGCGTTATTGGTAGCGCCATCGCAGCGGGGATAATCCTCTCCTTCCTTTCGTAGGGGGGCCGAAGTAGAAGCGAAAAACCTACTTTAGGGCCGTGGCATGCACCATGCCACGGCCCTAATTGTTTCTATACCAACTAGAAAATCCTTTCGGGGAGAAAAGCAGGAGGTGTTTTTTGCCCTTCTCTTTACCTAGAATCAGAAAAAAAGTACTACCTTGGCAACGCCAAGCCAGGGGGGGATGCTCCTTCCTCTTGCTGGGTAGATAAATACTCAAAACGCTATATACCTAAAAAAGTAAAGACTATGAGCCACGAATGTGACATGAAAGGCAAGGGCTTTTCAACGCGTGCAATCCACGCAGGACATCTTCCCAACCAGTTTGGTGCGCTAGCAACGCCTATCTACCAGAGTTCAACCTTCGTATTCGACTCCGCCGAGCAGGGGGGCCGTCGTTTCGCACTGGAGGAGGATGGTTACATCTATACTCGCCTAGGCAACCCGAACTCCACCGAGGTAGAGGAAAAGCTCGCTGATCTCGAAGGGGCAGAGGCCTGCATGTCTACCGCTTCCGGAATTGGCGCCATCACCTCCGCCCTCTGGACCAGCGTATCGGCTGGCGACCATATTGTAGCGGCCAAGACCCTCTACGGTTGCACCTTTGCATTCCTGAACCATGGCCTGAGCCGTTTCGGTGTTGAGGTCGACTTCGTCGACACCCGCGACCCGCAGAACGTAAAGGCCGCGCTCAAGCCCAACACCAAGGTGGTGTACCTCGAGACGCCCGCCAACCCCAACATGTACATCAGCGATATCAAGGCCATCTCCAAGATCGCCCATGAGCATAACGCTGACATACAGGTATACGTGGACAACACCTACTGCACCCCCTACATCCAGCATCCTCTGCAGCTCGGGGCGGACGTTGTGGTGCACTCCGCTACCAAATACATCAACGGTCACGGCGATGTTATTGCCGGTTTCGTACTCGGTAAGAAGGAGTTCATCGACCAGGTGCGCTTCGTCGGCGTGAAGGACATGACCGGTGCCACCCTCGGCCCATTCGAGGCCTACCTGATCGGCCGTGGTATGAAGACCCTCTCCATCCGCATGGAGAAGCACTGCGCCAACGCTCAGAAGATAGCCGAGTTCCTAGAGTCGCACCCCAAGGTGGAGAAGGTTATGTACCCAGGTCTCAAGAGCTTCCCGCAGCATGAGCTGGCCATGAGCCAGATGTGCCTCCCCGGTGCGATGATCGCCTTCGAGCTGAAGGGTGGCATCGAGGCTGGTAAGTCCCTGATCAACGGTTGCCGCCTCTGCACCCCGGCCGTGAGCCTCGGTGATGCTGAGACCCTCATCCAGCACCCGGCCAGCATGACCCACTCGCCCTACACTCCCGAGGAGCGTGCCGCCAGCGACATCGCTGAGGGCCTCGTACGCCTCTCCGTGGGTCTAGAGGACGCTGAGGATCTGATTGCAGACCTCAAGCAGGCGCTCGATAAGTAGGATTCCGGTTTTTCCTCTTATATTCGCGGGGCGGATGGCAAGGGTCATCCGCCCCTTTTTGCGCCCGATAAGTAGTAAAGAAAACGAGAAAACAAGTCCTATGCCCCTGCTCGAACGTGGCGGAAAGCACACCAAGCTCTATGCCAACATCATGCTTCTGACAGTCGCCATCATCTGGGGGAGTACCCTCGTCGTGATGAAGGCTACCACCGACACCATAAACCCCACCCTCCTGATCGCCATGCGTTTCCTCATGGCGGGGGTGGTGCTTGGGGTTCTCTTCTTCCGCAAGCTGCTGGTCATCAAGCGGGGGGAACTCATTGGTGGCCTCGTTATCGGTGTTCTGCTCTTCTTTGCCCATGCCGTGCAGACCATCGGCGTTACGGATGCTAAGGGCGATGCTGGTCGCTCTGGCTTCCTGGGCGCCGCCTACTGCATCATCGTTCCCTTCATCTACTGGGCCTTCGAGCGCGTTCGGCCGGATAGGTACAACATCATGGCCGCTGTCCTATGCATCGCCGGTATAGGGCTCATCTCCTTCGGCGGGGCGCCCACCCTCGACCTCAACCCGGATGCTGGCCTCCTGGGCTTCACCATGGCCGACACCCTTGCCCTGGGCAGCGCCTTCTTCTTCGCCGCCTCCATCGTTGCCATAGATAAGTACACCAAGAACCAGGATGCCATCACCATCACCATCCTCCAGTTCTTCTTTGCGGGTATCTTCGCCGCCATCGCAACCCTCATCCGCGAACCCGCCGCCGTGCAGAATGCGCTTTGGAGTGACGCCCTCTGGGGTGCAGTGCTCTACCTGGGCTTGGTGGCTACGGCCTTTGCACTCCTGCTCCAGAACGTAGCCCAGACGCATACCGATGCCAACAGCGCGGCCATCATCCTTGGTACGGAGTCCATCTTCTGCGTACTCTTCGGCGTGGCGTTCAATGCCGAGCCGATGTCCATGGTGCTTCTCTGGGGCTTTGTTCTCATATTTGCGGCCATCCTCATCTCCGAGACCAAGCTCTCCTTTCTCCGGCGGCGTAACAAGGAGAATTCCCCCTCCGTAGGCTAGTAGCCCTAGGCTTTTCCCCCTGCGCAAGCATGCCCTGTAGCGGCGTGCTATCTGATCCGCATAGCAGAACCCCGCCCTGCCTACTAGCAGAGCGGGGTTCTGCTCTCTGAGCGCCCCCTATGCGTAGCCATCCCCTCCGAATTTTACCTAGGGCAAATTCGGAGGGGATGCTTAGTCTATGCTGGTTCTCAGGCACTTGGGATACGGGCGGTTCGGAGAGTGATGAACCTGTACTTTTTGGGAAGGGTAGACCTCCATGGTGCCTTGCTCTTGCGCCCTTCGCGCATGGAGTATTGCCCCGGATATTCCTACCTTTGCGACGGTTTGGGAGTGGGGTGGGGTGGTGCGTATGCCAGGATTACGTTGTATGTTTATGCCGCGATTTCAGGTTCATATGGATGCGCTTCTGGGGGGGAGCCTTTCGCCCTCGGATATAGCCCCTCTGCTGCGTGTCCGGGGGGAGGAGCTGATGTACCTTTCGGCGGCGGCCCAGGTGGTGCGTATGGCTAACGTTGGGCCGGGGGTGTATCTGCGGGGATTGGTTGAGCTTGGGAATGCCTGCGAGAAGGATTGTCTCTACTGCGGCATCCGGCGGGGGAATGGTGGGGTGGTGCGTTATGAGCTGGAGGCTGCGCCGGTGGTGGAGGTGGCTGCCTGGGCCCACCGCCAGGGCTTTGCCTCGCTGGCCATTCAGGCGGGGGAGAGAACGGATGGGGCCTTTACGCGGGGTATCGTTGAGCTGCTGGAGCGTATTGGTGCGGCAACGGGTGGGGAGCTGGGTATCACCCTATCGCTGGGGGAGCAGGCGCCGGAGGTATACCGTGCGTGGCGGGCGGCTGGAGCTATGCGCTACCTGCTGCGGATAGAGACGTCTAGCCCGGGGCTATACCGTGCGTTGCATCCGGACGATGGGCGACATGCCTTCGATGCGCGTCTGGCCTGCCTACGTTCGTTGCGGCAGGAGGGCTATCAGGTGGGAACGGGGGTGATGATAGGCCTGCCAGGCCAGGGGGTAGAGGATTTGGCGGAGGATCTGCTGGCGCTGCGGGCCATGGAGGTGGATATGGTGGGGATGGGGCCCTACCTGCTGCATCCGGATACGCCGCTGGCCGCGAGGGCTGGAGAGCTGTGGACGGTGGAGGAGCGTTTTGATGCGTCGGTGGCCATGGTGGCGGTACTCCGCATCCTGATGCCCACGATAAACATCGCGGCGACCACCGCCCTGCAGGCGATACGCCCGGATGGGCGGGATTGGGCGCTGCGGGCGGGGGCGAATGTGCTCATGCCGAACATCACGCCGCGAGGACGCCAGGATGACTATTCGCTCTACGCGGGTAAGCCGCAGAGCGTAATGGATGCGGAGGATAGCCTGGAGGTGCTGGCCCACCACGTGGAGGAACGCTGCGGCTGCGAGCTACGCCTGGGGGAGCAGGGCAATTCGCGGCACTACCTGGAGCGGCAAAAGTAGGGGAAAAGTGCGTGGAATTTTGCTATTCCGCATCTTGTTCCTATATTTGCGCGCTTTGATTGGGCGTGTTGTTTGCCCGAAAGATTCGCGATTATGATTCAGCGTATACAGACGCTCTGGTGGGCTCTAGCCCTCGTTCTACTTATAGCTTTTGCCTGCTTGCCTTTCGGGAGGTTCTTTGGGGCCGAGGGGGGCTACTCTCTAACCGTGCTGGGGCTGCAGGGTGATTCGGATGGGGTCCTGGTTTTCACGGCCTATCCATTGGCGGTCATTGTGGGTCTCTCGGCGTTGCTGCTGCTGGGGTGCATCTTTAGCTTCAAGAAGCGGCTGCTGCAGGTGCGGCTTTCGGTGTATGCGGCGGTTTTCCTACTGGGTACAGCTGGTCTCGGGGTGTACTATACGATCGTGGCGGATAGGCTGCTCTTGGGGGGGGGGCTTGCGCTGGGACCGCTCTTGGGGCTACCGGTTTTGGCGGCGGTCTTTGCGCTGCTGGGACTGCGTGGGGTGAAGAAGGATATCGCCTTCCTAAAGCGGATGGATCGCCTCCGCTAGGGGCTAAGGCTGGTGGGCTCTGTTTTTCTTACTAGTTAATCCAGCAATCGTAAAAACAGTTTTTACCACTCCGTCTGCTCCGTTGGGACGGGGGGCTTCTTGTAGTTGCCGTCGATTATGCCCGCCTATGCCCGTGGCGGGCTCTGCCTATTCTATCTATCCTCGAAGCTTGCTAGGGATGTTGGGCCGTCCTGTGCGTCTACCCCTCCGTTGGCTCGCCTCTTTGCCATCCGGCTAGCTTGGGGGGCTAGCTAGGGAAACGTAATGCGGACAGCTGTCTAGATTAACGGATGGCTATATGAAGTAGCTGCTCATTCTGCGTATCGACTGGGGTGTTCCCGAGCTATAGCACTGGAAGAGCGGTTTGAAGGGTTTTTTCCTTTTAGATGGGCATTTATTGTCTGATTGACAGTTGCTTACAAACACTTTAGTACGGTCTTTTTTGAGAATTTACCCGCTAATATTCCCTCTTCCTTCTGCGCCCTGTTGATAATTTCTTGGGTGGGTATAACTGGCTAGTAAATAGCGATTTCTCGTCCTATTTTGTGGTTTTGAGTTCTATTCCGGTGCTTGCATTTCCTGCTTGTGCTGGACTTCGGGGGATAATGCAGTACTTTTACCTTGCAAATTAGCACCTCAGGGGGAGGGGGCATTCGTTGCCACCGCGCTGTATTCCAGATCCAGATTCCCCCTACTTGGTAGCCATTCGCCGGGCAGCTGAGGGTGATACCAGCGTGTATCTTGGGTAGTGCTTTTGCTAGGGTGAGTAGGCAATATTATAATAACGGTTTGGGATGTCGTACCATATTCCAGTACTCCTGTCAGCAGGGGTAGAGCAGCTAATTGGCCCTTCTGATGGGGTGTACGTGGATCTCACCCTGGGGGGTGGGGGGCATAGCCGTGCGCTCCTCGAGGCGCTAGGGCCGGGTGCTCGTCTCTTCTGCTTCGATCGGGATGCGGAGGCGCTGGCCAATGCGCCAGATGATTCTCGGGTGCAGGTGGTGCATGCCAACTACCGTGATTTGCGGCAGTGGCTCTCGTACTATGGTTGCGAGCATGTGGATGGGGTGATTGCTGACCTGGGCGTATCGTCGCACCACTTCGATGTGGCCGAGCGGGGTTTCTCCTTCCAGCAGGATGGGCCGCTGGATATGCGCATGGGGGCGAGCTCTGTGCTGTCGGCGGGCGATGTGGTGGCGAACTACGATGAGGGGCAGCTGGCCGATGTGCTCTACCGCTACGGTGAGCTGCGCGAATCGCGTAGGCTGGCCCGGGCCATCGTTGAGGGGCGTGGGGCATCGCCCATAGTGACGACGGGGGCGCTGCGGGCTGTAGTGGAGGGGTGTCTTCCGCCACGGGCAGACCGCCATAAAGTGCTGGCCTGCGTGTTCCAGGCGCTACGCATAGAGGTGAACCAGGAGCTGGCATCCCTGGAGTCCATGCTGGGGCAGCTCCCGGATGTGGTGGCCAGGGGGGGGAGGGTAGTGGTCATATCCTACCATTCGCTGGAGGATCGCCTGGTGAAGAATTTCCTCCGGGCGGGGAACGCCGAGGGGAAGGTGTCGCAGGATTTGATGGGGCGGACGGATACGCCCTTCCGGATGCTGAGCAAGGGTATTGCCAAGCCGAGCAAGGAGGAGATTGCGGGTAATTCACGGGCCAGGAGCGCACGGATGCGCGTGGCCGAAAGGATATAGGGGTATGGATGAGGATCGCAATGTAATGCCAATGGATGGGCAGGCTGGTTCGCAGGAGGGGGCAGGAGGGCCAGGGGTTGCGGATGCGGGGCATGCTTGGTCTGGGGGGCGCAAGCGGGAAAAGAGCCAGCAAAAGCGCTGGGGGCTGATGGATGTTCCGTTCATCCTCTTTCTGGGGGCGCTGTGCGTGTTCTACATCTGGCTGCGGAATGACTACGAGCGGCTCTGGCGGGAGGAGCAGAAGCTAGAGGTGGAGGTGCGGAGCCTTCGGAGCGAGTCGCTGGTGCTCTCCTCGGAGCTGATGCGGCGGAGTAAGGAGTCGGAGGTGTACAAGCTGACGGAGTCGAAGGGTTTGAAGCTGAGGGAATCGCGTACGCCCCCGGTAAAAATAGATTATAAGGAAAGGTAGGTCTACTATGGCACAGTCGGGCAGAAAGCGGGTAGTGATTTTCTATAGGCTTTTCTTGTGGGGCATGGTGCTTTTGGGCGCAGTGCCGATAGTCCTTCGCATACTGTGGATTCAGTATGTGGACGGGGAGTCGCTGCGTTCGGTGGGGAATAGCCAGTCGTACAAGCAGAAGACGATTGCGCCCAGCCGTGGGAATATCCTGGCAGATGATAAACGGCTGCTGGTAACCTCCCTGCCGACCTACAAGGTGTTCATGGATATGGCGCCCGATGGGATGACCGATGAGCTGTTCGCGGCGCATGTGGACTCGTTGGCGCTTTGCCTTTCGCAGCTGTTCCGCGATAAGTCGGAGGCGGCCTACCGTAGCGATTTGATCAGCAAGCGCCGGGCAGAGAAGCGCTACTACCGGCTGGGCAACCGTTCGCTGAACTTCGCGGAGCTTAAGCGCCTGCGGCAGTTCCCCCTGCTGCGGCTGAACAGGAATGTGGGTGGTCTGGTCGTGGAGGATAGCTACGTGCGTAAGCGGATTCTGGGGGATCTGGCGATGCGTACGCTGGGCTACCGTAAGGGCGATCTGCGCGTGGGGCTGGAGGGGGCGTTCGATGATGCGCTGCGCGGCACGCCCGGCATGCGCATAGAGAAGAAGTCGTACGGGGGGCGCTATATTCCGGTGGGTACGGCGGAGCAGCTCGATCCGGTGGAGGGGGCGGATGTGATTACCACGCTGGACATCAACCTCCAGGATGTGGTGGAGAAGGAGCTGCGTTTGCAGCTAGAGGCAAATCAGGCGGATTTCGGCACGGTGGTGGTTATGGAGGTGCGGACGGGGGATGTGAAGGCCATCGCCAACCTGAAGCGTACGGAGAGCGGGAAGTACCGCGAGGAGATGAACTACGCGGTGGGTAGGCGGACTGAGCCGGGTAGCACGTTCAAGGTGGCGTCGCTGATCAACCTGCTGGAGGATGGCTACGTGAAGCTGGATGATAGCGTGGATACTGAGGGGGGGAAGTGGCGCATACATGATAAGGTAATCCGCGATTCGCATGAGGGGGGGTATGGTAAGATTACGGTTCGTCGTGCGTGGGAGGTCTCGTCGAATGTGGCTGTCACCAAGCTGGTATACCGTCACTACAATGGTAAGGAGGCGGAGTTTGTAAATCGTCTGTACGGCATGCGGCTCAACCAGCGGCTGGGGCTACCAATTGCTGGCGAGGCGCAGCCCAACATCAAGTACCCCGACAATCCGCTGTGGTCGGGTATCTCGCTGCCGATGATGAGCATTGGCTACGAGGTGGAGCTTACGCCGCTGCAGATTCTGACCTTCTACAATGCGATAGCCAACGATGGGCGTATGGTGGCGCCGCGCTTCGTGACGGAGCTGCAGCGCGATGGTCGAACTGTGGAAACCTACCCTGTACGTGAGCTGGTGGCCTCGATCTGTTCTCCGCAGACGCTTGAGCAGGTTCGTTCGGTGCTCAAGGGGGTGGTGGATAGCGGCACGGCGAAGAATCTGCGGGCGGAGAAGTACAAGATAGCGGGGAAGACGGGTACGGCGCAGATCGCGCGGAACGACAAGGGGTACAAGCTGGGTGGCAAGGTGCGCTACCAGGCCTCCTTTGCGGGCTACTTCCCGGCCGATGCACCGCAGTATTCCTGCATCGTAGTAGTGTCCTCGCCGACAAAGCAGTCGTACTACGGCAACCGAGTGGCTGGGCCGATTTTCCGCAAGATAGTTGATAAGGTGTACGGCACGCGGGCCGAGTGGTTCCCGAAGAAGGAGGGGTCACGACGTATGGCGGCGCAGTACTGCAAGCGTGGTTTGGCCGAGCCGCTGATGGAGTCGCTCGATCAGCTGGGCGTGGCGGTGCAGGATAAGTCTTCAGGTGCTGACTGGGTCACCCCGATTCGCGGGAAGGAGGAGGTGGTAGTGCATTCGTCGGGTGGTTCGCATAGCGTGGGGGGGCTTGTAGTGCCCAATGTGCAGGGCATGCCGCTCAACGATGCGCTGTTTGCCCTGGAGAATGCGGGCCTGCGGGTACGGGTGCGGGGGCGCGGGTCTGTGAAGGCGCAGAGCGTATCGCCGGGTACGAAGCTGCAGGCGGGTACGGTTGTTGAACTTACAATGAGCATACTATGATGGAGCAAGTGGAGAGGGTATATAGCGTAGCGCATCTGCTGGAGGGGGTAAAATACCGTCTGGTGCAGGGGGAGCTGCCCGAGCGGGTGGAGGGCATTACGTCCGATTCGCGCCGGGTTGCCGCGGGCTGGGTGTTCGTGGCGGTGGCGGGTACGCAGCATGATGGGCATTCGTTCATTGAGGCATCGCTGCAGGCGGGTGCATCGCTGATAGTTGTCGAGCGGGATTTTCAGCTCCCTAGCTCTGAGGTGCCCATCCTGCAGGTGGAGAACTCGGCCGAGTCGCTGGGCATCATGGCGTCGAATTTCTACGGTAGGCCCTCCGATAGCCTGAAGCTTGTGGGGGTTACGGGCACCAATGGTAAGACCTCGGTGGCCACCCTGCTCTACCATCTCTGCCAGGGGTTGGGGTACAGGGCGGGGCTGCTCTCCACGATAGAGAACCGGATACTGGACGAGGTGCTGGAGTCGACGCATACGACGCCGGACGCTCTTGCGCTCAATGGGCTGCTGGCGAAGATGGTGGCCAATGGGGTGGAGTATGCCTTCATGGAGGTGAGCTCGCATGCGCTGGTGCAGCGACGGGTTGCAGGGGTTCGTTTTGCAGGGGCGGTGTTCACGAATCTTTCACGGGATCATCTGGATTACCATGGCACCTTCGCCGCGTACCGGGATGCGAAGAAGCTGCTCTTCGATGGGCTGGATGTGCAGGCCTTCGCGCTGGCCAATAGGGATGATCGCAATGCTGAGGTCATGCTGCAGAATAGCCAGGCACGGCGTTGCTACTATTCCGCCCATGAGGTTGCCGACTACAATGGTAAGCTCCTCCATGAGGATGCGGACTCCATGGAGCTGGAGATTGCAGGCGTTTCGGTGCATGTCCTGCTGCATGGGCGTTTCAACCTCTACAACCTGCTGGCGGTGTATGGGGTGGCCGATTTGCTTGGGCTGGGCGATTCGCAGGAGGTGCTTCGCCAGCTGAGCGTGCTGGAACCCGTGCGTGGGCGTTTTCAGGGAATCGTTGGCCCGGAGAGGCGGCTGGCGGTGGTGGACTATGCGCATACGCCCGATGCCCTGAGCAAGGTGATAGATACGCTGCGTATCATTGCGCACCACCGTGATAGCCAGCTGATTTCCCTGGTAGGGTGCGGGGGTGAACGGGATAAGGGTAAGCGTCCGGATATGGGGGCGATAGCCTCGTCGCGCAGCCTGTGGACGGTTCTTACCTCGGATAATCCTAGGGGTGAGGAGCCCGGGAGTATTATAGCGGAGATGTATGCCGGGGTGCGCCATGAGTACCGCTCGCATGTGTTCCGGATCGAGGATCGGCGGGAGGCCATTCTATATGCGTGCATGCTCTCGGAGCCTGGGGATGTGATTCTGATAGCGGGGAAGGGGCATGAGAACTACCAGGAGATTGCTGGGGTGCGACACCCCTTTGATGATGCTGAGGAGGTTCGCCAGGCCTTTAGCCAGCTAGATTAAGGATAGAGGAGGAGCAGAGGGATGCTATATAGTCTTTACCATGCGCTCGCGCATTACGATATTCCGGGGCTGGGCCTGCTACGGTACCTGTCCTTCCGGGCGGGTGTGGCCTTTGTGCTGGCCCTGCTGGTTACGGTCGCCTTCGGGGGGCGTTTTATACGCATAATGCGCCGGCTGCAGATAGGTGAAGAGATTCGCGATCTGGGCTTTGAGGATCAGATGGCCAAGCGTGGTACGCCGACGATGGGGGGTATTCTCATCCTGGCGGCGACGATTATTCCGAGTCTCCTGCTGGCCGACTTGCGGAATCCCTACATCTTCATCATGCTGGTTTCTACGGTATGGCTGGGGCTCATCGGCGGGACGGATGACTATATTAAGGTGTTTCGTGGGAATAAGAAGGGGCTCAATGGGTGGATTAAGATCATGGGGCAGGTGGGGCTTGGTCTGTTCGTCGGGCTAATGCTGTTCTGCAGTCCGCGGGTGATGGTGCGGGGGGAGTCCCCCCAGCAGACCAGCGGCGAGCGGATGGAGGTTGTGGCCGTTGATGCGAATGCTCAAGAAGTTGTGTATGAGAAGAACCTAAAGACGACGATTCCCTTCCTGAAGGACCACGAGTTGGACTACCGGGATTTGGTGCCCTTCGAGGGTAAGGTAGGCAATGTGATAGCCTGGGGGCTATTTGTCTTCGTGGTGGTCTTCATCGTTACGGCGGTGTCTAACGGTGCGAATCTGACCGATGGGCTGGATGGGCTGGCGGCGGGGTCGAGCGCGCCAATGGCCATGGTGCTGGGGGTCTTCGCCTACCTTAGCGGTAATGTTATCTATGCGAGCTACCTACATATAATGTATATCCCTGAAGTGGGTGAGCTGCTGGTGTACATCGCTGGCTTCATCGGTGCGCTGGTAGGCTTCCTCTGGTACAATGCGTACCCGGCGCAGATCTTCATGGGCGACACGGGTAGCCTGACGATTGGCGGTGTGCTGGGGGTGTATGCCGTACTGGTGCGTAAGGAGCTGCTGCTCCCGGTGCTCTGCGGGGTCTTCCTGCTGGAGAGCCTTTCGGTGATTCTGCAGGTATCCTACTTCAAGTACACCAAGCGCCGTTTCGGTGAGGGCCGTCGAGTATTCCTGATGTCCCCCCTGCATCATCATTACCAGAAGAAGGGTTTTGTGGAGAACCACATTGTTACGCGCTTCTGGATAGTTTCCATTCTGCTGGCTGGGCTGGCCGTTGTAACCCTAAAGATACGCTAGGATATGAGCGCGAAGAGTGTAGTAGTTCTAGGTGGCGGTGAGAGCGGCGTGGGCTCGGCCATCCTGGCCCATAGGGTGGGGCATAGGGTATTCCTGAGCGACAGGGGTACGCTGAGCGATGCGCGCCGTTCGGAGCTGCAGAGCCACGGGATAGAGTTTGAGGAGGGGGTGCATACGGTAGAGCGTATCCTCTCGGCCGATGAGGTGGTTAAGAGTCCGGGTGTGCCTGAGACTGCCCCGATCGTCGTGTCGCTACGGGAGCGTGGGATACCGGTAATCTCCGAGATAGAGCTTGCCGGTCGTCACATGGGTAAGGCGAAGACCATCTGCATAACGGGTAGCAATGGCAAGACGACGACTACCAACCTGGTATACCGGATGCTCCAGATGGCTGGGTTGAATGTCGGTATGGTGGGCAATGTGGGCTATAGCTTCGCGTGGCAGGTGGCGATGGAGGCCCGGGACTACTACGTTGTGGAGCTCTCTAGCTTTCAGCTGGATGGTATGTACGATTTCCGCGCGGACGTGGCCGTTCTGCTGAATATTACGCCGGACCACCTGGATAGGTATGAGTACAAGCTAGAGAACTACGCCGCCTCTAAGCTACGCATCGGGCAGAATCAGGGGGAGGGCGATACGTTCATATACTGTGCCGATGATGCGGTGAGCCGGTCCATGATGGAAGGGTTCACCCCTGGGGCTGGGAGCGTGCTACCCTTCACGGCGAGCGATGTGGTGGAGGGTATGGGGAGCTATCAGCGCGGGGAGTCCCTCCATATTGCGGATGGGCTGGGGGGCTTCTCGATGCGCAAGGATGATATCCGCCTGCAGGGGAAGCATAACATGTACAACTGCCAGGCGGCGATGCTGGCCGCGCTGGCCGTTGGGGTATCCTGGGAGGCGATAGCTGAGGGTATGCGCCACTTCGAGGGCATCGCCCACCGGATGGAGCTGGCCGGGGAGCATAATGGTGTTCGCTACATCAACGACTCGAAGGCCACCAATACTGACTCGGTATGGTACGCCCTCGACAGCATGAAGACCCCGGTGGTTTGGATTGCAGGTGGGAAAGACAAGGGGAATGACTATGCTCCTCTGCTGCCCTTGGTGGAGGGGCGGGTGCATACGCTCATATGCCTGACGACTGATGCGGAGAAGCTACACGAGAGCTTTGCCGGGTCAATCGGGCGCATTGTGGATGCGGGGTCGGCTGAGGAGGCGGTAAACTTGGCGGCCGGGTATGCCCAGCCCGGCGATACGGTGCTACTCTCGCCAGCCTGCGCCAGCTTTGACCTATTTGATAACTATGAGCAGCGGGGCGAGCTGTTCAAAAAAGCAGTGGAGGAGCTAAGATGCAAGTAGATGGCACGCAGGGGAACGTTTCTACCCCGAAGACCGAAGCGGTTATTAGCCGTCGTAAGCGCCTTTTCAGGGGCGACAGGCAGATCTGGATGATTATTCTGCTGCTGATGATGGTATCTCTGATAGAGGTATATAGCACCACCGACACGCTGGCCTACCGGAAGATGGGTGGCGATACGGACTTCTACTTCCTCAAGCAGCTGAAGCACTTCCTGCTGGGGCTGGCGGTGATATTCGTGGTGCAGATGTTCGATACGAAGCTGTACAAGCCCTGGGGTGGCCTGCTGCTGCTGGGGGGGATGCTGCTGCTGGCCTATACGCTGGTGAAGGGGGTGGAGGTCAATAGCGCCCGTCGGTGGACACACATACTGGGCAAGAGCGTACAGCCCTCTGACCTGGTAAAAATCCCCATGATGATCTACCTGGCAACGCAGCTGGATCGGAATAAGAAGAAGGTGCAGGATTTCGCCTGGTCTGTCGTATTCTTGGTTCTGCCTATAGTTATTACCACGGCGCTCATTTTCCCCGAGAACCTCTCAACGGCCGTGCTCTTTGGGGTGGCCTCCTTCACGCTGCTGGCTCTGGGGAATATGCCCTGGAAGCATCTGTTCCTGATAGGGGCGGTCATCGTTGTGGTCTTCGTTGGCGGGGCCTTCATCATGGCGAAGAACAACCCCGACAGCCGTGTTGCTACATGGGTGAGCCGCTTGACGAGCTTTGGGAGCGAGGAGGATAGCTTTCAGGCCCAGCAGGCAAAGATCGCTGTGGCCTCCGGTATGCTCTGGGGTAAGGGGCCGGGCAATAGCACCCAGCGGATTATCCTCCCGCTCTCCTACTCGGATTTCATCTATGCCAACAGCATAGAGGAGGGGGGGCTGGCCCGGGGGGTACTTCTGATAGTACTCTACCTGTGGCTGCTGGTGCGCATTATGCGGGTGGTTCGACGGAGTAATAATCCGTACTACGTGTACCTCTCGGCAGGGCTGGGCGTAATGATCGTCCTGCAGGCCTTCGTCCATATGTGGATATCGGTGGGGCTGCTGCCCGTTACGGGTCAACCCCTACCCTTGGTGAGCATGGGGGGGTCCTCTATTCTCGTGGTTAGCCTTGCGCTGGGTATGATTCTTAGCATCGCCCGGATGCAGAAAAAGCAGGAGCTGTATGAGGGAGAGCAGGCGTAGCTATCGGTTTATCGTTTCTGGCGGTGGCACGGGGGGGCACATCTTCCCGGCCATAGCCATAGCGAATGCCCTGGTGGCCGAACATCCCGGGTGTGAAATCCTCTTCGTAGGGGCGGAGGGGCGCATGGAGATGACCCGCGTGCCGGAGGCTGGCTACCGTATAGAGGGGCTGCCGATGGTGGGCATGCCGCGTTCTCTTAATCCCTTGGCCATGCTGCGCTTTCTGCTGGCCTGGTTCAAGAGCAATAGGCGGGCGAGGCGTATCATCCAGGATTTCAAGCCTGACCTGGTTATCGGGGTAGGGGGCTACTCCTCTGCCCCGACGCTTGGGGAGGCGCAGAAGCTCGGTGTACCTACCTTCATACAGGAGCAGAATGGCTATGCCGGGCGAGCTAATAAGCTGCTGGCTAGGAAGGCCATGGCCGTGAGCGTGGCCTACGAGGGGATGGAGCGCTTCTTCCCGGCTGAGAAGATAGTGCTTACTGGTAATCCCGTTCGCCAGGTCTTTACCAAGGCGCTGCCGTCCGGGGAGCTTGCCCGGGCTGAATTGGGCTTGCCGCAGGACAAGCGGATAGTGCTCATGGTCGGGGGGAGCCTGGGGGCTGGCACGCTCAATGCGGCCGTTGCTGAGAACCTCTCCCTGCTGGCCGAGCATCCCGATACGTTCGTATGCCTCCAGACAGGAGGGCGAAACTACGAGGGTGTCAAGGCGCAGGTGGCGGGCTACGAGGGGGACAACCTCATGGTGGTGGACTTCATCAAGCGGATGGATCTTTTCTACGCGGCGGCCGACCTGATCGTGTCGAGGGCTGGGGCTATCGCCATCTCCGAGCTCTGCATCGTGGCCAAGCCGCTGGTTCTTGTCCCTTCGCCGAATGTGGCCGAGGACCACCAGATGCGCAACGCCGAGACCCTCTCCAAGCGAGGGGCCGCCCTGCTCATACCCGACAATCAGGCCCGGGAGCAATTGCTACCACAGGCCTTTGCGCTACTAGGAAACACCGCGGAATGCCAGGCCATGGCAGAGAGGATAAAGCCCCTCGCCCGGCCGCATGCCGATAAGCATATAGTACAGATTATCAATCAAATAATATAGGGGGAATAGCCATGGGCAAGCCACACGTATACGCAGAGATAAAGAGGGTGTACCTACTCGGAATAGGCGGGATAGGCATGAGTGCGCTCGCCCGCTACTTCCATGCGAAGGGGCTGCAGGTTGCGGGGTACGACCGTACGCCCTCGGAGCTAACCCGTACGCTGGAGCGTGAGGGTATGGCGGTGCACTACGCTGATGATGTAAACCTCATCCCCGCTGATTTCCTGACACCGAGTCCGGAGAGCCTCATCATCTATACCCCGGCCATACCCGGGGATATGCGCGAGAAGCTGTTTCTCCTAGAGGCCGGCCATCAGCTCTACAAGCGCGCCGAGGTGCTGGGGCTAATCTCTAGGGCCTACACCACGCTGGCCGTGGCGGGTACGCACGGTAAGACGACGACCTCCACGATGCTTGCGCACATGCTCAGCGCAGCCAGGGGGTGTACGGCCTTCCTCGGCGGGGTGAGCCGGAGCGACAACTCCAACCTGATACTCCCCAAGCAGCACTCCGACCTCCTGGTGGCGGAGGCGGATGAGTTCGACAGGTCCTTCCTCCACCTTACCCCTCAGGTTACGGCAGTTACGTCGGTATCGCCCGATCACCTCGATATATATGGTACGCCTGAGCGGCTCGTGGAGACCTTCCGCCAGTTCGCCGGCCAGAATACCAGTAGGCGGTTGATAGTCCAGGCCGAGGCGGCTTGCCACTTTGAGGGATTAGACCTCGATGTCTGCACCTATTCGGCCAGCGGTCAGGCGGACTACCAGGCGGAGAATATCAGCTATAACGGCCTATGCCATTTTACCCTATCTAGCCCCGTATCTGGGCGCTCGAGGGTGACCATGCGCCTTGGGGGGAAGCATAATATAGAGAATGCCGTGGCGGCCATCGCCATGGCCGAGCAGCTGGGTATACCACCGGCAGACCTCCTCCCGGCCCTTGAGAATTTCCAGGGGGTAAAGCGTCGCTTTGAAGTCTACCATGTGGGGGCTAGGGGTGTCTTTATCGACGACTATGCGCACCATCCCGATGAGATAAGGGCCACCATACGGGCAGTTAGGACGATGTTCCCCACCCGGCATCTAACGGTTATTTTCCAGCCCCATCTCTACTCGCGGACGAGGGATTTTCTCGCCGGCTTTGCCGATGCCCTGGCCGGTGCTGACTCCGCCATTCTCATACCGATATACCCGGCCAGGGAGGAGCCCATCCTGGGGATAGACTCAAAGCTCATCATCGATAGGATGCCCGAGGGCGTACGGAAGGTGTATACGGAGAAACATTTGCTGGCCGATGTGCTTGCGCGGGAGGAAACCGATGTGGTCCTCTCCATGGGGGCGGGTAGCATCGGTGAACTCGCCCCGCAGCTAGCGGAGGTCATCATGCTAAAGGAGAAAGCCTAATGGCTAGATTGTTCAAAGTACTCGTGCTGCTCTTCGGCCTCGGCCTAATGCTCCTGCTGGGCTATAGCTTCGTCTATAGCGCAACGCAGGGTGCAGAGGAGCGTTGCGAGAAGCTAAGGGTGAGCGTGAAGGACTCGGCTCACCATCGTTTCATGACCCCCGAGCGGGTGGAGCAGTACCTCCAGCTCAGGCTCGGGGTGCTCGAGGGGCTACGCCTCGATTCTATCAATACGCACAGGATAGAGGGCATCATCGCCGAGCTACCCAGCGTCCGTGAAGTCCAGGCCTACACCGTGGGTCTTGGTGAGCTACGCATCAACGTATGGCAGCGCACGCCGCTTTTCCGCATTATCGATGGGAAGCAGGGGGCCTGCTACGTGGATGCCCATGGGAGGACTTTCCCCCTCGATAGCCAGTATGCCGCCCATGTACTCGTGGTTTCGGGCAATCTGCCTGCGCCCCCGCCCGATATAACCCACTGCGATTCTACCACCTCCGTGCGCTGGAGGACATTCTGGCCGCAGCTCTTTGAACTCGTACAGTACCTGCAGCAGGATAGGCTCTGGAAGAACCTCTTCTGCCAGGTGTATATCGTCAGCCCGCAGCGCGTCGAGCTCATCCCACGTGTGGGGGGGCAAATCGTCGTCCTCGGGGCAATCGATGGGTATCAGTACAAGCTCAACAAGCTGTGGTCCTACTTCAGGACGGACCTCCCGCAGGAGGTTAGGGACCAGTACGCCCAGATCGACCTGAGCTATAGCAACCAAATAGTTTGCCAGAAGAAAAGATAATTCCTAAAGGAGGGAGCCAGAGATATGAACGACGTGAAATATATAGCTAGCCTAGACATCGGTGCCAAGCTAACTAAGCTGGCCGTCTGGGTGGAGAAGACCCCGGAGGGCCAAGGCGAGCAGGTCTTCTACGAGATTCTACCCTCAAAGGGGATTTTTGAGAACGCCGTTTCCAACAAGACAGAGCTGAAGCAGAATATAGAGCAGATGCTCAGGAGCGTAGAGGCCAAGATAGGCTTCCCCGTCAAAGAGGTATATGTATCCTATGCGGGGAAGGACCGAATGATAGACTACACGGCCGAAACGCTCTGCAAGACCTACGAAGAGGGGTCGTCCGATACCGTAGTTTCCGAGAAGGATCTGCGGCAGGTTGAGGCCGATACCCGCAACTGCAAGCTCGAGAAGGACGAGATGATATACGATAAGGAGCCCGTCGCATACCTAGCTGACGGCCATCCGATCACCGGTCTGCATGTGAATACATACGCCCACAAATTCGCCTGCCAGTACAATATTTTCGCCGCCAAGGAGAAGGAGGTGCAGAAGCTCGAACGGGGCCTGCAGGAGGCCAACCTACGGGTCAAGAACCTCATCTGCAGCATGCGAACCACGCATCGCTTCTTCCTCACTGAGGAGACGTTGCCCTACGGGACGGCTGTTATTAACATTGGGGCATCGCGTATACAGCTCGGGGTCTTCCTCGATGGGCATCTGCGGCACTACAAGACCTTTGCGGGCGGGGGGGATGTCCTCACGCTGCAGCTCAAGAACGCGCTGGGGTATGCGCCCGAGCGTGCCGAGCAGATCAAGCGCAATGAGATAGATATCAATATGACTCTCCCCCTTACTGAAGAGGTCCCAGCCAGCCTATTCTGCGAGGGTGACGATCTACCATCACCCCTTCTGGTGGTATGGGCGGAGATAGTAGAACGCTGCAAGGAAATCAACGAGCAGCTCAAGGAATGGGGGGTATCCAACCTCATACGGAATGGTAACGGGATCATCCTCACTGGGGGAGGATTCGCTTTCCAGAATATCGCAACATACATCGAAGCCCTCTTCGCATGTATGGGTACACCCGTCAGGGTCATCAAGCCTGTGAAGACCGACTACCCGCTAGTAGCTTGCACCGCCGAATCGGCGGGCTACGACCCCTCCATCCTGGTGCCGACCCTCTCGATGCTGGCCTTCGCCCGCAAGAAGGGGGATTTCTCCCGCTACAGCGCTCCTGCGCCCGTAGAGGAGGCCCTGCCTACATCCGAACCAGAGCAACCGCAGCCTCAGGATATGATGCAGGAGGATACCCCAGTGGAGGAAGAGCCGCAGAGTGGCATCTCGAGGTTCTACAGGAATCTTAGGGATAGGCTCAACGCCATGATGGGCGACACCAGCTTCGACGACTAATCGATCGTAGCATTGAGTATTGAACGTATCAAATAACACCTATAAATATACCAATCCATGGATAGACACGAGCAGCAACGCAAGGTCCCAGACCATACTCGGGACATCAACCCGCCCCCCGATGCGGGTGCACAGGTAGTAAAGACTATACTACTCATCGGTGTTGGGGGGATGGGCTGCCAGGTGGCAGACTACATGTATGCGACCCAATTGCCCCATGTGGAGTACTGTGCCATCAATACGTATCGCCAAGACCTAAAGCATCTTTCCCTCCCCAATAAATTCGCTATCGGTGAGGGGTTCACCGGCGACCTTGGTGCTGGGAGCGATGTTGGCATTGGGCGTGAAGAGGAGGAGCGCATCAATGCGTATTTTGAGAAGGCCCTCTCGCGCCAGGCAGGCTACCAGATTGAGCTGGTGTATATAGTCGGCACTCTCAGTGGCGGCACGGCTACAGCAACCATCCCCGCCCTTTCGCGGATGTGCGCCGAGCATGACCTGACCACCGTCGTGGTATACGCCGCTCCCGATTGCGAACCAGGAGATAGGGTATGCTCCCTGGCTCGGGACGCCATCGGCCAAATAGAGAAGTGGGCGACTGCCATCATGCCGATTGGTGGCGACGGGCTCGTACAGGCCTTTGGCAACCTGCCCCTCCAGGAGTACCACGAGCGGGTTGATAGGCTAGTGGCCAGCTTGCTGCACGCCGTTGTAAGCATTGGGAAGGGCAGTCAAAAGATAGATCTTGACCTAAACGATGTCCAGATGGTGCTTAGGGCCGGTGGCCAGATGGGTAGGCCGGTTATCCTCGCTAGCGGAGAGGGGCGTGGCCCCAACCGCATAGAGGAGGCGGTTAGGAGTGTTCTCCACTCGCCCATGCTGCATAGCAACGCCATCAGCGGGGCCGGGCGTATGCTCGTCCAGTTCTCCTTTGCCAAGGACTTGAAGCATGCGCTTACCGCCCGTGGTTTTAGCCAGCTTAGAGGCCTTCTCAAGCAGGCTGCCGGGGAGCAGGTGGACATCATCTTCGGC
>PDWI01003147.1_pt1 | contig 25480 bp, 18 predicted proteins | sample 1430891 | NCBI WGS metagenome assembly PDWI01 (sample SAMN01162508, study PRJNA174530) | Oral metagenome, whole genome shotgun sequencing project. | biome: Marine environment; feature: Marine mammal; material: Swab sample of the gingival sulcus; isolation source: swab sample of gingival sulcus...
CGCCTGCTGGTAGCAAGCAACCGACGAGCAACAACCGCTGTGGTTTCGCAGACCAGCGCAGCGACGGGAGGTAAGTTGGTCAGCGCTCTAGAAAGCGGCGACGGGAGGAATCTGTGGGGGTGCTCCCCCGCACGCTGGCGCTGCAATAAACGGGATGAGGGGTTAGCGTGGGCGCTACTCTGCGGACAAGGTGTCGGAGGTGCCGGTATCAGGGGTGCTTTGGTCGGCGGCGTTTTGGTCGGCGGCGTTCTGGTCGGGGGAGCTCTGGTCGGGGGAGCTCTGGTCGGGGGAGTTCTGGTCCGGCGTGCGCGTGTCTGGTGTGCTCGCTTCGTTGTCGCTCACGATGTCAGGAGCCGGCCCATCGATGTTGCCGTCGGGGACGACGGTGGGGCGGCACTTATCGTCGGGAGTGCAGACGCCGCCAGCCTCGATGAGCTCCTGCGAGCTGGGGTTGCTGACCTGGTAGCAGCAGCGAAGACCCTCGCCGCAGTCTTTGTCGACCTGGCAGCGGTCGCCCTCGCCCTGCTTGCATCCGGTGAACGCGAGTGGAGCGGCGAGGAGCAGGGTGAACAAGGCTCGGGATAGGGAGCGCATGGGTGAGGTCCTTGGTGCTGGATATTTAGCGGCCGTGTCATGAGCCGAAGGGACTCGTGGAAGTTTGCCCTACTTGAACGAAACGTCAACGATTTCGTAGACGCGAGTGCCGCCTGGGACCTTCACCGTGACCTCGTCACCCACCTCGTGCCCGATCAGGCCGCGGGCCACTGGAGATGTGATTGAGAGCAGGCCCTTTTTGATGTCCGCCTCATCTTCGCCGACGATCTGGTAGGTCGCGGCCTCGCCGCTGTCGACCTCCTCGACCTCGATCGTCGCCCCAAAGACCACCCGATCCCCCGAGAGGGTTGCCGGGTCGATCACGTCAGCCTGGGCGATCTTCGACTCGAGCTCCGAGATGCGGCCCTCGAGGAAGCCCTGGCGCTCTTTGGCAGCGTGGTAGTCGGCGTTCTCCGAGAGGTCGCCGAGCTCTCGCGCGGCGAGGATCAGATCGGAGAGCTTGGGGCGCTCGGCCTTGAGGTCGCGCAGCTCGGATTTCATCGCCAGCCAACCACGCCGGGTCATCGGAAAACGCGCCATGCCTAACTTCTTCCCTTCTTCTTGCGGATCTTGCCCTTGCCGTCGAGCACGTAGTCGCCGCCCATGCCGGCGAGCATCCGCTCGACCGTGCCGCGGTAGCCGCGGGCCGACCAGGCGGTCTCGATCATGCCTTCGGCGATCCGGTTTTTGATCCGGAGGCTCTCTTCGTCCTCGTCGATGAGGAGCTTCAGCAGCGGCTCACGGGAGACCTCTTCGTTGGCCAGCTTGAACAGCGCCTCGACGCAGATGAAGCGCACCGTCTCGTCGTGGTCGTCGAGGAAGGGCACGAGCGCCTCGGAGGCTCGCTCGTCACCGAGCTCGCCGATGAAGGTCAAGAGCTGCTGCTTGCGGGTCGGGTCACGTTCGTAGCCGGGCTCGTGGCGCGCGAGGACCTTCGCGACGACCTCGAAGATGGCGCTGGGCTCGCAGATCTCTTCGAGGATCCGGAGTCCCCAGGAGAGCGTCGGGGCCTTCTCCAGGTAAACCTCGAGGGCGGAGAGGATCGAGACGCCGCGGGCGACGAGGACCTCGAAGACGTATTGCTTCTCCTCCTCGTCGGAGACCATGTTGGTGTCGTAGTTGAAGTTCAAGCGGGCAAGCAGGCCGGCGGTGGTGTCGTCGCTGTCCTCCTGGGCGAGGAGGTGCAACGACGGCCGCCGATCGTCCGGTTTGATCTTGGGGTTTTGCGCCTTGGCGATCGCCTTCTGTATCGCGCGCTCGTGGCGACCCTGTTTCGAAAAGAGCGACTTGAGTCCCATGGAATCCTCGCTGCGGGCGTCCGTCACGCGAGGGAGCGAGCCCGCGAGGGCAGAGTCTGCTACTGACGGCCGGGGTGGTCAATAGCTGGCGCTGATGAACGGGGTGTTCGTGGAGCGTGAAGCGCCCAGCGCCCCTGGCATCTGCCTTGGTGATGCGTATAATAGCCGCCGCTTTCGAGCCCTTTCGGGCTGGGTGCGCGGCGCAGACCGGCGCCGCTATTGGCCGCCGAGCGCACCTCGCTCGCGCTGGCGGTCTCGCGGTTAGAGAGCTTTCGTCATGGCCAAGCTAGATCGTGTTCGAAATATAGGCATCGTGGCGCATATCGATGCCGGCAAGACGACGGTCACCGAACGCTTCCTCTTCTATTCAGGGAGGATACACAAGACTGGTGAGGTCCACGATGGCGAGGCCACGATGGACTGGATGCCCGAGGAGCAAGACAAGGGCATCACGATCACGGCCGCAGCCACCACGTTGGAGTGGCGAGGTCACGAGCTGCATCTGATCGACACCCCTGGGCACGTCGACTTCACGATCGAGGTCGAGCGTAGCTTGCGGGTGCTCGATGGCGTTGTGGTGGTGTTCTGCGGCGTCGGAGGGGTGGAGCCGCAGTCCGAGACAGTGTGGATGCAGGCAGAGAAGTTCCGCGTGCCGCGGATGGCCTTCATCAACAAGCTCGATCGGGTCGGGGCGGACTTCGACGCTGTGCTTGAGCAGATGAGAGAGCGCCTCGGGGCGCGGCCTGTGCGGATGCAGATCCCGATCGGCCTCGAGGACCACCACGTGGGTGTGGTCGACCTGCTGAAGCTGCAGGCGTTGACCTGGACGCGCGCCGCGGAGGACCCGCCTGAAGTGGGTGAGGTGCCGGCGGCGCTGCGGGAGGCGGCGGAGGCGGCGCGGGAAGAGCTGATCGAGGCGGCCGCCGACATCGACGACGAGATCGCCGAGGCCTACCTCGAGGGCAACGAGATCGACCCGGCGAAGGTCAAGGCCGCGATCCGTAAGGGCTGCCTCGAGAACACGATCGTGCCGGTGTTCTGTGGTACGGCGCTGCGAAACAAGGGTATCCAGCCGCTGCTCGATGGTGTCGTCGACTACCTGCCGTCGCCGCTGGAGGTGCGCCCGGCGGTCGGCGTGAAGCCGCGCACCGAGGAGCGGGAGGAGCGCGCGCCAGAGCTGAAGGCGCCGCTGTCGGCGCTGGCCTTCAAGGTGCAGATGGAGCAGGGCCGCAAGGCGGTCTACATGCGGATCTACTCGGGGCGGATGAAGCCCGGCGACGATGTCCTCAACGCGCGGCTCTTCAAGAAGGAGAAGCTCGCGCGGCTGTTCAAGGTGCACGCCAATCGGCGCGAGCGGATCCAGGAGGCGAGCGTCGGCGACATCGTGCTGGCGATGGGGCTGAAGAACACGGCCACGGGCGACACGCTCTGCGCGCCAGACGCGCCGATCTTGCTCGAGCGGATCGACACCTACGAGCCGGTGATCTCGCGGGCGATCGAGGCCAAGACGCTGGCCGAGAAGGAGAAGCTGGACTTCGCGCTAGAGAAGATTGTCGACGAGGATCCGACGTTCTCGGTGTCGGAGAGCGAAGAGACCGGGCAGACGTTGGTCGCTGGCATGGGCGAGCTTCACCTCGACATCATCATCCTGCGGCTGATCCGCGAGTATGGCGTCGAGGCGCGGCTCGGTAAGCCCCAGGTCGTCTATCGGGAGACCATCGCGGAGGAGGCCGAGGACGAGTACATCTTCGAACGCAAGGGCGAGGACGAGGCGCTCTGGGGGCAGGCGAAGGTGCGTGTACGTCCTCGCGAGCGGGGCACTGGGATGGCCTTTGTCAACGAGCTGTCGCCGCCAGAGCTCTTAGTTTCCCCAGCCGTGCCGGAGGCCGTGATGGAGGGGTTACGCGACGCCGCGAGCTCTGGCGTCAGCGCAGGGTTTCCGCTAGTTGATGTCGAGGTCGCGTTGACCAACCTCGGACTGCGCGAGGCCACGACGCCGAACCCAGTCGCCTATCGAGCTGCAGCTGCTGAGGCCTTTCGTCGCGCCTCGCAAGCCGCCACCCCGATCCTCCTCGAGCCAATCATGGCTGTAGAGGTCATCGTCCCCGAAGAGTCCATGGGCGAAGTCATTGGCGACCTCAACGCCCGCGGCGGCAACATCGAAGAGCTTGGTTTCCGCGGCGGCAAGCGCGTCGTAAAAGCCATGGTCCCGATGAAAGAGATGTTCGGCTACTCCAACGCCGTCCGCTCCCTCACCCAAGGCCGCGCCAACTTCACCATGACCTTTCAACGCTTCGACAAGACCCGCTAACACCCCTCTGCTGGTCAAAGCTCGAAGAACCTCTCGAGAAAACGAGAAAAACCACTCCGAAAAACCACTCCAAAAACCACTCCCAGGTTACGAGTCACACACTCCCCTCCCGAAAGACCGAAGACCAGGAAGACTACTCCCAGGTTACTGGAAGACCACTCCCAGGTTACTGAAAGACCACTCCCAGGTTACTGATCAGTTACATCACACTTCCAGGTTGCCGAGCCATCGTGACGTCTGACTCTTCCCTGAGTATTCGTCTGCCTTGGGTGTCAGACCGCTGCTGTGATGGGCTATTGCGGCGTGAGAGCGGGGTTGCCGTCAGAGTTGGGCAGACGTGTGCCTTGGTGTCGAGCGATAGGATGGCGTGGGATGGGCGCTAGTCTGCAGTTGCGCAGGGGCGGTTGGCTACATTGACCATCCAGTAGGTGCCGTGAGGGAAGACGACCCCTGACTCCTTGTCTTTGTATCGCTGCCACGCTTCACGATAAGCCTGGCGGAAGGCGCGGCGGCGCTGCAAAGCTTCGATGCGGCGCCACTTGTCCTTGCATGCCACCGTGGGCTTGATCTTGCTTCGGGCAGGTTTGGTCTTGGGCGCGTCTGTCGAGCGTTGCGCGAGAATACGCTTCTTCCCAAGAAAACTAAGGCCATTGGCAGCGGCGTTCTCTCGATGCTGTCGCTCGACGATCTTGAGCAGCTCAGTGGCGTTAGCAACGAAGCGTTGCGCGTCAACGTTGGGCGGTGGCGTGAGGACGAGGGTCTTGCTTGCTGGGAGCGTGCTGCGCTTGCTGAAGAAGACCGTAGGGCGTGAGACTGTGTAGGTGCCGCCGAGCATCTCCTCAGCCCGACTGATCGCGCCGGGCCAGGCAACGCTTGCCCCTACCAGACCTGCCGCTACTGGATTCTGTAGTGTGTAGACCACCTTGGCCAAGATGTCGTTCTCATCCACGAGTTCCACTGCGCTGTACGACCCAGGCGCCCAAAGGCTCTCATCTCGTCCGTAGTGAGTGTTGAGGCACTTGGCGACGAACTCATTGAGCCAATGCATGAACTCGGGCAGCTGGCCCCGAACATCGGTAGCTACCACATGATAATGATTGGTCATTGCGCAGAATGCGTGGACGAGCACGCCGAACCGATCAGCTGCCTCAGCCAAGCAGTAGAGGAAGACTTGGTTGACGAGCGCGGATGGCCGCAGCAAGAACGTGCGCTGGAAGCAGCGCCGGGTCAGCAGGTACGTGGTGCCTTGTCTTATCTCTCGTGGCTCGCTCATGCCTCCTTATCGACCGCAACCTCGGTGGTGTTGTGTGCTTTTTTCGCTACAACGACAACGCACTGCGGCATTTCGGTCGTGACGGCTCTATCCTGTTGCAATCATAGGATTGACTGATTGCGTCAATTGTTGACGTAGGAGTGGATGGCGATGCGGTTTCAGATCCGAAGGGGCGTCTGGAGTCCCCTCCTGGCGCTCTTTGGGGCGACGGCGCAGCGGGCCTTCGTCGACGTCGATCCTGGTGAGGTTAGGCTCTGCTCTGGCAGTCATGAGCTCTCGGTGCCTCCCAGTGAGGTTGTTGATGCTCGGCACGCTAGCTGGCCTTGGTGGAATGGTGTTGGCTGGCGAATCGCCAAGAGCAGTTTTGGCTTGATTGGCTCTCTAGAGGGGGTCGTGCGCTTGACGCTGGCTCAGCCGAAGACGGCCAAGGTGGTGGGCCTCTCGTACACCTATGACAAGGTCTTCGTTTCACTAGAGGACCCGCGGTTTTTTTTTTACAGCTCTCGAGGAGCTTGATACTCAGCGCGGTTCCGACCTCGAACACACCAACAGCTAGTCACCGGTCTCGGAGGGCTTCGACGCTCGTCGTCGGAATACGTTAAGTATTCCAACGTCTTCGTGCCCCGAGGAAACACTCCCAGGTTGCCCATTTGCAAGCTGATATGCAAGCTCCCAGGTTGCTAGCTATCGCCGTTGCCTCCTCATCGCCGCTGGTTGCTAGCTATCGCCGTTGCCTCCTCATCGCCGCTTCTCTGGTCTTGACGCTGTCATCGGCCCTTGCTCGAGCAGTTCGACGATATGCTGACGTCGGGTCGGCATGGTCTGTGGTCTACGGAGTGCACGACCAACTGTAGCGGGGGGATCGACTGGGAGAACGACCTGTGATCGAATAGGGGGATGAGCAACAAGAGAGGTCTCGGTGAGTTTACGGAAGAAGAGCTGCGCGCGGAGCTAGCCTAGCGGTGTGGTAAGGAGGCCGCCAGGCCGGGTGGGTACGCCGCGGAACTAGCCACTGAGGCGGCGTCTCGGCTCGATGCGTATGAAGCCTACGACGCGTACCTACGCGAGCGTGAAGCCGGTCAGACGCTCACTCGGAAGCCCTGCCCAAGGTGCGGTACGCCGACTCGGGTTCGGCGGAAGTCTGTCATACGGACCGTGCGATCGTCGGGGGCGAGCATCGTATTGCGCGGCACTACCACTACTGTGAGGGCTGTCGCAAAGGCATCTATCCGCTCGATGCGGAGTTGCAGTTGCCAGAAGAAGGAGAACTCCTCCATGCGTCGGGGTAGTTGTCGCGTCCGGCGGTCGCCGTGTTGAGGCGGGATCGCGCGGTTGTCGTGACCTTCTGATGGAGCAGAGAACGGCATGATGATGCCTGGGTACACCGAGACCTTCAAGGCGCGCATGGTGGCACGCCTGCTGCGCCCCAAAGCGCCGACACCGTACGCGCTGGCGCGCGACGTCAACGTTCCCTATCAGACCCACGACCGCTCTCCGTCTGCGCCCTCGTCGCGCTATGCTGTCGCCGATGTCTCACCTCGAGCTCTCGGCCGAGCTCTGCGTGCTCCGCTACGCGCGGCCCTTCGGCATCGCCCGCTGGACGCACGATCACACCTGCGATGTGCTCGTCCGCGTCCGAGGTGATGGCCACGAAGGCTGGGGCGAGGGGGCGCCCAACGCTCGCTACGATGAGTGCGCCGCGGCCGCCCTCGAGGTCTTCCACCGGCTCCCCACGCTCGACGCCCCTCACTCCCTCGAAGACGTAACGGCACAGGTATCCGCTCTCGATCCTGCCGCAGGGCAGGCCGCTCGTGCGGCGCTCGACGGGGCGCTCTGCGATTGGCTGGCCAAGCGTCACAACTCGTCGCTGGCAAAGCTCCTCTCTCTGCCCGCTGGGCCCGGCCCCGTGTCGTCCTACTCGATCGGCCTTTCGAGCCCCGAGGAGCTCCACGCCGCCCTCGCCGCCGCCCAGCGTTATCCGCTCTACAAGGTCAAGCTCAGCGCCGACGCCACCGCCGACACAACAACCCTCGCCGAGATCCGCGCCCGCACGAACAAGCCCCTGCGAGCCGACGCTAACGAGGCCTGGCCCGACCGCGAGCAAGCCCTGACACGCATCGAGGCGCTGACCAACCTCGGGGCGTCGAGCTCTGCGAGCAGCCCCTCCCCGCTGGTCGCCTTGATGACGTCGCCTGGCTCCGCGCTCGCTCATCGCTGCCGCTGATCGCCGACGAAGACTGCGTCCCTGGGGCCGATCTCTCAGCGCTGGCGGACGCCTACGACGGCGTCAACATCAAGCTCGACAAGGAGGGCGGCATCCTCGCCGCTCGCGCCCGAATGAACGCCGCCCACGAGCTGGGGCTTTCGGTGATGGTCGGCTGCATGGTCTCGTCGTCGCTCGCCTTGACCCAGGCCGCTCACGTCGCCCTCGGAGGCGCGCGCTGGGCTGATCTCGACGGGCACCTGTTGCTCGCGGATGACCCCTTCGAGGGGTTGCTCCTCGACGCCCAGGGGCGCGTGTGCTTGCCATCTGGGCTGGGCCTGGGCGTACGGCCTCAGCCCTCGGCGTCGCCCTTCCCATCGTAGAGCGCGAGAGCGCCCAACGGCGAGGGGAGTTCGTAAGGTGCTCTCAACACCTTCGTGCCGCGAGGGTGTCGAGCTTCTGCTCGACGGCCTTGGCCTGGATCACACCCTTGAAGACCAAGAGCGCCGCCGGAAGCTCGGCGTCGAGAGCAGCCTCGCTGACCCGCAGGCGCTCGCTGACGGCGAAGAGCACGCGCTCGCGCAGCCCTCGCTCGACCAGCTCTACGCGCTTCCAGACCGCCTCGCGGCTCCAGAAGCCGAGGATCTCGAGGTAGACCACCGGCCCGTCGTCGCCGCGGATGAAGCGCAGGTCAGGGACGCAGAGGCCGACGCCAGGAAGCTGCAAGACCTCACGGCAGGGCTCGGCGCGCCAGCTCGAGTCGCGGCGCTCGAAGCGCTCAAGGAGCGCCGCGGCGTTGTCGCAGAGCTCGACCTGCTCCTCGCTCTCGGCCTGCTTCGCGCCCTTGATCGGAATCGTCGTCGCCTTCTTGGTGGCCCTCCTGGCGGCCCGGCCCGCCGCTCGCCCACCTTCGAGGCAGAACTCGAGTGGCGCGCGCTCTTTGCCCCAGAGCACCTCGGCGCGCAGCTCGTAGCGATCGCAGGTGCGCAGCGCGGGTAACGCCAGCGCGAGCTGCAGGCCGTAGCGGGTCGAGGCGCGGTAGAGCGAGGCGGGGCCGTCGATCTCGAGCCGATAGCGCCCAGGGCCGTCGCGGCTCTCGAGGCGGAAGAGCAGCCGCAAAAACTTCAGCTTCGAAAAGAGCCGGCGCAGCGTCAGCGGCGAGGCGATCTCGATCGCGACGCTGACCCGCAGCGCCCGCAGCAGCACCGCCTGCTCGCCGGCGAGCTCGTAGTCGGCGACGAGGCGCTCGGCGCTGGTGCCGTTGAAGCTCAAGAGCCGCTGAGCGGCCCGCAGATCGGCGTAGAGCAGCCCCTCGAGGCGCGCTGGGCTCAGCCCCTGGGTCCCGGCGGTCGCGGCCAGCACGGCCTCACGGTCGAAGTGCTCGGCGCGCTCGGCCTCGCGCCTTCGAGCCGCAGCGGCGACGAAGACCGCTTGGCGCAGCGCGCGAGGGTCGATCTCGGCTTCGGTCTCGAACTCACAGCGGTCGAGCACGAGCTTGAGCAGCCCTTGGGCGACCTTGCGTTCGTTGCCTGGCGCTGGGACAGCGCGGCAGAGCTCGTCGAGCTCCTCGCGGCTCTTGCCCACGGACATCCGCGCTAGCTGCAGGTAGCGCTCGGCCAGCTCCAGGGCGCGCAGGCGCAGCCGCCCAGACAGCGGTGTGAGGTGCAGCTTGCCGCCGCGGCGCCGGGCGCGGACCAGATCAGCCGTCAGCATCGCTGCTCGTCGCCGCCTGCCCCGCGCGCTGGTTCGGGAGGCTGCGCTGCTGGATGCGACGCCGGTCATAGGCGCTGTGGTCGCGCCGGGCCTCGCTCGTGAAGGTCTCGGTGGTGTCGCGGGTGACCAGCTCGTAGAGCAGGGCGCGCTTGTCCGGGCTGCTGCGGCGCAGCACCCGGCCGAGGCGTTGCACGTGCTCGCGCACCGAGGCGCTGCCGGAGACCACGATCGCGACGTTGGCCTCGGGGACGTCGACGCCCTCGTTGAGCACCCGCGAGGTCACCACTGCGCCGTAGCGCCCCTCACGCAGGCCCTCGAGGATCTCCGAGCGCTCGCTGACCTTGGTCTGGTGGGTGATCGCCGGCAGCAAGAAGCGCCGGGAGATCGCGTAGGTCGTGGCGTTGTCCTGGGTGAAGAGCAGCACCCGGTCGCCCCGATGCTGGTGCAGCAGGCGCGCCACGGTGTCGAGCTTGGCCGAGGCGGCGAAGGCGAGCTGACGCGACTCGCGATGCGCCGCGAGGGCGCGCTGGCCGGCGGCGCTGCCGGCGGCGCGCATGATGAACTCGGACCAGCCGCCGGGCTGGCCCACCGCGATGCCCTGGCTGCGCACGAAGTCCCGGTAGGTCGCGCGGGCGGCGTCGTAGGCCTGTCGCTCCTCCGCCGTCAGATCGAGCGTGATCCGCGCCGTGTCGTAGTCGGCGAGGTAGCGCCCCGAGAGCTCGACGATGTCGCGCCGGTAGCAGATCGGCCCGATCAGGGTGTCGAGGAGCGCGTGGCGGCCATCGGGCCGCTCGGGGGTCGCGCTGAGACCGAGGCGAAAGGGGGCCAAGCAGGCCTCCGCGGCCTGGGAGAACGACTCGCCCGGGAGGTGGTGGCATTCATCGAAGACCACCATCCCAAAGCGGGCGCCGAAATGCTCCATGTGCAGGTAGGCCGAGTCATAGGTCGTGACGGTCAGCGGGAAGACCTCGTGCTCACCGCCGCCGACCACGCCCACGGGCGGGCCAAAGTGGATCCGCAGCAGATCGTACCATTGGCGCACGAGATCGAGGGTCGGGGCGACGACGAGGGTCGAGCGCCGCCGCAGCTCGAGGGCCATCATCGCCAGGTGGCTCTTCCCTGCGCCGGTGGGCAGCACCACGACGCCACGGTTTTGGGCCTTGCGCCAGGCCTCGAGGGCCTCGCGCTGGTAGGGGCGCGGCTCGCGATCGACGCGTATGCCGCGCTCGAGAGCGCTGTAGTCGCGGGCGTGGTCATCGTAGCTGACGCCCTTGGCCCGCAGCGAGAGCACGACGTCGGCGTAGGCCGAGGCCGGGGCGCGATGACAGCCAGCGCGAGGATCCCAAAGGCAGGCGCTGGGCAGGGCCTCGGAGTGGCGCTCGAGCCCCTCGATCAGCAGGGTCCCGTATTGAAAGCGCAACGTCGCCCGCGCGGCCTCGTTCTCGACTCGACTCATCGTGAGAGAGGCTAGGCCCTTGGGGGCGGTTGGTCTACAGCTGAGGTCCAAGTGTAAGCGTGTCGCGGTGCTCAGGGGGCGATCACCCACGGGGTCGGGGGCTCGAAGACCTCGCGGTCGGCGACGCGGTAGATCGCGGCGCCGGAGGAGATGGTGCCGGCGAGGGTCGGGATCACGCGGATCTCGAGCGAGAGCATCTTCGCGGGCTGGGTCCGCGGGGTCCAGATCTCGACGTGCTCGTCGTCGGCCTCGTAGCGGCGCAGGCTGCCCCTCGAGACCAGCGCGTCGAGGTGCTTCTTGTCGAGCTGCACACCAGCAGGCAGCGCCAAGGTCAGCTTCGGATAGCGACCGCCGGGGGCGGTGGCTTGGAGCGTCAGCGCGGCGGTCTTGCCGACCTTCGCGCCCTTGGGTGGCGTGAGCTTCAGCTCAATGCCGCCGGTCTGGGTCTTGGTCCAGGGGACGCGGTCGGTGACCGTCAGCGAGAAGCCCAGGCCTGGCACGGCGGGATCCGCGGCGAGGGTCCAGCTCTGCTTGCCACCGCCGCCAGCGGCAGCGGCGAGCGTGACCACCTCGCGTAGGCGCTGCTTGGTCAGCGCCTCTTTGGCGACCGTCTCGCCGTCGCGTTGCAGCGTGATCGTCACCTTCTCGGGCAGCGGGTTTCGAAAGAGCTTCAGCGCGGCCTGCATACAGACCAGGTTGGCGCGGCCGTCGCCCCAGCCAAAGGAGGGCGAGTAGCCGGCGAGGATCCGCGCGCCGAGATCAAAAACGGGGGCGTTGGGGACGTCGACCAGCGCCAGCACGGCCAGCGCGGCGGCCTCCACGGCGCTCGGCCGTTGACCGTCGGCGCGCCTCACGTCGCCGGGGAAGGAGAGCTCCTTCGAGCCATCCTTGCGGGTCTTGATCGAGCGCGTGATCAGCTGACGCAGCGTCTTGGCCAAGGCCTCCGAGACGGCGCCGGAGGCGAGCACGGCCGCGGCGGTGTAGGCGTCTTTGATCCGCGCCGCGTTGCGCTCGAAGGCGCCGGAGGCGCGGACGACCACGGAGCGCTTGCTCTTGGCCGCCCGGGCGCAGTCGGCGGTGGCGACGAGGAGCCGCTGCAGCGACCAGCCCGTGGCGCCGCCGCAGGTGCCGTCGGGGGCCTGCTTGCTGGCGATCTGATCGACCGCGCGCTTGCCCAGGCGCGTCAGCACGGGCGACTCGGGGTGCGCGAGGGCCGCCTCTGCCAGGAGGGTGGCCGAGGCGATGTTCAGCACGCGAGCGCGACGGAGCACCCGCTGGGTGGCGAGGATCCGCATATCGCGCAGCGCCTGAACCTGCTTGGCGCCGACGCCCTGCTTCAAATCGGGGGCCGCGCCGAGGGCCTCGAGCAGCTTCGGCGCCCGACCGGCGAGGAGCAGCGCGAAGGCCTCGTCGGCCAGGCTCCGTCCTCGACCACCGGCGGAGGCCAGCTCGGAGCGCAGCAGGGCCAGCGCGCCGGGGAAGACCTGCAGGTGTGCGCGCCCGAGCGCCGGGTTCGCCCCCGGAGCGCGGGTGAGGGTCAGCTTGCGCGGGGAGGCGAGGGTGCCGCTCCTGCGCTGCCTCACGGGCCGACCGAGCGGCACGACGTCGATCGTGCGCACGATCGTGTCGGCGCTGGCCAGCTGCGCCAAGAGCTTCGCCTGCCCGACCTGCGTCGCGCGCAGGGTGACGTAGCGGACGACGCTCTTGTTGCCCGGGACCGTGACCTTCTGCGCCTCGCCGCCGTCGAGGGCGACGCCGAGAGCCGAGAGCTTCAGCGCCGTGTCGACGGGGGCGGCGGTGGTGTTGACGATGTTGATCGGCAGGCGGATCGTGTCGCCGACGCGCAGCCGCGGTGGCACGACGGGCTCGACGTAGACCGGCAGCGTGCCGAGGAAGCTCGTCACCGCGCCAGCCTGGCTGCCCGAGCGGCTGTGAGCCAGCGCCAGCACGCGCCAGCTCGTCAGCCGATCAGGGACGCGGACCGAGACCTCGGCCTTGCCGCTGCCGTCGGTGACGACGCGGGGCCGAAAGAGGAAGGTCTCTGGGAACCAGGCGCGGGTCTGCACGCCCCGATTCTCGGCTGACTGACTGTCGTCGGTCTGCGTTCGGCCGTAGCCAGCGCCCTGGCTACCGCCGCGGCCCTTGCCGATGGTCGTGAGCATGCCGAGCCCGAAAGACTCGCCAACGTCGCCGCGGAGGCGCTTCTTGCTAGCTTTATCGGCCTTCGTTTCCGCGCCCTTCTCGTGCTCGCTGACGGCGGCCGTAGCCAGCGCCTGGGCCACGAGGCGCTCCGGGGCCTTCTCCTTGCGATTGACGCAGCCGCCGAGGGCGAGCGCGAGAGCGCAAGGGAGCAGCGCATAGAGCACGGTCGAGTGGCTTGAAGCCTTTGGGCTCGCGTTTAGAGCTTCCCCACACCTTCGGGACCGAGCCGGGTGCTGATCTGCCGACCCGCTTTCGTAGCCGAAGACATGAGCCATACGGGTGGTACGGCGAACGTTCTGAGGCCTAGAGCGCTGATCAGCATACCGGACCGAGCTGCGCGAAGGATGCGAAATCACAGCGTAGGAGCGAGGAGGGCGCCTGCTGGTAGCAAGCAACCGACGAGCAACAACCGCTGTGATTTCGCGGACCAGCGCAGCGACGGGAGGTAAGTTGGTCAGCGCTCTAGAAAGCGGCCGGCAGGGCTGTGCCCGGCGACGGGAGGAAGGTGTAGGGGTGCTCTCTTGTCGCCACCTTGAAGTCATCATCTGAGTCGAACGCATCATGGCCTCCTCCGCTGGACCCAGCGAGACCAGTTCTCGACGTCCTCGGGCAACCGCGTCCCGACGAGGACGACCTGCCGCGGATCGGTGAGCGCCAGCAGGTCACCTGGCAGGCGGTGCAGCCGCAGCTTGCGGCCGAAGGCGTCGACGACCTTCTTATGACGGGCGAGACAAGCGTCGAGCGCCTTTTTCCAGAGTGACGCCATCAGCTTCGGCGTCATCTTCTGATTCTTGGGTGCCGTCTTTTCCCAGGCGCGAGCCTGCCGGTGCAGCTCCGCGAGCACGGTGTAGAAGCGATCCGTGAGTTTGGCGTTGGGATCGAAGCGCGTCTGCGCCTCGGCGCTGATCACGACGTCGAGCTCCTTTAGCTTGGGGACCGTGGAGACGCGCAGGACCGTCGCCTCAGCGGCGAAGCTGCCACGGACCCGGCCGAGGGCGAGGGCCTGGGCCTCGAGCACGCCGAAGGCCTTGCCACGCATCGCGATCGTGTGGCGCAAGCTGCGCAGGGCGTCGGCGCCGGGCAGCGGGTGCAGCTGGGCGAGGCTCTCGTCGACGCCGAAGAGCCCCACGGCCGCCTGCGCGCCGCGCTTACCCAGCCGCGTCTGCAAGACCAGCTTCGCCGTGTCGCCGGGGGCGTAGCGCGGCCTCTGCGGCTTGACCTCGACCGAGAGGTCGTCTTCCGAGCGCACGAAGACCAGCGCGCGCTTGCCCAGCGCCTCGAACGCGAACCAGCCCTTTTTGCCCTTGGGGATCGTGTAGCTGTACGTACCGGCCTTGGCCTTCTTCGGCAGCTTGATCACCGTCCGCTCGCCGAAGTGGACCACGTGTATCTGCCGCGGCAGCTGAGCGCGGAAGCGCGGCCCGCGGAGCAAGCGCACCGTGACCTTGCCGCCCGCCTGGGCTAGCACCGGCTCGGCGCGCATGGAGATGCGCGGGATCCGCCCGGGCTTCATCCGCAGCTTGGTCTGACCGAGCGCTTTCCCATCTTTGCCGAGGGCCGAGACGAGCAGCTCGTAGCCCTTCATGATCGTCGGCCGCGGCTTGTCGCGTCGTCCGGGGCCCGATGGCGCGCTGAGCGTGTAGCGGACGACGCCGAGGGTCTCTTGATCGCTCGCGTCGTCGAGGCCGAGCTTGCGTAGCCGCGCGAGCACGCAGGCCTCGATCCCCTTCGGTACAGCAGTGCCCTTGGCGTTGGGATCGGGGACCCAGCTCCAGGTCGGCCGCTTGGACTTCTTGGCCACGCGCCAGGAGAGCAGGCGTGGCAGATCGCCGGAGACGCCCTTGGGCAGGCAGTCGCGGGCGTCCCGCGCGGCGAGCTGCACCATGCTGGAGAAGCCCGAGGGGAAGGTGTCGCCGATGGCGACGGTGATCGACGGCTCAAGGCGCGGCAGGCGGGGCTCGCGGAAGCGGAAGGTCAGCGCGTAGAGCCGCTGCCGACCCTTGGGCAGCCGCCTGCGGCGGACCTTGTCCAGCACGCAGCGAGAGAGGGCGCCCCGGGCAGCGGCGGTGCCGATGGCGCCAGCCGCGCTGACGCTGATCGCCAGCTTCGCCTCGCGGTCGCCGCTGGAGCTCCACTTGCCGCAGGGCGCGACCAGCGCGAGCCAGCGGTCGAGCTCGACCTGATCGGCGAGGAGCGCGTCCTGGTCGGCGATCAGATCGCGCGCGCGCGTGCGTCGCACGGCGCGGTAGCGCCGCTGGCTGCGGCGCACTGGCCGCGGGGGGATGATCACGTTCACCGGCGCCCCGGGGTCGAGCTGGATCCGGGCGACGCTGTCTTCGTCGAGGGTCGCGTCGATGCCCTCGCCGGTAGAGAGCCAGGCCTTGCGCACCTTGATCTTGGTGTTGGGCAGCGGGCTGCCGTCGGCGCTGGTCACGCGCAGGTAGAGCCGGTTGTTCGAGCCGCCGACCAGGCCCTCGTCGGCGAGGGGCGTGAAGGCCGAGACGCTGATCGCGTCGGCGCTGAGCAGCACGCTGGTCAAGCCGGTGACCCGATCACCGGCGGGATCGATCGCGGCGAGGTGAGCCGAGAGCCAGACCTTGCCTTGCAGGTCTTTGGGCACCTCGGGGAGCTGGAGCGTGAAGCGCCCCGCCTGGTTGGTGGTGGCCTTCTTGGGGAGGAGCTTCTCGGTCCAGCTCGTCGGCGGCGGCCAGGCGCCGCTGACCGACCAGCGGAGCTCGATCTTGGCGTTCTGGACCGGCGCACCGGAGCTGTAGATCACGGCGCCGTCAACCACCGGCTTGTCACCGGCGCGGTAGAACGGGCGCCGCGGGGTTGCCGTCACCCGGTAGCGGGGCAGGGTGAAGGGCTCGACCTGGACGTGGGTGGCGCCCTTGTCCTTGCCGGACTCCCAGGTGATGGTCCAGCGACCCTTGGCGGCTCGCTTGTCGAGCAGGAAGTCGCCAGCGACGACGCCCCACTCCCCGGCGGGGGCCTTCTCCTCAAGCAGCACCCGCGCCTGAGAATCGCGCACGATCCAGCGCCCCGGCCGGTGGTCGAGGGGCGCGAGGTCCCGCGCCCGCACCACCAACGCGCGGAACTTGATCCGGTTGCCCGGCTTGTAGAGCGGGCGATCGGTGAGCACGTGGATCCGCGCCGGCGCGTAGAGCGCCAGGGGCAGATCGACCTGCCCCTTGCCGACCTTGGTCTCGACCTTGGCGCGCAGCTTGTAGTCGCCGTCGGGGAGCCCCTCGGGCAAGGTGACGTGAGTCCAGATCGACGCCCAGCTCTCGTGCCAGACCTTCTCCCGGGGCTTCTGCGGCGGGTGTTCGGCCTTCAGCGGCGTCTCCTTGCCCGAGGCGTCGACCCAAAAGAGCGTCGCCGAGAGCTTGGGGATCACAACGCGAGCGACCTCATCGGCCTTGGCCACCGTGTAGAGCGCGTGGGCGCGTAGCGAGAGGCGTCCCTTGCCCCCGCGGCGGAGCCGATCGCCGCGGATGGAGAGCACCTGGCGTACCCGGCCATCGGGGCAGATCGGGACCTTGATGCCGTAGTCGTCGAGAGCCGACTTGCAGTACGGCCGAGGCCACAGCAGATACACGATCACCATGAGCCCCACGGCTCCTGCGATCAACCACCAACGTCGTTGCACGGGGGGCTCCTCACTGATGACGGTTCGCTACGTTGCTCGAGGTGTTGAGCGAAGACCGGAGAGTAGTACGTTGGGCGACCCCGGGCCATCCCCTGGCGCCGGGCGGGGAGGACCGGCGTAATGAGCTTCCCCACACGTTCGGCACCGAGCCGGATGCTGAGCTGCCTGCTAGATCAACGGGCTGCGAGAACGCGGCCTGCAGTGCTGTGCCCGGCGACGGGAGGAAGCGACGGGAGGGATCTGTGGGGTGCCTCATCGGTGCTTATGGCTGGCTGTCCAGATCGCCTGCAGGAGCCCTGGTGGGGGGCGCGAGCATGGGCTCGTCGCGCGCAGCGTGCGTCGCACGCCGGGCGGCATGCCGAGGGAGAGATCTTGCTCGCGAAGGGGGGCGATGCGCCGGTAGATCGCCATCGGCGCCACGAACCGCGATGGCCAGCAGACCTCGTAGCCAGCTATAGGCAGAGGCTTGGGCCCAACGAAGGTGGTCATGAAGTCAGGTTTTCGCGATAACACATAGAGCCAGTCGCTCTTGTCATGAGCGAACTTCGCCGTCGGGATCGCTTTGCTGCTGGTGTGGGCGATGTGGGCGTCATTGAGGCCCCAGGTGTCGAGGATGCGGTTGGGCAGGTAGTAGCCGACGTGCCCCACCGCGCTGACCGCCAAGTAGGCGTCCTTGGGAATGTTTCGCCGATAGAACACATGCAACAGAACCTCGTTGACCTCCTTGACCCCACGGATGGCGCTGATCTGGCCCACCTCACCGATGTTCCAACCGGGAACCGTCAGTAGCACCAGGAACAAGACCATGAACATACACACCAGCTGCTTACGCTTGGCCTTCACGGCCAAAGACAGGCGCGTCAGTAGCTCGCCGAGCCCGAGCATCGGCAGCGCCAGAAGCGGCACGTAGAAGCGGTTCCAGGGGGGGACGTCGCCACCGATCACCACGAGATACGTTATGTAGCCACCAGCGAGCAGGTAGCCCGTCCGAAGCGCTCGGGCTAGCGGCGCCTCGGCGCGCAGCAGAAGCAAGCCAGGGATCAGCAGCAGCCCCCCCGTGGCGCAGAAGGCCACCAGGTGTGTGAGCCCGCGCTTCAGCGTGACCGAGCCCAACAGCACCTTCGCGTAGAACGTATTTGGAAGCGGGTAGCCATAGATTGCCAGGCGGACACCCACATGGGTCAGCACGACCCCGGCCAGCGGCAGCCCAAGATAGACCGCCTCGCGCAGCCGTAGGCGGTAGCTCTGGCCATCACCCCAGAGGAGGTGAGCGAGGAGCAGTAGGCCTGCGACATAGGCCCCCTCGGGGCGGGTCAGGTAGGCCAAGCAGAACGACACAGAGACAAGCCAGGGCCGACGCCTACCAGCTGGACGCAGGAGCTCTGTCGCCGAGAGGAGCACAAAGAAGGCGAACGCGGGCGTCTCCATCCCTGAGGTGGTCCAGCTCGCGAAGGCTGGGTTGAGCGCCAGCAGCAGCCCCGGGATCGCGTGGGCGATCGGCGGGCGGTCGGGGAGGGTGTTTTCACCGAGTCGACGCAGCAGCTCGAGAGTCGCCACTGAGAAAAGCGTGCCGAGGATCGCGGCGGGGAGGACCAAGTCGAGGCCAAGCACACTGAAGGGAGCCAGCAGCAGCAACCACAGCAGGTTGGTGTAGCCTTCTACGAGCTCGCCGGGGTTCCAGACCAGCCCATGGCCAGCGGCGAGGTTGGCGGCGTAGCGAAAGGAGATGTAGGCGTCGTCGATCAGGCCGAAGCCTTGGCAGTAGAGAAACGCCCAGGCGAAGAGCACCAGCAGCGCCGGCGGCAGAAGAATAGCTATCGATCGGCTGGCGGCTCTCAGACCAGACGACCGCAGGTGGGCGCTACTGCTTCTCGAAGGCACCGATGTCAATTCGAACTCCCTCTAGAGCATCCCCACCCATTCCACCCGTCGCCGGGCACGGCACTGCTGGCCGCTTTCTAGGCCTCAGACAGTTCGCCGTACCACCCGTATGGCTCATGTCTTCGGCTACGAAAGCGACTCAGCAGCTCAGCACCCGGCTCGGTCCCGAATGTGTGGGGAAGCTCCTCAATCAACAGGCTGCTAAGAGCACCAGAGACGTGTGAGCGACAAAGAGCCCATTCGAAGGGCGAGCGTCGCGATGGGGTGGTGCTCTCAGGGTGTCGGACGTTCGAAGGCTCCGATATCGATCTTCTGCCCGCCGGGATTGACATCTTGGTAGCGCGCGTTGCCACCGTAATCTTTTGTGGGCTTCGGTGAGATGCCTGTCGGAAGGGCATCGTTGCCCGCGTCGACGCAGGGCGACCCTGATTTCGGCATAAAGTCGGGGTGCTGAGTGGACGGCGCGATGAACATCGGCACCTGGACGAGGAGGTTAGACCCTGTGTTTTGCTTGTTCACGGCGCAGTAGCTGAGCGAGCAGTTTCCCGAGTAGGTTGTGTTGTTGTTCAGCATTGTGGGGTCTCCAGCCCACACAATCGAGTTCGTGATGTCTGAGGTCTTCGTGCTATCGCAGATCACCGCTGCGCTTCCATTGTTGTCGACGATCGTGCTCATATGAACGCCCACCTGCGAACCCGTCAGATCCAGGCCGGCGCCGCCGTTCCTCGCGGCGACGAAGTTGAAGAGGTTACCCGTCGTGCTGCTTGACAATGCGAAGCCGGTACTTTTGTTAGCGAAGGCCCTGGCGCGGTCGATGTCGACCGTCGCAACGTATGTCAACAGGCCGGCGCCGCCGGCGAAGTCGGTATTGAGGTCGCGGGCCGTGAGTGTGCCGCTCTCAAACCAAATCCCAACCGAGGATGTGCCGTGGACGGTGACGAGCTTCATGTCGAGGGTTCCCACCTCATGTCGAATACCTGTATAACACCTACCGATACTCATCTCGCGCAAAGTAATCGTACTATACGTAGCGTTGATACATGCCCCCGAGGTGTCGAGCAAGGCGCCTCGCTCCAGGTAGAGCTCTTGGTCGTGAACCTCGAAGAAGGTGATGCTCCCCTTCTGTCCCTCGATGCGCACGCCAGCGATGCGCACCTTGCCCTTGGCCTTCGGGGGGAGCGTGATCGTCTTGGTGGGTCGCAGGCCAACGGGGATGAATAGATCGAGCAGCGGGTTGCCGAAGGTGTTGGGCGTCTTCCAGGAGACGAGCGTCGTTTCGTGGGTGAAGGTCAGGTCTTCGGTGTAGATACCCGGGGCGACGGCGACATAGAGATGGGGCTTGGCCAGACAGGCGCTGATCGTCTTATGGGGTGACGCGAGCGTCCCCGAGCCCGAGGACGTCGCGTTGGCGTCGACATAGCAGATGGACGTTGAATTAACGCAGGTGTTCGCCGTCGCGCCACTGTCCCAAATCTGGCAAATTAGGCTGTTACAGTCCGTATGGGCGCTGCAACGGGTCGCGCAGGCAGCAGCCCCGCTCACATCGCATTTATACGGATCGCAGAGCGTCGGGTTTGACTCGCAGGTTCCCAGCGTGCCGTTGCAGCGGTTTTCAGTGAGCGTGCTGGTGTTCGTACCGTCGACACAGGTGTCGGGGCCGCCGCATTTCGTCCCCTTGGGTAGCGGAGTGCAGGCGCTCTTGCCGACGCAGGTCTCGCACTCCCCTCCACAGACAGACGGACAGCAGACCTTCTCCTTCGCGGTGCATTTCAGACCGCTCTTGCACTCGTTGGCCGCGCCGCAGGACTGGCCGCTGGGCTTCTTCGGCACGCACGTGGCCTGGCTCTTGTCGCAGTAGGCGGTCGGCGCGCAGCCGGTGTCGTCGCTGCAGCTCGTGGCGCAGGCCTTGTTCTGACCGTCGCAGGCGAAGGGCGCGCAGTCGCTGGTGGTCTTCTTGCAAGCGCCGCTGACACAGGTCTCGACCTCGGCCTTGTTGGAGCTGCAGGTCTCCCCCGCGCCGCAGCTCAGACCGTCGCTCACGGCTTCACAGCTGCCTTCCTTTCCACTGATATTACAAGACTGGCACTCGGGGCAGCTCGTCGCGGCGCAGCAGACCCCGTCGACGCAGTAGCCGCTAGCGCATAGATCGCCGTTCGTCCCACAGGGGGTGCCGTTCTTCTGCTGTGACTTGCAGGTGTTGTCGGAGGTGTCGCAGCTCGCTGGCGAGACGCAGTCGCTGGCGCTCGTACAGCTATCCTTGCAGGTGTTGCTGCTCTTGCAACGGTAGCCGCCACAGCTCACGTCGCTCTGCACACAGAGGCCCATACCGTCGCAGCGCCCCGAGTTGAGCACGCCGTTTTCGCAGGAGGTGTCGCCGCATGGGGTCGAGGTGTCAGCGTAGCTGCAGGCGCCGCTGCCGTTGCACTTGCCACCACACTCGGCGTCTTGGCCGGCGCAGTCGCCCCGTGGGTCGTCGCCTTCGGCGACCGCCACGCATTCGCCTTCTTTTCCGGCAACAACGCAGGACAGGCAAACACCATCGCACGCGCCGGCGCAGCAGACGCCGTCGACGCAATGGCCGCTCTGGCAGTGGTCGTTCGTGCCACAAGGCTTGCCGTTCTCGAGTGGGTCCTTTGGAGCGTCGATAGGTGTGGTGTCTGAGAGCCCCGCCTCGCTAGGGCGGCAGGTGTTGGACGAAACGTCGCAGAAATAGCCCTCCGTCTTACAGTCGGAGTTCGTCTGGCAGTAGAAAGGGTTTTCGCCTGTGCACCCGACCACGAGGGAGAGGGTGCTCGCCAGGGTGATGCTCAGGGCTGTTGTTCGTGCTGTTTTCGTGCTCATGGTGTCTCCCGTCGCGGATGGCAGGTCAGAAGCTGAACGTCGCTGACACCCCACCGGAGCCGTCGCCCAGCCACGGGGTGATCAACGCGCCCTTACGTAGGCTCGTGTTTTTCTCGGGGTTGTCGCCTCCGGAGGCGACGATGAAGAGTACGACAGAGGTCGCCAGAGCCGCGCCACCGACGGCGGTCAGCGCCACCCCTGGGGCCATCGTCTCATAGCGGTTGGGGCAGGTCTGCTCGGGGCAGCTGCCCTTCCCGTCGATCGCGATCAGCGGGATCCCGGCGCCGAGCATGGCGACCCCGAGGCCGAGGGTGATCCAGCGCCAGACGCGGGCGCTCATGAAGCCACCACCGCTCGTGGTCGCCGGCTTGGGCGGCGCGGTCTTCGCCATACCGATGATCACGCCCTCGCCGCTTTGCCCCGAGAGCAGAAAGCGCGCCAGCGCCTTCACCTCGCTGGGCGAGGGAGGAGGCTCGACGGCGATCAGCCCCGAGCGCAGCACGCGACCCGTAGCGGCGCCGAGCACCTGTCCTTGGACCACGCGGCGGCCGAGGTGGTGAACGAAACCAAGGATCGTCACGGCTTGGGCGCCGAGGGACCGAGCGACAGTAAGCGCGTGGTTGTGCTCATGGGCCTTCTGTCCGCTCGACCCCGTGTAGCTGAGCGCGACGGGGCCTCCGCCGGGGTGGCTGATCAGGGCGGCGTCGAGGGCGTGGTCGATCACCAGCTCCCGGTTGGTGCCGGAGAGGTCGATCAGGTGCACCCGCCCGGGGGCGCTCGGGCGCTGCATGTAGACTCGGTAGCGCCCCGGCAGCAGCTTGCGTGCCTTGGTCGGCGTGACGCCAATGTAGCGCCCATTGAGAAACACCGAGCAACCTGGGCGCTTGCTCTTCAGCGTCAGCGTCGCCCGGGGCTGTCGACGCAGGGCGGTGCTGGTCTGGCGATAGAGCTCGACCAGATCTGGGCTGTAGCTCGCCAGCGCCGGGTGCGTGTTGGGGAAGAGGCGGATCGCCTCGGTGACCACGCGGATCGCCTGGTTGTTCTGCTTGTTGCGCAGGTAAGCGTGCGCTAGGTAGAGCAGGCCGCGCTGGTGGGGGCCTCGCAGCTGACCATCGGTGGCCAGCAGGGCGTCGCGGTGGCCAAGCTTGCGTACCGCGACAGAGAGCTGCTCGATCGCCTTGGCGTAGTTGCCCTTGATAAACTCGGCGCGGCCATCGTCGATCGCCTTGGTCAGCGCGGAGGCCTCGCCGAGCTTACCCGGGTGCAGAGAGAGGTCTTTGGCGATCGCCGATCGCAACGCCTCCCCATGTTTGGGTGTCTTGGCGCCGAAAGCCGTGATCAGCTGGCTGACGATGGTGCGATCATCACGAGTCAGCTTGCCAACGCCGGAGACGACCAGGATGCCGTCAGCGTCCTCGGCCTGGGCCAGGCTGGGCAGAGCCAGGAGGGTAAGCAAGCCGGCAGCAGGGAGGAGCCGAGCGGTGACCAAGGGAAAGGCGTTTTCGTTGGTTCTGATCATAACGTTGTTCTCATCGACGCTCGCTGGCGTCACATTTCGAGCGTTGGGAGGCCGAACGTGGTGAAGTAGGAGAGGCAGCCCCCGCCCGGCGCGACTGTCATACGGGACCGTCAAACGCGACCGCTAGACGCGACCGTATGATATCATAGAGGCCTCTCACCTTGACCAGTTTCTCACCCGCCGGTCCCAGCGGCCGAAGGTCGCGCTGGTGCTCATTCCTGCCCGAGTTGCCCTCCTTGGCGTCGCACACCCGCGCTTGGCTACCTCGCCGCGCAGCTTAGGAGCGCCCCTCCCGTCGCCGGGCACAGCACTGCCGGCCGCTTTCGATGCCTCATACCAACCTCATACCAAAAGGATGGCTCATGTCTTCGGCTTCGAAATCGGCGCGGCAGCCCAGCACCCGGCTCGGTCCCGAATGTGTAGGGGTGCTCTTAGGGTCCAGGGGCCGCGTTGGGGAACGCGCACGCGCCGTGACGCGATGTCGGCTCATTGACAAAACTCCAGGCCTTCGTTTTTGCTCGTGTTTTAGAAAAAAACGCCGAGACCACTCTTTCCCGAGGCGGCCGCTTATCGGCACCCGCAGCAGGATGTTGCGGAAAAACGAGCGAGCCTCTCATTTTTTGGGTAATCAGGGTGAAGAGCCGCGAGAGCATGAGCGACGGAACACTCTTGCGCACGCGTCTGATAAGGGCTCTTGCGCAACGTCTGATAAGGCCCGTGTGGGTCACTTTCCGCCGCCGCCGCCGGCGTGGCCCCCCCCTTCGAGACGGACCGGGCACGGCGCGGAGGTTTTGGGATCTCGTCGCCGCCGAGATCGGCCTTGGCCGGCGGCGCGGGCCGGAGGTGGCTTTGGCGATCGCGCGTCAGGCCGGCGGTCGAGTGGCTTAAACACGGGCGATGGGGTGTGGGCTCTCCGCTGTTTGGGAGGTCATACGTGCCGGCGGTGTTGCGCGAGGTGACATCGCAGAGGGTGGTTTGGCTGGCGTTTCCGATGTGGGTTTCGACGATGCTGTAGGCGATGACCTCGTGGCTGTCGCAGGCGATCCCGCCCACGTGGCCCGTCTTGGCCAGGTTGTGGACGACGGTGTTCGGGGTGAAGGTCACGTTCGATCCGGTGGCCACACGCACCTCGCCAAGGGCCGAGCCAGAGGGGCCCGACGCGCCCTTGTTTTGGATGAGGGTGTTGGTGATGAGGACGGTGCCGTCGGCGAGATCGAGGCTGCGCTCAAGACCCCACAGGTGATGCCGTTGCCGTCTTGGGACGGCGGGGTGCTGTTTGTGTTCGATGCGTCCTCGACGGTGATCTGCTGCAAGGTCCGCGTCACCCCCTTTGTGGCGAGCTCGAAGACGGAGCCGGGGTTGGCGGGTCGAAAGGTCACCTGGCCGTCCCCCACCAGCGTGACGTCTTTGCTGATCGTGTAGGTGCCCGGGGACTTCGCCGAGGCGGGCAACGGCAGGATCTTGCCCCATTCGGTCTTGGGGGCCACCAGGTAGGCGGCGAGCTCGGTCGGGGACGTGATGAGCGTGACCGCCTTCGGATCGACGCAGGTGCCAAGGCCCGTGACGTGGGCCTCGGTGCGGTCGCAGAGCGCCTGGGCGCCGCCGGCGCCGTCGGCGTGGGTCTGACACCCTGTCAGCCAGGCGTCGTGTTGGCAGCGGTAGACGTCGGCGCAGGTGCGCGTCTGGGTGTGGCTGCAGCGTCCGCGTGGGCAGGGGGGTCTCGTCGATCGCCGTCGGACCGGTCGCGTGGCCGCTCACGGCGCCGCCGACCAGGCCGTCGGTTTGGCTGAAGGCGCACGCGCCGTGAGCGGCCGCTGCCGTCGCCGCGATCGTCACCGCCCGTCTTGTCGCCGTGGTCGTGAAGGTCGCCGTAGGCGTCGTCGGCCACGCAGAAGCCCGTGCCCGCCGCGCAGCGCGCTGGCAGGCCCCGCAGGCCTCGACCGCGCAGCCGATCCCGTCGACGCCGTGGCCCAAGCTGCAGACGTCGCCTGGCGTGCAACGCGCGCCGTTGGGCGTTGTCCGATCGGGCGGCGTCGTGTCGTGCCGATCGGGCGCGCCGTCTGAGGGGGGGGCCGTCGTGAGGGCCGCTTTCGCCGATCCCCGCTTCGGCGCCGACGCCTTGGCCTTGGGCGTTGCCGACCGGGCGGGCCTTGAGCGGGCCGGCGGCGTGGCGGGTACACGACGCCGACGGGACGCTGTCGTCGCTGCAGCCCGCCAAGAGCGTCCGCGCCATGCGCGCCGCCGCGCGGTGGACCGTCGTCGTCGGCTGGATCCCCCCACCGTCCATCGGTCGCGCCACGTCGCGTCTGTCGTGTGTTAGCGTGGGCGCCGGCGCGCCATCGCTCACCGGACGTGGCGCTTGTGTGCGACGGCGCACGTCGTGCCCTCCGATGCGGCCCGTGTGGCCCCCTGCCCCCGCCGCCGGCGTCGTGTCCCACCCTTTGCCGTTGCCCGGGCGGCCGGTCGGGCCCGCCGACGGCGCGGCGATCAGGGGACCTCGTAGCAGCCGAGATCGGCCTTGGCCGGCAGGGCGGGGCGGG
>PDWI01006803.1_pt1 | contig 25477 bp, 27 predicted proteins | sample 1430891 | NCBI WGS metagenome assembly PDWI01 (sample SAMN01162508, study PRJNA174530) | Oral metagenome, whole genome shotgun sequencing project. | biome: Marine environment; feature: Marine mammal; material: Swab sample of the gingival sulcus; isolation source: swab sample of gingival sulcus...
AGCTGGGCGGGGATTGTCGATAAAACGTTTCAGACAACCCTCTTTATCAGCGCGAAAAACAGGCGTGGTCTTTTTGCTGAAATTGCCGGGGTCATCTCCGCAGAAGGGGCAAATATTGTCGATATCTCGGCCCACTCGTCTGATGCGGAACAGGCGGAGATGACCCTTGTTCTTGAGGTGGACGGGGTCGATCAGCTGCGGACCATGCTTCAGCATCTGCGTCAGTTGCCGGCCGTCCTTTCGGCGAAAAGGCTCTGATTTTCTGTTTCTGTGATGTAATGCAGATGTAATGGAACCAACGGAGAAGAGACGGTACCTTTACTATGGATGTTGTCTGTGAAACCTGCGGCAATGAGATTGCTCCGGAGAGCCGGTACTGCCCGTTCTGCGGCAGTCAGCAGTCACCGCGACCTGCCGGCAGAGGGTATCGCTGTAAAGAGTCTGAAGGTGATTCACGGCTACGGTTCGAGTGGTCACGGCGGCGCGATCCGTACCGAGTGTCGCAAGGTGCTTGACTATAAGGCGGCGCGGGGAGAGATTGAGGGCGTTCTTGCCGGAGAGGAGTTTACATCACAAAACCCTGCAGCCAGACGCTGGCTGCAGCGCTGCCCGCAACTGGCGGACAGCAGCAGTTATAACCGGGGGAACAGAGGAATAACCCTTGTGTTTCTTCGCTGACATCTTCCCGGAACAGTGGGGAGTAACATCTTTAAAGGAGAATTTGATGAAAAAATATCTGGTCACCGCATTTCTTGGAATGAGCCTGACTGTTCCGGCAGTCTCAATCGCTGAAGAGGTCCCCGAAGATTTTCAAAGCCAGTTGAGCTACAGCATCGGCTATGAGATGGGCAGCTACCTGAAAACTCTTGATACCGAGGTGAAATCGGAGATCCTTTTTGATGCTGCGCAGGCCGCTTTTGCCGGTGAAAAACCGGCCCTCAGTGAAGAGAAGATGATGGAGGTGAAGCAGCAGTTTGCTCAGAAAAAGCAGCTTGAGGAGATCGCCCGGATTGAAAAGATGAAAGAGGAGAACCTCGCTGCAGGCAAAGCCTTCCTCGAAGAGAACAAAAAGAAGGAGGGGGTTGTTGTCACTGACAGCGGTCTTCAGTATCAGATCATCAAACAGGGCGAAGGTGACAAGGCGAAGCCCGGTGACATTGTCACGGTCACATATTCCGGTACCCTTGTTGACGGCACTGTTTTTGACAGCACCGAGAAGCACGGTGGAAAGCCCGCAACCTTTGAGGTGGACAAGGTGATTCCCGGCTGGACCGAAGCGATGCAGCTGATGAATCCGGGAACGAAGATGCATCTTGTCATTCCTCCCGAACTCGCCTATGGCGAGCAGGGCGCAAGTCCTGTTATCGAGCCGAACTCGGTTCTGATCTTTGATGTTGAGCTGCTTGCGATCAAGGCCCCTGAAGAGAAACAGGAGGTTCAGCCTGCTTCTGTGAGCGTTGCCGATGAGGCAAAGGCTGCAGCCAAAAAGGTCGAGGCGGCAGCGGAGAAAGTCGAAGCCGCGATCGAAAAATCTGCCGATAAGTAAAGGCGAGGTCTTTTACCGCAGCAGCGAAAAGGGGTTTGCGCGGTGAGCGCAAACCCCTTTTCGCCGGAAATCAAGCCGCAGTGAGGGCGTATATACCCCGTAAGTGATGATTTTCATCCATCATTATGGCGTGCAGGTGATTTGTGGTGCCCCCGGCAGGATTCGAACCTGCGGCACCGCAACTGGTCAAATCTGCCAGCCCTGAGACGCATTGCAGGCCGATTTTTACTCTTTCTCTGCAGCCAGCTCAACACCTTTTAATCATCAAAGAAGAGAGACTCCCCGTCGGCAAGGGGACTTTCGGGCCAGGGGGCCGGACTGCCATCGGTGCTGTTGACCACGCAGTTGCGGCCGATGCTGAACCCGGCGGGAACAGAGACCTTTGCTCCGAGGAGACTGATTCCTGAATAGAGGTGGTCTGGTTTGTGGCGGTTGGCGATGGTATAGTTCTTCCCCGCGCCGATAACCGCCCGCTGACCAACGGTGACGCGCTTATCGAAGATCGAGAGATCAACTTGTGCGTCTCTGCCGATTGTGCAGTCCTGGAAGAGGATCGAATTTGTTACCGTTGCTCCCTTTTCAACAACAACGCCCGGAGAGAGGATCGAGTTGATCACTGTTCCATAGATTTTGCAGCCGGCGGAGATCAGTGCCGTCTCCACCTTCGCCGAGGCCCCTATGGCTGCCGGAGGCCGATCTGCGAACTTGCTGCTGCTGTTGATATTGGTATGAACCTCCCAGCTCTGCGGAGAGATGCCGTTACGGCGCAGCACATCCATATTCGCCTCCCAGTAGGCCTGAATGGTGCCGACATCACGCCAGTAGCCGTAAAACGGATAGGCGAAGACATTATCTTGGGCGATCGCTCTGGGCAGGATATCGTTGCCGAAATCGACCTCATTTTCGTCTTTGCGCAGGGTGTTGATCAGGTAGTGATAGTCAAAGACGTAAATCCCCATCGAAGCGAGGTTTGTTTTTGGTTTTTCGGGTTTTTCTTCCCAGTCGATGATGCGGTTGTCACTGTCGATGATTCCGGCCCCGAACTGGTGAATTTCACTGCGTGGAACCACCATCATGCCGATCGAAACATCGGCCTTTTTCGAGCGGTGAAAGGCGATGATCGCGTTAAAGTCCATGCGATAGATGTGATCTCCGGAGAGGATGACCACCTCTTTTGCCGGGTTTGACTCAAGGAAATCGAGATTGCGGCGGACTGCATCCGCAGTTCCCTTATACCAGTCAGACCCCTTCTCTCCGGTACGCGGCGGGAGAATGTTGATCCCTCTGTCGCGGCCGATAAAGTCCCATGAGACGCCGTCGCCAAGGTGTCCCATCAGAGAGAGTGGTTTATACTGGGTCAGCACGCCGACCCGTGACAGCGAGGAGTTCATTACATTGGAGAGGGCGAAGTCGATAATCCGGTAGATCCCGGCAAACGGTACCGCCGGCTTTGCTCTCTTGTGCACCAGAATATTGAGGCGGCTTCCGACTCCGCCGGCAAGAATCAGCACCAGCGCATCGTTATCTCTTCTCATCGCAACACCTCTCCCGCGCGGATGTTTTTGTGCCAGGTTGCGGCGGTAAGCTCGGGGTGGATTGTTCCTCCCTCGCCGATGACCGTCTCCGCCGGAATGATATTGCCGCTTCCGACCACGGTCACTTCGGAACCGTGGCAGTTCCCCTCGGTACCGACAGTACAGCTGCGGTGAAAGCGATTGTTGATATCAGAGACGACCTTGTTCAGCCGGCAGTTTTCACCGATGATATTACCGAAAAAGAGCACCGAGTTTTCGACCACCGCCCCTTTTTTTACCTGCACACCCGGGAAAATAACCGAGTTGCGCACCGTGCCATGGATTTCGCTGCCGTTATAGACCATCGAGTTGGAGACCGCGGCACCTTCACCGATCAGGGTCGGGGCGTTGTCGCGGATATGGCGGCTGTCAAGATTGGTGCGGAAGACCCATTTCTCGAGATCAATTTTCGGGTTCTCTCCGAGCATGTCCATATTCGACTGCCAGTACTCATTGATCGTCCGGGTATAGCCCCAGTAGCCGCTGAACCGGTAGCCGTAGATTCGGCGGTTGCTGTTGAGCAGGGCGGGGATGATCTCGCGCCCGAAGTGATAGGCCCCTCTTTTTTCTGCGACCTCAAGCACCTCGTAAAGCACCTTGGGCTTGAAGCAGAAGACGGTCATCGATGCCCACTGACTGCGGGCATCGGCTGACTTCTCCCAGAAGGCGGTGACCCGGCCGCCGGTTTCGCCGTCTTCATCATCAAGCTCACCGATACCAAAGCGTTCGACCGCATCTTTCGGCACCTCGGTGAACGCCATGGTGATGTCGGCATTTTTCCGGCGATGGTACTCGAGCAGAGGCTGATAGTCCATCGAGTAGATATGGTCACCGGAGAGGATCAGCACCTCTTCGGGTCTGTTGTACTGCACATAGTCGAGGTTTTTGTAGATGGCGTCTGCAGGTCCCCGATACCACCCCTCGTTGCCGGCCCCCTGGACCGGAGGCATCACAAGCACCTGGCGATTGCGACCGATCATGTCCCAGGCGGCACCGGCCCCGATATGGTTGATCAGAGAGAAGCTGCGATACTGGCTGAGGATCAGGACCTGATAGATCTGAGAGTTCATCAGGTTACTCAGAGAGAAGTCGATGATACGCCCGAAGCCACCGAAGGGAACCGCCGATTTCGGTCGATTCTGGGTGAGGACATTGAGTTCATCGACTCGTCCTCCGGCGAGAATCATTGCAAGTGTGGGGGATCTGAGCATGAAGTCATTGTCCTCCGGCTGTGGGAGCCTGCTTCCGGGTTCCGTAAACTCGGGAAGACCCGGGATGAGAATGCCCTTTGCTGCTAATATACAACGCTTTCGGCATCAACAGCAACAAAAAGAGTTCGTCTTTCTCCGGGATTGGCAGGAACGAGAGTTCGAGCGCGGGGAGGGGACCCGATGACGCTGTCGATTATGATTTCTTTGGTTCAATGTGCCGGTGAATAAAGCGTTTGAGTGTGTCTGTCGAGAACTCGCGCTCCCCGGAGTCGAGATTTTTCAGCGGCACCTCGGCGCGGGCGGCTCCTTTGTGGCCACCGGCGGAGCCGAGATCTCCAAAGCTGCGGCTGGCCAGTTTTCCGGCATTTTTCCGATACCCGTCACAACGGAAGATGACCACCAGCTTCTCACCGTGGATTCCAGAGACGAAGACCCAGTCGATCTCACCGACGTGGTTCAGAAAATCGGCGACAATAACAAGAATATCGGGGCTGCGGACCTTGCCGATATGGGTATAGTATCGTCTTTTGGAGTACTTGAGGGCATCAAGGGCCTGGTTGAAATATTTCAGCTCTGAGCGGCGCAGATCGGTCAGCTCAAACTTGCGTACGAGGTCACGATTGGCAATGGTGAAGAGGTAGCGGAAAGCGACGCCGTCGGCGAGCAGCGATTTCTGCTCAAAGTTCTGGGTATCGACCTTGATCCCGTAAAAGAGGGCGGTGGCAAGGGCTATGCTCGGTTTGATCCCTGCCGCCTTGAGGTACTCGACCATCATTGATGAGGTCGCCCCGTAGTCGGGTCTTATATCGACAAAGGCTGAATCCTTCCAGTCTCCGCTGACGGGGTGGTGATCGATGATCGCATCAAAGTGCAGTTTTTCGAATGCGGGGAGATGACTCGGCTGAGAATCGACCATGACAAGTTTCGAAAACTGCTCGAACCTGACCTCTTTCAGGCGAACCAGAGGGATCTTGAGTCGATTCACCATCGCCTGGTTGTTGACCCGGCGGATCTCGTTCGGATGGCTGATTGTGACGGTTTTCGTCTTGTAGCGAAGCAGTTTTTTTATTGCCAGAGCGGCAGCAAGCGCGTCCGGGTCGGCGTTAATAACGACGAGGACTGTATCCTCTTTTTGAAAGATGCTCCAGAAGGCGTGAAGACGATCTTTTGCTGTCTTCAGTGCCAGCTGGTGGCAACCGCCGGCCGGGACCGTTTCGGTACTGCGTTTTTTTGTGTTCATTCAATTCAGATAACACGCCTTCTCTGAGCTCCGAAAACTTTCGAAAAAGTGGGTCGGGGGCTCGGTGATACCGACAGGCGCGGATCCCTCGTTGAAAGAAATTCCGCATTCCGGAAGTGATGCAGTGGCGGAACAGAAAGAGAAGACAGGAGGCTGCACGCTGTTCCGGTTCCCGTTTTCTCAGTAAAACGCCAGAACCCTACACCCTGGAGGAGAGAATTGCAAGTGGCCTCTGTGGCCGTAGAAAAGGGAGCACTCTCTGTTTGTTGCCGGCAGGCAGAGACTCCGCGGCTTGATGAGCCTGAGACATTCGGGTACGTTGAACCTCTGTGCCCGCACGAAGATCTGCGACCGGCACCCGAAGATCAGTTTTCGCCTGCAGCCGGAGAGGGCGGTCAGACGACCGGGACTTGCCGGTTCCCTTTTTTCGGCGTTTTGAGTATGAACCAGAGAGGCGGAGAGAGAAACGCCTCTTCACTCCGGAGGGATCTATGGTTAAAATTCTGGTCATCGCTCTGGGAGGAGCACTCGGCGCCACCAGTCGGTATGGACTCGACAGCGCAATAAGCAAAATGACTGCGGTGAGGTTCCCGTTGGGGACGCTGGCGGTCAACCTGACCGGCTGTCTGCTGATCGGGCTGCTCTGGGGGCTGTTTGAGCGTATTGAGATAACCCGCTCCTTCCGGCTCTTTCTGTTTACCGGTTTTCTTGGCGGGCTGACCACCTTCTCGACCTATGCACGCGAGGCGGAGCAGCTTTTCCGCACCGGAGAGGGGATGACCGGTGTCCTCTACATCGGCCTCAGTAATGTCCTCGGGATTGCGATGGTGGCACTCGGTTTTTTCCTCTGCTCGATCTTCTGTCGCTGAGCGCGGGGAGACCCCGCCTGATCTGTTTTTGTCAACTCTGGAACGTGTTACGTGAATCTGCTCAATCGCTATCTTTTCGGCCAGTTTATCCGCTATATCCTGACTGTCTGTGCCGCTTTTGTCGCCATCTGGCTGCTGGTCGATTTTTTCGAGAAGTTTGATGACTTCAACAATGCCGGCAAGCCTCTCTCGATGGCCTTGACCTACTTTTTTCTGACCATCCCCTCGATTATAGACACTCTCAGCCCGGTCTTCATCCTGCTGGCGGGGGTTATCACCCTCGGTATTCTCAACCACACCAATGAGTTGACCGCGTTAAAGGCGGGGGGAATTCCGCTGCGGCTGATCAACCGCCCGATTCTTGTCGGCGGTGTGCTCTTTACGCTGCTCTTCCTCGCCTCCGCCCAGTGGCTGCTGCCGGTCACCGTCTCGGCAACCAACACGATCTGGTATCAAAAGCTCAAGGGGAAGGTGCCGCTCGGCATTGTCCGCAACGGGCGCTACTACTATCGCGGGGCTGAGGGGTTTTATTCGTTTCTCTGGCCCGATTCGAAGCGGTATGTCTTTAAGAACTTCTCTTACTCCACCTGGAATAAAGAGTACAACGTCAAGGAGCTGGTGACCGCAAAGTACGCTTTCTGGCACGAGCGTCAACGGAGCTGGCAGCTTCACGGCGGTCAGGTGCAGCGTGAACTTGAGGATGGAAGGTATCAGATCCGCGATTTCCGTCTTGCTGAATTCCATTTCAAAGAGACTCCGCATGACTTTCTGGTGCCGGTCAACAGGACGGCGGAGTACTCTCTCGCCGAGCTTTTTCTCGAGACCGAGCGGGTGAAGTTTCCGCAGGAACGGAAGGCGGCGTGGACCAGCTTTCTCGGTCGCCTCTCCTACCTGCTTCTCGGTCTGCCGCTGCTGCTTCTCGGTCTGCCGATTCTGCTCTTCTCCTACAGGCGGTGGGGGCGGGATCTGTCGGTGGCAATTCCGGTGAGCTGTGGTCTTGCCTTTGTCGCCTGGGGGATCTGGGGAGCGCTGCAGTCGCTGGCGATTGCCGGCAGGCTGTCACCATGGATTGCGGCAACGGCACTGCATCTGCTGCTGGCAGCTGCCGGGCTGTATCTGCTGCGCAGAAATGACCGTTGACCGGGAGGTGTCCGGGTGCGGGCGGGCTGCCGAGCCGGTGGCGGTATCACCTGAAGACCTGCGAACCGGAAGAGAGAACGAAAGAGAACGATGAATACTGTCGAGCCGTCCGCCCGGGTGTCACTTGCGCTCAATATCGAGTGGCAGGCGCAGGATATCAGCCATCACGAGCATTTTTTTATCGCCCGCCTCAACACCTGGCGGGATCTTGACCCGGCCGGTCTGCTGTTTCCGGTCGCCCGTGCCGTCGCAGGTGAAACCATCTCGGTACAGGTCGGGCCGGACGACATTGCCGGTGGCCATGATCCCCGGAAGGTGATCAGCCTGAAGACCAGCCGTCTGCGCCTCGACCCGCAGGAGCTGACTGTCGGCCGCTTCTATCCGCAGGGAATCATTTCAGGAATTCCCGGGGTGTTCAGAGGCAACAGAACCCCCTTCAGGCTTGTTGATCTTGCCAGCTCCGAGGCGGTTGTCGACGTGAACCATCCGCTGGCAGGGCAGGCTCTCGACCTTGATATCGAGGTGGTCGACGTCCAGCACCGCCAACAGGAGCGGGGCGGCAGCTGTACCGACTGGATGCAGAGTGTGCTCGACGGGCCGGGCATGCAGCAGCGTATCGATAAAGATACGCCGACACCGTTTCTGACTCGACAGCTGCTGAGCCGGAGAGATGACCGGCCCGACGGTCTCTTTTATCAGACTGACCGCTTTGTGCCCCACATCGATACAACCGCCTCCGGGCAGGTGTCGCGGCTGTACCGCCGCATTATTGGTGCTGAAGATACGGTCCTCGATTTGATGGCCGGCTGGAGCAGCCATCTTCCTGAAACCGGGGTTGCGCGGTGTGTCTATGGTCTTGGCATGAACCCCAATGAACTTGCGGCCAACCCGGTGTTGACAAAGACGGTTGTCCACGATCTGAATCAGACCCCGACCCTGCCCTTTGCCGACCAATTTTTTGACGCGGTCATCTGTTCTCTGTCCGTTGAGTACCTGATCCGTCCAGTTGAGGTCTTTATGGATGTCGGGCGGGTGCTTAAACCCGGAGGTGTCTTTGCGGTCTGTTTCTCCAACCGCTGGTTCCCTGAAAAAGCGATCCGGATATGGAAAGATCTGCACGAGTTTGAGCGTGAGGGGCTGGTGCTTGAGTACTTTTATGGTGCCGGATGTTTTGAACGGCTTGAAACGTTTTCGATCAGGGGATACCCGCGCCCCGCAGATGACAGCTACGCCTGCCGGCTGGAGCTGTCCGATCCTGTCTTTATGGTCGTCGGCAGAAAGATGTCCGGTGTCGGATGAAAACGGGTCCCTTGAATGCTTTTTTGGACGTTGTCCATAATCAAGGTGCAGAAAAAATGTACCACAGGCGTATGATCGATATTCCCGGGATACATTTTCGACTGCAACAGAGAAGATGGCCAAAAGACTGAGCGTTCAAGGTCCCCCACCATGAAAAGGACCCTTCATGATCAGATTCGGTCTGTGCTGCATCTTTAAAGAACAGCCGATAAAGTTTCGAAGAACGACGGCGAAGTATCTCGGTACATTTCCGCAGGAGGTGCAGAAACAGCGGCTGGCCGAACTGTGTGCCGCCAATGCACAGAGTCTGGCAGACGCCCTCAGGTTCTGCAGGGACAACCGGATTGGTTCGTTCAGGATCAACAGCCAGATTCTGCCGTTAAAGACCCATCCGTCGGCAGGGTATGAACTCGACGATCTCCCGGACGGGGCGAAGATTATCGAGGCATATAAAGAGTGTGGAGCGTTCAGTCGCAGGCACGACATCCGCACCACCTTTCATCCTGACCAGTTTGTTATCCTCTCTTCGCCCGATCCGGATGTGGTCACAAGGTCGATTGCTGATCTTGCATACCAGGCCCGGGTTGCCGAATGGGTGAACGCCGATGTGATCAATATCCACGCCGGCGGAGTGTATAATGATAAACCCTCGGCGCTGGCGCGTCTGGCAGCGACCATTGTCGCTCTGCCCGGGGCGGTGCGCCGGCGGCTGACTCTTGAAAATGATGACAGAAGTTATACCCCCCGGGATCTGCTGCCGGTATGCAGAGAGTTGAACATCCCTCTGGTCTACGATGTCCATCATCACAGATGTCTTCCCGACGGTCTGTCGGTTGAAAGCGCCACCGAACAGGCAATGGAGACGTGGAATCGGGAGCCGTTGTTTCATATCTCTTCACCAAAAGACGGGTGGGACGCGAAAAATCCAAAAAAGCACCACGATTATATCGACATAAACGATCTGCCCAAAGGCTGGCTCCCCCTCAATATCACCGTCGAAGTCGAAGCAAAGGCCAAAGAGCTGGCGGTAAAAAAACTGATGGCCGAAACAGCTCGTTGAGAAGAACCCGCTTTTTGGGGTATCCTGAAGACTCTTGCAGCCTGTTCCCTGTGGCACGGGAGTGTGTCTTCAGGATGCTCTCTCTCTCTGCTGACCGTCTGTCTATAGCACCTCTTGTCTATGGAAAATTTTCACCAATGCAGACAGCTTGGAAAGTGTCTGGCCTGTCGACGAACACAGAACGTTTTTTTCAGGAAAGACCCTGAGCAGGAAAAGTGGGAGATCGTGTATGCGCATTATGCAGATGTACAGGAGGTCAGGATGGGCGAGGCAGAGTATGGGGGTGAGTTCCTGTATGGGCTTGAGTTTGCAATCACATTTTGTCCGTACTGCGGAAAGAAGCTGCCGTGATTGAAAAACTCTGCGAGGTGAGAGCCGCAACCAAAAAGTCTTTCTAACGGAGTCCTTTTCAGGCGATTCTGGCGGAGACCACGACAACTCCTGCACCAAATGCTGTGAGGATGTCCGACTGTCGAGGGCAAGAGCCGAGCTCACTGCTGTGAGCAGGGCCGCAGGCGATGAACTGCCCGGAGTTTATCGTTCAGTTCTTATGAGACCAATATTATGATAAAGACAAAGACGGTATTTTGGATGCTGTTTCTGGTACTTTTTGGCGCTGTTATGTTTCGAATTGGAGTTCAGTGTGGAGCCTGGAAATTTGCGCTGGTTGACAGCCCATATAAAGCCTATATCGCTGCAGTAAATCTCCAGAAATTAGAGCGTGAAGACTATACTTTTTTAAAGATAATGAACGAACACAGCTTAACGAGGGAGATAACCAACTATGGGCTGTATCTTGAACATGGGAAACCGTGGATTTTTTGGCCTTATCCCCCGGATGGACGGGACGGTTTTCCCGGGTCAGGGAGTGCTGTAAACTCACCGGAGCATTTTATTAAATTTGCAATACGTTTACGAAAAAGCAGGCCGGTTGAAAGAGACAGCCTCGCAGAACTGTGTCGTGACCGGTACAAAGGGAGTGATTTTTGTGTACAGGCAGCGGAAAGGGACGCTGCTTATTACAGAGCCCTTTCGAGTGTTGATTGATCGGGAGCTTGAACAGTCAGTCTTTTGCTGATCGTCTTCGTGCTGGATAAAATGAACCCTGAGAAGATTCGATATGGCTGTGACAAATTCTACTATCCCGGGTCGCAAAGAGTAACAGGCGACAGGGGTATTCAAATACTTGAAAGTACAGAGAGGAGATATGAAGAGAGGAGGATGGTTTGCAGTAAAAATTATTAAGTATTATCAACGCCATCTTTCCCACACGAAAAAATATTGCTGCGCATATGCAGCGTTACACAATGGCCCGACCTGTTCCTGCTATGGAAAATTAAGAATTATAGAAAGAGTCTCCTGGAGGGGAGTGTTTGATATTGGCAAAAGGTTGCTGGAGTGTCAACAGGCGAGCAGGACAATAAACGATATCAAAAAAATGGGTATGGATTCAGAGCAAAGATCACATGCTGACCAAATGTCAGAAGAGAACCAGAGCTCTTCGGCGATGACAGGATGTTTCACACCGGAGGGGGCCTGTTTCACCGGTGAAGCAACGTGTTTAGCTCCCGAGTCGTGTTTCTGTTTTTTATGGGCATCTTGAATTTGTAAAAAGGTATTACCCGGACACAGTCGATACCTGCGTTTCCTCAGGTGACGTGCAGTTTTGATTTCACTCTTTTTGTCAACTCCGCCAGGGTTTTCTGCTGGTGGTGTTGAAATATCAACGGTCTCCCTTTTTTCAGCAGCACAGAAACACTCTGACGTTGAACCCTGCTTTGCTTTTCATGGACAGAACCTTCTTTCTGAGGTAGACTGAAGTTTTTACTGTCAGCCGTACTCAGAACCTGCAAAAAAAAGGAGGAGTATAATGAAAACAGCACGACTGAAATATGCGGTTTATGGCCTGCTGGCAATTTTTCTCAGCTGCTGGACATCCCCGGCGTTTGCTGACACCCCCCCGAAGGTGAAAAAAATTGTTATGGCGAGCCCCTTTGCGCCACTGGTCATGCCGATGGCCCATATCCTCGAAGAGGGGTTGCTCAGCGATGTCTGTGACGAGGTCGAGCTGCTCACCTGGAACACTCCGGACCAGTTGCGGGCGCTGATGACCAGAGGTGACGTCGATTTTGTCTCCCTGCCGAGCAATGTTGCCGCCATCTTCTACAATAAGGGCGTCGACCTGTCTCTTGCGCGGGTCTCTATCTGGGGCGTCTTTTATCTGATCAGCAACGACCCTTCAATAACCAGCCTTGCCCAGTTGAAGGGGAAGCGTATTCTTGTCCCTTTTCGCGGGGATCAGCCGGATCTGCTCTTTCAGGCGGTCTGCCGCGCTCAGGGGCTTGATCCCTTTACGGACTTCAACATTGAGTATGTCTCCTCCCCGCTTGATATTACCATGAGTCTTTTGGCGGGCAGGGTTGATCACGCACTGATGATTGAACCCGCAGCGGCGCTTGCGATTATGAAGGCAAAGCAGAAAGGGCTTGAGTTTACGAGGGTTATCGATCTGCAGAAGGAGTACGCCGGTCTTGTCGGCAGTGACAGAGGTGTCCCCAACGCCGGTGTCGCTGTTTTACCGCGGATAAAGAAAAACAGAGCCGTTGTTGATGCCTTTCTGGCCGCTTACGATGCGAGTGTTCAATGGACAAATGAGCATCCCGAAGAGGCGGCTGCGCTGGCCGCACGGCACATACAGGGGGTCAATGCCAAAGCCTTTGCCGCGGCGCTGCAGTATACCGATTTTCGGTCGGTCAGCGGGGTCGATTCCCGTGGTGATCTCGAGGTGATGTTCAACAAATTTATCGAGATGAACCCCAAATCGATCGGCGGGAAACTGCCCGATGCCGGATTGTACCAGTGATATGGATCTGATGACGGTGCCTGCGCGGAAGCGAGCCGCTGCGATCTGGCTGACTGTCGGCCTCTGTCTGTTGCTTGGCTGCTGGTGGCTGGTCTCCTGTGTTGTCGACGAAATCATCATCGCCTCACCCGACAGCACCTTCAACAGTCTGGTGGATATGATGATGACCGGCTCTTTTTGGAGAAGTGTCGGTGTCACCTTCAGGCGTTTTGCTCTGGGTCTTCTGTGCGGCAGTTTTTTTGGCCTTGTGTTTGGCGTTGCTGCCGGATTGAGGCACGAGATCAGATGGATTTTTGAGCCGTTCCGCTGGATTCTGATGACGATTCCTCCTGCCGTTCTCGTGGTGGTGAGCATGATCTGGTTCGGCATGGGCAGCGTACAGACGGTGGTTGTCACCAGTCTGCTGGTCCTGCCGATCATCTATGTCAACACCGTTGCCGGTATTGATGCCGTTGATCTGCAGCTGGTCGAGATGGCCGGTATCTATCGCGCCTCAACGGCGATGCTGATTCGCGAGCTCTATCTGCCCGGAGTTGGCGGCCATCTGCTGGCCGGACTTTCGCTTGCCGCCGGCATGGGGATTCGTATCGTTGTTCTTGCCGAACTGCTTGGAGCATACAGCGGTATCGGCTATGAATTTGCTCTTGCCAGAACCAATCTTGATACGCCGGTGCTGTTTGCCTGGGTTGTCGTCTGTCTGATTCTTGGCGGCGGGCTTGAGGTCTGCCTGCTGAATCCGGTTAAGAGGTCTGTTATGAAATGGCAGAGGTAGATGCTTGAGTTAAGAGAGGTCAGTAAAAGCTATGGCGGGCAGCCGGTCCTTGACCGGGTTTCGATGGCGGTTGCCGCCAACGAGGTGACAGGGCTTCTGGGCCCTTCCGGCTGTGGAAAATCGACGATTTTGAAGATGTTTGCCGGGCTTGTCCGCCCGGATTCGGGAACGGTGTACAGACAAAGCCGCCGTCTCGGCTTTGTCTTTCAGGAGCATCGCCTGATTCCGTGGAAGACGGCGGCGGAGAATGTCTGTTTCTCTCTGCGGGCGGCGGGCATCGCCAGAAAAGAGGCCCTGCGCCGGGCGCAACGGATCCTCGAGAGGGTCGAGCTGGCAGCCTGCAGCAGTCAATATCCCGCCCAGTTGAGCGGCGGCATGTGCCAGCGGGTCTCGATTGCGCGGGCACTTGCCATTGAGCCGGAGATCCTGCTTCTGGATGAGCCGTTTTCCTCACTCGATCTGGAGCTGAAAAAGACTCTGCTCGATCTCCTGCGTGCAATCATCACTGAGCATCGGGAGATGACCGTGCTCTATGTGACCCATACCCCCTCTGAGCTGACCGGGCTTGCCGGTTCTGCCTGGCAGATTACCGCCGGAGGGCAGCTCGAAAAAGTCGCGCTGCCCACTCAGGCGAATCCGGAGATGCGATGAGCAGGGCGCATCGATCGCTCTTTCCGGGCTGATGGGGTTCTGTGAAGTCTTCCGCGTATCAACAGCAGAGCGCGGCCGGCACGGGTTATCGCTGGACCTCTATATCGTCAAAGGGGACAACGCCTTCAAGACCAATCTGAATCTTTGTCCCGTCGTTCGGAGGTGCCGGAAACTTATACCAGATTACCTGCGGCTTTCCCGGCTTTATATACTCTTCAAAAGATTCACCGGGACCGGAGAGCCAGTTCCCCTCTTTATCTTTCAGAACCGGATACTTTTTCTCACCGGCGATATAGTAGACATCTTTGGTCTCAATATCTATCCAGCCATTTTTCTCACCGGATTGGCGGAGGAGAAATGCGACCGACAGAACACTGCCGGTTACCTTGCAGCGTACCAGGTCAACCTCTATGCCTTCGGGGCCATACTGGGTCTGTAATGGTTTCGGGGCGGTGCCCGCAGCGCACTCGACTGCGAGAAAAAACAGCATCGTCATAGTAAAAAACAGATTTCGTGCAAGTTTCATAGTCCTCTCTCTTCCTCTGGTTGAATGGTTGATATTCTGCGGAGAAGTTTTTCCGCTTTTGTTCAAGGTAACGTGTTTACTTCCCTTCTTCAACCTGAACGATGATATCGACGCGCCGATTTTTGGCCCGGCCTTCCGGGTTGTCAGAGCCGTCGGGGCGGGTATTGGGGGCCACCGGTTCACTCTCTCCCCGGCCCTCAACTCTGTATTCGGCGGTGGTGCTGCCCCTGGTGGTCAGCCAGCTTCTGGTGGCCTCTGCCCGGCGCAGTGACAGTTCCTGATTATAGGCCTCGGTCCCTTTACTGTCGGTATGACCGACAATCGATACCGGACCCTTTGCCTTTTTGTTGATAACGAGGGCAACCTTGCCGAGTGCATCTGCTGCTGCCGGCTTGATTGTCGCCTTATCGAAATCAAACAGCACATCTGTCGACAGCTCGATCAACAGCATCTTTCCCTCTCTTCTGCCGCCAAGATCGCTGATGGTCTGGTTCAGATCAACCACGTTGCTGTTGAGATCAGCGACGGCGCTGTTCATGTTGCCCGCAGTTCCGTTGACTCCTGTCGCAGCTCCGCTGACCTCTGTTGCAGCTCCTTGAATATCCACCGAAATCCCTTGAAGATTAACGATTTCGGCGGTGAGATCGGTCGCGCCGCGATCCGGGCCCAACGTCCTGACCAGTGCCTGATCCGCCGGGGTCACCTCAGCCTCCTGCAGAGTTGATTCCTCGTCGGCAGAAGCGGTGGTAAAAGGCGCCAGCAGCAGGCAGAGCAGCGCTGTCAATACTGTTTTTCTCATAACAAATCTCCATAAGAACATCTTGAATACGTGGTTCTCTGTCTCTCTTCTTCTGTACCACAAAGAGGAAACAAAGAACAGGGGTGTTCAACCTCCCGATAACGGGTAAAGAACAGCACTTGCGGAGGGACTTTGGAAGATCTCCTCCGCAGGGCCCGGGCTTCTTCTTTTGTCTGAGAATCAGCCAAAGTGAGGGCGTAGATGTTCCGTCAGTGCTGATCTTCACCCATTGTTGTATCGATAAACGGAGAAAATTCAGGAATATTGATCTCAATTTTGGTTACCCCTTCCGGAGGAGCCGGGAATTTATACCAGAAGACAGTCCTTTTGCCCGGACCGACCGTAACGCTGGTCCCGAAAAGCTTCTCATTTCCTCTTGCTAACTCTGCGAGAGGAGCGGCGAGCCATTTCCCCTTCTCATCTTTGAGTACGCTGTATTTCTGCGATTTAACATTGTCGATGTAGTTCACCTCTTCCAGTGCAAAGGTGACGCCAGGATAACCTTTCTCATTTGGATTACGAAGCATCATTGAGACGGAGAGGACATTTCCACTCACTTTGGCACTGAGCAGATCGAGCTCCAGCCCATCGGGCCCATACTGGGTCTGCAATGCCGATGGCCCGGCAAAGACCTCACCGGGAAGAAGAAAAAGAGCAACCATAAGTGCACAAAGAACAGATACAGATGTTTTCATTGATAGAACCTCCAGAATACGTTTTTAAAAAAAGACAGCATCATTATTGCCGCTATCGGCGGCAGATCTCTTTTTGGCTCAAGAATTTTTCCCCTGAACGGCGGTAGAGTATAAAAAGGGTATAAAATCAAATAGTTGTCCGGTTGAAGGGCGCTGCTCTCTGCAGCAGAGCCTGGCACCCCTGACCTCGGCGGCCTGCAAAAAGCTCTGCCGATGAAAATCTCCGCTGACAGCGACAGCCCTCAGTTTTGCGCTCATCCTGCCGCGTAACTCGACTCCATCAGTCTCACTGACGCCTTTACCGGGTGGGTTCCGATAATAAAGCCTTGCAGGCTCAAGTTTCGCGGGAAATGGTAGGAGACTCTCTGCCATGTTCGCTTGCTCACCTGAAAATTGATTATTATACATGCTGATTCAGTAATGCAAAAGAGTAACGCAGGAGACGAAGGAGCCTCTATGACTTCAAAAAAGGAAGCATCACGTGTTCGCAAAAAAGAGAGCAGCGGGCCTGCTCTCGCCAAAACCCGGGATATGCTCGCCATCACCAGAAAAATCCTTGACAATGCTCCGGCACCAGGTGCTGCAACGTCGCCTGCGGTCCGGCAGGAAGAGGCTGCACTTGCCCCGTACGGCAGGGAGTACCGGGACGAGAGAACCGGCATGGAGTTTGTCTGGATCCCTCCGGGCAGTTTTGCAATGGGTGATGTGCTCGGAGATCATCAATATCCTGAGGAACGTCCTGTCCATCGGGTGCGTCTTGACGGCTTTTATCTGGGCAAATATGCGGTTACTCAAGACGAGTGGCAGAAGATCATGGGGAGCAACCCGAGCCGTTTCCAGAAGGGCGGTCGCTACCCGGTCGAGTGTGTCAGCTGGGATGATGTGCAGGAATTTATCCAAAAGCTCAACCGGAAGAGTGGCAAGGCCTGCAGGCTGCCTGGTGAAGCCCAGTGGGAGTATGCCGCCCGTGAGGGGGGCAAAAAGGTGCGCTTTGGCACTGGCAGGGATATTCTTGATCCCGGCGAGGCGAACTTTTGTGGCTATGAGGAATATAAAAAAAACTATTCCCGTGCCGGAATCTACCGCGCCCGGACAGTGCCGGTCGACAGCTTTTCCCCAAACGCTCTAAATCTCTACAATATGAGCGGCAATGTATGGGAATGGTGTCAGGACAGATATCACGATGATTATGAAGGTGCTCCTGCAGATGGCTCTGCCCGGGAGTCCGGGGAGGGATCGGGTCGTGTGGTTCGTGGCGGGAGCTGGTACGACATCCCGGAGGCGTTGCGTGTGGTGTCCCGGGGTGAGGGCAGGTCTGATGCCCGCGACGGCGACGTGGGCTTCCGGCTCCTTCTCCCGGTTCAGCGGCAATGAACTCTGCTGAACCGGGACGTATTCTGCTCTCTTTCCTCGACAAAAACAGAGATATGTTTTGGGCTGGTTGCCGGGTATGAATATATGCAGGGAGGGTGGTGTTGGAGTGGGGCAGAAGGTGACTCTTACAAAGGAACAACAATGCCGCAGCTGTTGAGGTGACGAAGAGAGTATCAAGCCGCCCCTGCCATCGCGGATATGGTGGCAGACGGGCTGAAAGAAAAGGCGGCGGTGCAGTTTCATGCGGTAAACGATGCCTGGTCGATAAACGAGCTCGCGAGGGTTGAGTCGGTAAATGTTTCCCGGCTGCTATTTTTTTCTGAAGATGTCCGGTTTGAGACGCAGATGGTCGTCGAAGGCGATATGGAGGCTGAGAAGAATGTTGGAAATGGTCGAGAGGACTATTGCGGCATAGATACAGATCATAATCGCTATCTGATAGAGAATCGCCTGCATTGGTGGTGAGCCGCCGAGGATCTGTCCGGTCATCATTCCCGGCAGGGAGACGATCCCGGTGGCGGCGATCGAGACCAGGGTTGGATTTGCTGCGGCACGCATGGCATTGCGCAAAAATGGAACGACCGCCTCACGCAGGTTTGCGCCAAGGTAGAGGCTGGTCATATATTCGTTTTCGCGCAACCGCAACTCACTGTAAAAGCGCTCGAGGCTCAGAACATTGCCACGCATGCAGTTGCCAAGAACTATCCCCATAATCGGTATCGCATATCGGGCGTCATAGAGGGGATCCGGTCCGATAACGACACCGATGAACCAGCAGGTCACCAGCAGCGTGCTGATCGCCAGCCCAAAAAGAATCCGCCCAAAAAAGAGCGGTCTTTTCAGCTCTGTCTTGCCAAGAATAGAAAAGTTGGCAACCAGCAGCATCGTCATAATCCACAGCAGGGTCAGCCAGATATTGTTCAGGTTGAAAATAATCCTCAGGTACAGACCGACCAGCAGCAGTTGTACCGTCATGCGGACAACGGCTTCGACCGTTTCACGGATAAGGGTGATCTTAAAGATATAAAAAACAGTGAGCGGGATCAGCAGCAGCAGATAGATCCAGATAAACGACTGCCATGACAGAGATGTCATCCCGATCTCCTCCGGGCTTATAGTTCGATGAGGGACTGGTTCGTAATCGTCACCACCCGGTCACAGGCCCTTATCCAGTCAGGATCATGGGAGACCGAAAATACAGTTAATGCACCGCCGAGAACCGTCTCAATGATCGTGTCCTTATTGTCACAGTCGAGGGCCGAGGTTATCTCATCTGCGAGGAGAAGCGTGTTGTTGAGCAGAAGGGCGCGGACAACCGCCAGCCGCTGCTTTTCTCCTCCTGAAAGTGTGCCGCAGGTTTCGGCAAGGAGTTCAGGCGAAAGTCCGAGACAGCTCATGCGGGTCTTGATCTCCTGCTCCGACGGTCTGCTTTTTTTGTGTGCGTTGTAGGTAAATGGCAGCAGCAGGGCCTCGTTTACGGTTGCTGTCCCGAGAAATGGCTCCTGGCCGATATAGCTGGTCCTGGCCCGTATCTTTGCAAGGTTTCGGGGGCAGAGTTCAAGCCCCTGGACGCTGATGCTTCCGGCAGCGAGAGGCACCCCGCCGAGAATGCTCTGCAAAAGGCAGCTTTTGCCGGAACCCGAGGGGCCTGTCAGAACAACCTTCTGTCCTTGCTGAATGACCAGCCTGTCGAAGTCAAGGAGTACCTTTCCGGAGATCTGTATGACGATATGCTCCAGTTTGATCATGCTGGTACTAAACAACATGCAGCGCAATTTCTCTACGAAAAATGACGATTACCCCGGAATTACCCGAAAAAACAGGGTGCAGCCGGCCCCGCGTCGCCCCCGTTCCTGCGCGATCACGATTTTGGTACTGGCGTGGGGTTTGATGTCTCGAAGATCACACTCGACACTTTCAGTACAGGAAATACTCCATCATGTCCCCACCGATTTCCGACAGCCTGCGAACAATGTGAAGTCATTTCCGGGATGGGTAACTGCTGCTCCTCGGACAGTGCGGGCATCATATTGTCCTCCTCGTTCGGGCGCAATTATGGACACACACCATCCCTTTTGTAGACTTCTGCCAATCCCCGGGCTTTGTCGGGTTGAAATTTATCTTTAAAATACTGCATGTTATACTGATTCAGGGATATCTCACCTGAAAAAACAGGTCGATAACCCGAACAACCCCTGGTCTGTAAGTGTGTAAACGGTACTGGTGCCTTTGAGTAATTCACTGGTGTCATGGGTCACATGAATTATTGCTGTCTGCAGAGATTGAAAGACCTCTTCCATGCTGAATCGAACGGAGGAACGCAACTCTTGATCAAGTCCGGTAAAGGGTTCATCAAGAAGCAGTAACTCCGGAGAAATGGCAATGGCCCTGCATAGAGAAACCCGCCGCATCATTCCTCCGGATAGCTGATCAGGATAGTATGACTCAAAGCCGGCCAAATCCATTTTGTGCAACAGGTTAACGGCCCGCTGGCGGGCATTTTTCCAGGAATACCCTGCAGGACGTAACGCCAGCACGATGTTATCCCGGGCGTTTACCCAGGGGAGAAGCCGGGATTCCTGAAAGACATACCCAATACGCTTTGTCCCGATGAATGTCCTGCCTTCATCGGGTTTGATCAGACCTGCAGCAATTTTCAACAAAGTGGATTTCCCCTGACCGCTTGGACCGGTAATACCAATAACTTGTCCCTGTTCAAGATCAAGGTTTACATTGGAAAAAATGGTTTTCTTTCCAAAGGATTTCTTCAGGTTTTGAAATTGCAGAATTCTCATGTGAAAATTGAAGCTTATATCTTATTCCAGACCAGCGTTTTAGTCAGGGGACGAAAGAGGAGAAATTCCAATCCTCCCGCAATAGACATGCTGATTAAAGCCAAGGCATAGATCTGTGGGGTATCAAGTGATGTCCTTGCAATAGCAAGGCAATGACCTATTCCCTCATTGGCGCCAAGTACTTCGGCCAGAATAACGACTCGAATTATGCCGCTCACTGCAATAATCAAAGCTGATAAAAAAGGCCCGATTACTGCCATAGCATAAATTTTTGTCAAAGTAGTCATTATGCCAAAATTATAAACCTGAGCAACTTCAAGTAATTTTTTATCGACCAGTAAAATTGCATCTGCAACATTGATATAAATTACCGGCACAGCCATTGTTGCAGCAATACTGACCACCATGATGTTCCCCATTCCGAACCAGAGCATAAAAACCACCACCACAACAACGCCCGGGACCGTCATAAGCATCCAGCGCAGAGGGGCCAGTATTACCCGGACTTCAGGGATCAGTCCGGCAATCACACCTGAAACAACTCCAATGATGACTGCAAGGATCAGGGCACCGGCTATTCTCCCCAAACTTACAGCACAGTGGTGAATCAGAAAGGAGCGATGAGCTAACAGATCGAAACCTGTAAAAAGAGTATCCGGCACCGAGGCAACCACCAGTCCGGAGTGGAGACGTGACGCCATTTCCCACGCCATCAGTAATAAAAATATGCCGATTCCTCCCCAAAAAAGACGATTTGGCCATGTTTCTCGCCATATTCTTTTTCTCAAAAACATTATTGACTGTTAAAGAATAATTCAGGCCCGGGAAGCCTGCCACCAATGGCATCCGGATATTGTTCATACATTCGAACAAGAAAAAAAGAAGATGCATCATAATCAGATTGGGAATGAAGCAGTTGAGCAGCAGCTCTATTGGTCTGTTGTCCAGAGAGCTGGCTAAAAATAGCGGGAAATTTTTCCTTCGCTATTGCCATAGATTCTGCATGATGCCTGGTAATCCAGATACGTGTCTGATTGTATGACGCAATCAGTTTCCTGATCTCTTTTTTTCTGTGTCGTGCGTCCCCAAAAAGAGACAATGTGCTCACATAGAGTGGTATCCCGTTGAATTTTTCTTTCCAGGCCGTTCCGAGGTTAATATTTTTTAGTAACACGGGTTGTCCATTTACTCCCGATTTCGCTTGAGCCATGGTCGCCGCGGGTTCTGCAAGTAACGCGTGGTCAGCTTTACCCAGTAAAAGACGATTAACCGTTTCCAGAGGACCACTGGTATGGACCATGGTAAGTTCAGGAAAATCATCTTTATATACTGCATTAAAGACGAGCTCAGGCATTTCCCTGTGTCCAAATGGAAACAATAACGTCCCTTTTAAAGGCAACTGTCCCGACACCTTCTGATTTGAAATAACCCATAAAGTGGTTGCAAATACCCCTGCAATTTGTACAGGTATCCCTTTATTGTAGAAGGTGGCTGCATCAGATATTGTGATGATGCCTGCATTTACCTTTTTTCCGATGATCAACGCCCTTGCCTGGCTGGGAGAATGCCAGGGAATAAAATCAATCTTCTCCGGAGCCTGATCGGCCATAACAGCAAAAACCAGACTTTCCATGACTGGAGGCCCCGAGACAATAAATTTCTCAGGCTGTTTAGATCCATTTACTGTCTCTCCCCCAAAGATGACAATGGAGAGGACTAAAAACACCCCTGGGAAATACGATTTCATACCATCTCCCTTTTTTATAATCTCGCCACTACCAGCTCAGCTTCTCCTGCAGGAAGATTGAGCATTATAGAATCTACCTGCGAGAAACCCACTGTGTGCAATACGTCAGCTATTTCTCCCTTTGAGAAAGAGACATTCTGGCCTTCAAGGGCCAGAGAGAGCCGGGAGAGGACAATATCTACCGGTGCGGTCTGTTCACAGGAGAGCCCCTCATGCAGGCAGACAAAAACACCTTTTTCCGATAAGGAATCTTTAAGCCGGGTAAAAAAGGTTCTCCTGTCTTTTACATAGTAAAGATTATGGCTGGCCCAGATAAGGTCATAGCCACTTCCAAGGTCAATCTGGTTATAATCACCAGGTAAAAGTTCCACTCTGTCGACCATTCCCTCTTTTTCAATTTCTTTTTTGGCACGAACAATAATTCCCGGGAGGTCAAGAAGAACTCCGACTGCATCAGATTTTCTTTTCAAAATCTCTGTACAGATAATTCCGGGGCCGCCACCAAGATCAAGGATTTTCCTGATATTGGTAAACTCCGGCAGCTTTTCAACCAGATCGGCACAGATTGCTGCCATACCTCCTCTCTGGTACGCGGCTAAATGTTCTACAGCTTCCTCCCATTTTGCCTCACTTTCTAAAACCTGTTCGGGTGGTACTTCAGGAGGCCCTTGTTTTATGATCTCAACAATCTTCGGCAGGTTCTTATGCTGCATCCCTTTCAGATTTTTCAGTAAGCCCCCCATATACACAGGGCTTTCTTCAACGAAAAAAGCTTTGCCAAAATCTGTGTTGAAATAGAGACCGTTCTTCTTTTCAGCCATCCCCAGTGCTGCGACAGCATCGAGAAAATACCTGAGACCGGATGGCTCTGTTTTGCTCCCGATTTGCTCGGCAATTTCGTCAAGATCTGAATGCTCAGCAAGAATCCCTGTTATATTGAGTTCGAGTGCTGCCTCCAGTACTGCCAGTTTCACTGAAGCCGCCAGCAGGTCAAAAATTGGCGCCATCGATGGATATGGGCTTTGAGGTGACTGCAGTATTGTTTCCATGTTACATCCTCCAGCTTAAGGTAAGTCCAACAGTCAGGGGGGCTCCATCTTCTACCATGGTTCTCCCTCTGAAATCGTTGACCTTCTTGTTGACATAGGCTTCATCAAAGAGGTTTTTACACCAGATGGAGATATCCCAGTGCCCTGTCTTGTAACCGGCTTTCAGATTGACCAGGGCATAGCCGTTTTCTGTTAACATATTTGCCGCGTCAAAATACTGTTTACCCGTCCACGATATATCAGCAAGCCCGTAGATTCCATTGTTCCATTGATAGCTTACCCCAATATTGGCGGTAAGATCCGGAGCCCAGGGCAGTCGGTTGCCGCTGTAGTCAATCGCCACTCCATCGGCTGTACCGATCCAGTCATCAACCTTCGTGCAGGCGTACAAAGAGTTCCAGATTTTGCAGTGGCAATGCGGTAAATTCCAGCTCAACTCCAGTGGTATGAGCTTGTGCAGCATTGGTAAACTGCCATACGGCTACGCCACCAGAAACCTCTTCCCGCACCTGTTTATCATCAATATCGGTATAGAAAACAGAGAGATCAGTCCGCAGACGATTATTTAAAAACCTTGTTTTTACACCTGCCTCATAATTTTTGGTGAACTCGGGCGCATAGGTAAAGGTGTTACCGGAGTTTGCGGAATAGTAGTTATATCCCCCGGATAACCAGCCGGTTGAATATGTGAGATAGCCTTCAACTGTACTATTGAAGGTATACGCAAGGGCAACCATTGGCAGATATTCTGTCTCTGACAAATCCTTGTTGTAGATTATTACCCTGCAATTGCGGGTCAGTTTCTGGGTTCCCGATGCGTTGTAATGATCTATTCGTAAGCCTGCCGTGGTCTTGATTTTATCAGTAAGCGACCAGGTTAACTGACCGAAAAGGGCAATGCTGTCAAAATCTGAATCGGTTACTCTGGTGTTTGCCATTGCCGGATTCATATGGTTCAGAGCCCAATCGTTATCCAGTTCCTCCTTTCCCGCATAGAGACCGCCAAGCCACTCAACAGCATCTACCGTCCCGGTCAGCCTGAATTCCTGGCTCCAGATATTTTGCATCAGATCAATTTTCGCATATCCAAGACGGGCCCTGCTGCGGTCAAAATCAATGGTCATCTGATGATTTGTATCCTGATGAGCGGTAATTGAGGTCAAATCCATATCAGTTAACGCATAGGTGATACGGAGGGTTTGCCCAAGGTTGTCTATCTCTGCCCTGTCTTTTTCGTTACTTGCAACCTTATAGGCAGCGGTTGCAAAAGGTCCTTCCTCATAGCGCAGATATCCGATTCCATAATCCTTGTTCAATCCATCCAGTGAAAATGAAACATCCATATCTTCCGTTGGCGTCCAGCGTAATACACCTCTAGCGGAAACATTTTGCTGATCGGCGGCATCATCACCAGTTATTTCATTTTCCATATAGCCTCTGGTATCCATCCCCGTGACTGTAATGCCATAAAAAAGATGATTCTCAATAAACGGGCCGCGGGCTGTTACTGCCGCTGAAAATGTTTTATTGCCGCTCAATTCCAGATATCCTTCTGTATAAAACTCATTATCAGGATTTGGCAGGACAACATTTATCACCCCGGAAGAACTGTTTTTTCCATATAGAGTCGATTGCGGCCCTCTCAAGACCTCTATCCGTTCAACTGCAAAAAATGGCTGAGACTGCATATATGACAAAGAATAGGCCACATCATTAATATACAGTCCCATTGGTGAAACCAGTGCTGTATCAATGGTGGAAATGCCCCTGGCAACAAAGGCATTGCTTTTTCGACAGCAGTCTCCCGCTTAGTCGCTGTCACGGTAATTGTCTCCAGATGGAGACCGGATGTCTCTTGTATGTTTTCAGCGGATACAGGAAGAATATCTGCAAAAACAAGGAGTTCTGCCGCAAGCAGGCCTGATACTGATGGGTGGATTTTCATCTCTTTGCCCGAGTGAAAGGTTTTTTTCGGAACTGGGATGGAGACAGATGGTTATGTTCCGAAGTTGGAGTTTTATTTCTTGTTGTGGCTGGAAGCACTGCTGTCTCATAGTTCTGTCCACAATGAAAGTTGTGGAGAAATCAATCTGTTACAAACTTTGTCAGGAGGTTTAAGCAATTCTGTGAATGGTCTTTTCTCAAAAAGATTTAGCTGTAAGAGCCTGAGAATCTCTGAAATTGACCCCTTAAATTTTGCCATAAACTTGAAAAAACAAAGAAGGAGATACACGCAAAGAGCAATCCAAAGCTGCGTAAGCACAGCA
>PDWI01002845.1_pt1 | contig 25468 bp, 30 predicted proteins | sample 1430891 | NCBI WGS metagenome assembly PDWI01 (sample SAMN01162508, study PRJNA174530) | Oral metagenome, whole genome shotgun sequencing project. | biome: Marine environment; feature: Marine mammal; material: Swab sample of the gingival sulcus; isolation source: swab sample of gingival sulcus...
ATAAAACAAATCACCACAGGGGCGTAGTTCAATTGGTAGAGCGTCGGTCTCCAAAACCGAATGCTGGGAGTTCGAGTCTCTCCGCCCCTGCCAGTTTATTAAATCTGGTCTTTAATATTTAAAATTTCTTTTATTAATTTTATTTTTTATTCTTATTTTAATCTATTATGATGCCTTAATTTTTTTGTTTTATAGTTGATTAAATTAAAAACAAGACAGAGTAATAAATTTTTCCTTTAGGTTGTAGTGGCGTATTGTATACGCCCGCTGTACAGCTTAAATTATTTATTTGGACGTATGCAATACGTCCTTACCATTTAAATATTTTAGTATTAATTCTAACTTAATTTACTATAAATAAGTATAGATATATACTTAATATAGATCTTTTACAAGACCATTCAGAGCTCATAAAGTAAATAGCACCATAAGTGGTAGAAAAATATCAACGCATTTCGATTATTGTAAGGTAGATAGGTAACAAACTATTCCCTTGAATTTAAACTCTATTGAGAAAACTTGGGGGGAATATTAAGCGATATTTACGGAAGATACTACCTAAATTTAATTCATTTTCGGAATGTTTTATAGTGGCTTTATTATCTTATTCTAGATTTGACAAACTAATTATAATTAAAGTATAGGTTGGTTAATATATTTTTTTATTTGTTATTTTTGATTTTCCGGTATTATGTAGCACTTGCACAAACCACTAAAGTTTATTAATTTAACTTAATCTACAACAATCTTATTTTTCATAAATTTTATATTTTTTATAGAGGTTTTATTTTGATTTGTCAATATTATTAATTCTAATTATGAAGGGGGGGGGGTTAGGGAGTTATGACTGATTCCATTGCCAAAATACTTTTTTATGACCTAATTTTGTTTTTATAACAATATCTTTTTCTAGTAACTTATGTAGAATATTGCTAACTGAACAAAAGTGACTATTAGTAATTTTAACATTAAAATTACCTTCTCGCTTAAATGATTCTGTTACGATTTCTAATACTCTATATTGCTTGGTAGGATTTTCTTTTAAAATAGAAATAACGATATTGTTCAGTTTTCCTTTAAATTGTCTTTTATTTGTATTATAGGTGTAATTCTCGGTGCTGTACTTGCTAATATCGTGTTTGTTAATTTGAATAATGTTAAGGGTTGATTTCAAGGTTTCAATATTTTGGTTTATATGCTCTAATAAAGCGGTAATTTCTTCTTTTTCTCTGCTTAGCTCTGATAATGATTGATGAATAATCACTAATTGCTCTCTAAGCTCTTGGGTTTTATCATCAATGATACTTAAATGCTTATTAACCTGTAACTTCTGTTTTTCAAACTGATTAATTTTTGTTTGAATTTGGCTTTCTAAATTAGATTTCATTATACTACCAGCCTTTCTTGTGTTCTATGATTGCCTTGCCAATAACCACTCCAATCGGTTTCATCATCTGTGCTTAAACACTTATCAATAATATCTTTAAAGATGGTTAAGTTATTTTCTCTACGCATATCCTCACGATAAGCTATTTCATTAGCGTAATTATCTAAATACTTATTACTCATTTTATGAACTTGACCATAATAACAACGCTTAAATCTTGCAAAGAAACTTTCTGCTAGGTTATTAGTAATACCTTCATCGCTACAATATTCTTTTTGATGATTTACTCTTTTTAAATCGTAATTGATTAGTAAATCATCATAAGCAGGATTTTCATCAGCACAAACAGTAGTATTTGGGGCGATATATTCTTTGGTTAATTTCTTAATGACACTTCCATTTTCTGATAAAATTGGAAAGGTAAAAGTATGTTTAGCACCAACTTTATTACTATCTCGCTTTGTTTCTGATGTCAAAAATCTTTCTCGCATAACAAAGATTGCTCTTTTATAAGGATTAGCATTTTCTTTTAATCTTCTATCCAAGCGGTCAGATTTTTTGTTCTTTTTACGAGGGGCTGAATGAACATAGGTTGCATCAATATGTACTTCGTTCGATAAAGGGAATAGCTCTTTTTGAGCTTGCAAACTTTCTCTAATTTTATGAGATAAAATAAAGGCTGTCTTATAAGTTACATTTAAGTCACGAGATAATTGCATAGATGAGATACCTTTTACGGCATTAACAAATAAGGCAATGGCGAATAAGTAGGTTTGCAAGTTTAATTTTCTATTGCTAAAAATAGTTTTAGAAGTAATACTAAATTGATATTTACAATGCTTACAACGCCATTGGTTTCTTGTTTTAAGTCTGTACGCTTGATGTCTAACACCACATTTAGGGCAAACAACCATATATTCACTTCCCCATCTTATTTGGCACAAAAGACTATGAGCTTCACTATCAGATAGTTTTGCTATCTGTATGAGTGAAAGCTGACGAGATTTTGCTGATAAAAGGAAATGTTGAGCCATTTTGTTTTTGTTTAGTTTATTTAGTTTAATTTATTTTATATAATAGGAATTATATTTCCTATGTATTGTGTATATTATAGCACAATACAACAACAAAATCAAGAGATTGTGAAACAATGTGCATATCAAATAGATTAAAAAATGTTTTAGAAGTTAAAAATATAACAGTAAAAGAATTTTCTGATGCAACTGGAATATCATATCGTTCTGCAATGAACTACCTAAATGAAGGGCGAGACCCAAATGTTGAAAGTTTAGTAAAAATTTACAATATATTGGGTGTAAGCATTACTTGGTTATTAACTGGCGAGGGAGCGATGTTCCAAACAGCAACGAAAGAAAGTAATATATCTATACGAGAAGAAAAACTAATAGAGAATTATCGTTTAATGAATGAAAATTTAAAAGATGCTTTTTCTATTTCTTTTCAAGAAATATCTAAAAGGAAATAATAGGCCAAATAATGAAAACTAGAAATCAAAAACTAAAAGAGAGCTATGATGAAACGCCTTATATATCTCAACCTATTCAAGATAGCCATCCCGCACATTTGCAAGCAGTCTGTCAATTAGTTGGCTTGAAAACACCTGATTATAGAAAAGCGAAAGTTTTGGAGATTGGTTGTTCTTTGGGAGGGAATATTATTCCAATGGCAATGTATAACCCAAATATGAATATTATTGGGATCGATATTTCATCAGTACAAATTAATGAAGGTAATAAGGTTATTGAATCCGTAGGTTTAACTAATATAAAACTTATTGAGCAAGATATTAGTACTTATGATGTCCCTGAAAATCATTTTGATTATATTATCTGTCACGGCGTATTCTCTTGGGTGCCAAATGAAGTAAGAGAAAGTATTTTACAAGTAATTCAAAAAGGCCTAAAAGATGATGGAGTGGCTTATGTTTCTTATAACACTTATCCAGGTTGGAAAGAAAAAGAAATTTACCGTGATGCAATGATGTTCGCAGCCCAAAAAGGTCAAAATAATGAAGAAAAATACCGTCTTGCTATGGATGTTATTGATTTTATCGATAAAAATCGAATCAAGAATAGTTTCTCAAAATGTTTAGGAGTTGACGAAAGTTATATTAAAAATAAAGATCAAAAGTTTTATGTTATTCATGATTTTTTATCATCTTATAACACCCCTTTTTATTTTAAAGATTTTATCAATTTGTGTACTAAAAATAATTTAAAATATATTTGTGAATCAGAAATAGGCCTTCATTTTAAAAAAAGGTATATTTTTGATAATTATTTTGAGAAAACAAATAATGTTTTATACGATGATGTAATTGAGCAAGAGCAATTGAAAGATTTTATAACCAATACTAGTTTTAGGAAAACTATTATTACTAAAAGTACCAATTTGTCAAAATATAATATTAACTACTCGAATCTTCTGGAAATAGATATGCTTAACTCATTGTTTATTTTAAAAGGAGATGAGTCTGTTATTGAAGAATGGAAAACAATATTTGTAAAGAATGAGGTAGATAGAAAAATATTTGAGTTTATTTTGGAAAAAATCAATGATCATGGTGCAGTGGTTAAAGAAATGATTAATGAATACAAAAACATTTACTCTGATGATAGTATTCATTGTTTGTACAGAATTATCATTGATTTTATCATTGTAAATGCTATAAAAATATTTCCTTATGAAATTTTAGAGAAAAAATCTGTTTATTGTTGAAGTATTTTTAATTAATTTTAACCTAATTTTGAATTTTTTTGACTTTTTATAAAGTATGTTAATATTAATCATATTTTATTTAAACGATTAAAAAGGTAAAAAATGAAAAGAAAAAACAAATTAAAAATAAGCCCTATCTCTGTGTTTGTATTAAGTTTTTCCATTTTTAATTATGTAGATGCCATGCCAGTGGTTTCTGCTTATAATTTATCACCAGAGGTTATAAATCAGATTAAAGAAAATGATGCTCAATCATTTTTAGAGTGGATTAATAATGATATTAATAAAGAAAAGATTAGCTTTATTAAAGATAATTTTGATGAGAGTGATTATAATAGTGAAAAACCTACAAATAAACAATTAAGCACACCTTTGGGTACAAGATTTATAGGTCTTAGAAATTTTGAAAGATATAATTGGGGTGGTTATTACGTTCAGGCAATGAATGGTGGTACAGGAATTGATAGTGGTGATCAGGATATTTTCAAAATATATTTACCTGTATTAGATGGAAATGAAATAGACTTTAAAAATCAAGAAAAAACATCATTCCCTATGATGGATAAACTTGGAAAAAATGTTTATATGGTTGATGAAGATATCTATCAAAAAACTTTGAACTCTTTTAATCAATATAAAAAGGATTTAAAAACATATAAACATGGAATTAATAAAGCAATTGATGAAATTGATGATCTGTTTTTGACTACTGAATTAAAACAACAAATGAAAGATAGGATCAACAATGACACTCCTGATAAACTTCTTACACGATGGATTCAAACTACTTTAGATATTAAGTTATTGAGATATAAGCAAGATAAAGGTATAGGCAACCAAGATGAGATTTTAAAAGAAATTAATAGGAAAAATACTGTTCTAAAAATAATAGAAAAAGAAGCTAAAGAGTATGATGAAAAAATAGGAGACATTTTATATGAAGATAGTATTTCTGCAAAAAGAAGAGGAAACTATGACATTCTTGTTAAGAAAGTTGAAGCCAACGAATCTAACAAACAAATAGAAGTAGAAAAGCTTTGGGCTGCTGGTGAAGAAGAGAGAAAGAAAAAAGCAGAAGAAGCAAAAGCTGAAGCAGATAAACTAGCTAAAGCAGACGCAGAAGAGCGTAAACGTTTATTAGCTGAATTAAAACAAAAAGAAAAAAAGAAAAAACAAGCTGAAATAAGAGAAGCTCTTGAAGGGATGGATATTGGTGGAGGTTTTGCTAATGTTAATATTGTTAAAGGCAAAAATATAACAGTAAATAAAAATCAAGAAAATGGTGAAATAATAATAGCAACAGAAGATACTGTAACTTTTAATAAAGTAACAACTGGTAATGTTATTATTAATAGTGAAAACAATAATAAAATTACAGGTTTAGCCAAAGGCGAGGTAAGTGAACAATCTACTGATGCTATTAATGGCTCACAACTTAATGAGGTAAAACTTTCTAAAGCTGATAAGGATGCTAACAATCTATCAGAAGATGATATAGCATCTTGGAAAGAAAAACTTGGCGTAAACAATATAAATATTAGTGGAAATAATGGTGTTGCTGTTGACGTTAAAACAGATAATTTAACGATTATTAAAGATGCTTCTGGCAAACTAAAAATAAAAGATAATGGTGTAACTAATTTACAGTTAGCTAAACCAATTAATGATACGCTAGCTAAAGTAGCAACAAGAGAAGTTGCTCAAGGAAACCCAAATACCGTAACAGGCGGTAAAATTTTTAAAGCAGTAGAAGCTTCAAAAGAGACTGTTACTAGTAAAGATGCGACTTTAACTATAGTGGAAACCGTTAATGAAGAAACTGGTGCTAAAAACTTTGACTTTTCAGCAAAAAAACTTGTTGACAAAATTAATACTAAGGTGGATAAAGCTGATTTAAAAGTGTTAGATGAAAAAGTGAATGCTAACAGTCAGAATATTAAAACTAATAAAAAACTAATTAGTGATTTAATAAATGGTTTAGGTGACATAAAAGATAAGCCACAAATAGAAACTATTGTTAACAATAAAAAAGAAATCACATTAAATCAGAAAAAAATTGATAATAATGCTAAACAAATTCAGAAAAATGCTGTAAAAATAGACCATTTAAACTTTGATAGACTAGCTTCAACGGCTAGTGCCTTAGCAACAGCAGGACTGCCTTCTGCATTTAAAGCTGGGCAATCGGGAGTTGTTGCTGCAATAGGTCAATATCAAAAAGCTACGGCATTAGCAGCAGGATATACAAGGGTTAGCGATTCAGGACGCTTTGTTATCAAATTAACAGGAACAGTTAATACAATAGGTGAAGTAGGCGGAACAGTAGGTGGTGGTTATTTTTGGTAATATATAATGATACTATCTCATAAATTGTAATGGTGTAAGTTCTAAAATAGAGTTTAAGTTATACTTAGACTCTATTTTTATTTAAAGTTAACTGGTGATTAGTAAGTCAAAATTATCATTAGTTGCTAAACTTACTAAACCATACAAAGTAATTTCTTTTTTTACCTTGATGGTAACCTGTAAAATATTTTGATATATTACTTCTCATACACCTGTTTAAAATATCTTGAAATCTATAAAGAACTGTTTTTCTGCGATTATCTTCTCTCCAACAAATTTCATTAGCATAAATAATCACATATTTATTGCTAATTTTATGATGAATCCCTATTTGCATTCTTCTAAATCGAGCAAAAAATGACTCTGCTAAATTATTAGTTACACCATCAATAGAGCAATATTCTTGAGAATGATTAACTCTTTTTAAGTTATATTTTGTGCTAAGTGAATCATAACAATGATGTTCATCTGTGCAAATAGTAGAATCCTCTTTAACAATATAATCAACAAGCTCTGAAATATCTTTAGTATTTTCTTCATGGATAAGAGCAACAACGCTTCTATCGGCTCCTTTCATAATATCTTGGTTTCTATTTCTTTGCCTAAATACAGCAATACAAGATTTATCTTTTCTTTGGTTTCTTTTAATTCTTCTATCTATTCTATTCTGTTTAAAGTTTTTTGGTCTAATATAATGATTAATATAACAACCATCAATATGTACCTCGCCACAAAGAGGGGATAAGTCTTTGGTGTTATTAAGAGTTTCTCTAAATTTTTGTAAAAGAAGCCAAGCGGTTTTATACTGTACACCAAGTATGCAAGATAATTCAATAGCAGATAAGCCTTTAGATTTACTAGAAAAAAGATAAATAGCCAAAACAATTTGCTTAAGACTTAATTTACTACTATGAAAAATAGTTTTTGAAGTAATAGAAAAATTATGCTTACAATATTTACATTTCCATTGTTTACGAGTTTTTATAAAGTATGCTTGATGAAATTTATTACATTGTGGGCAGATGACTAAATTAATATTATTAGGATTGCCCCAACGGGCTACTTTTAATAAATTAAACAATTCAAAATCTGATAGCTTTGTTATGTTGGATATAGGCAAATTATTATTTTTAGATGAGAGCAAAAAGTGTTGTGCCACTATTTATTATAATCCTTTTATAACAATTCGTATCAGTAATAAAAAACTTAAAAAAATGCTGCAAAATAGTAATAACCTATTTTGTAATCAACCTATAGCTTACAACTCTTGTTAAATATTTTATACTGACAGTGATAATGAATTGCCTATAAAAGACATCGCTCAATAAAATTAATTGATAAAACATCACCCAAGAAAATAGTTTGCGATACGAAAAACAAACTTTTTAATCTTGATTAGTCACGATGTATTCTTTCAGATATGCTGTAGATTGTCAAGCTTTTAGTTTTCAAAAATGAATTATATTTTATTAATTTTAAAAGAATTTATTTATTGATTTTATTTTGTGCAACAGCTACATAATACCGTGATTTTCCTATAAATATATGAATAGGAACAGCACAACCATATGTACCGTTCCTATATTATCCATTTAATAATTAAAATTATTTATTATCAAGCTTAACCGCTTTACCCTGAAAATAAACCGCTGTCGGTTTCACATCTTTAATCTTATATACGTCCATTTTCATTAAATTAGATGGCAACACCATAAAATCAGCAGATTTTCCCACTTCAAGTGAACCCGTTTTATTCGCAATATTCATCGCTTTGGCGTTGTTAATTGTATAGCCTTTAATCATATCAGCAACACTAATGCGATCGTCTTTTTGTCCGAAAATAGGCGTGTCTTTGCCTAATTTAGGATCTTGACGAGTTGCTCCCATTTGAATACCTAAGAATGGATTAGCACGGTATTCTTGCGGTTTAGAAACGACATCACTAGAAAAACCAACACTTGCCCCTGCTTTTAGTACAGAACCTGCTGGTTGATTGTGAGAAAAGCGTTTTGCACCTAACGCAACATCAGAGCCTTTAAAAGCTGTACCACCAAACCAATGTGGTGTAAAGTTGGCGTGAACACCTAATTCTTTAAAGCGTTTCATATCATTAGGATTGACTAATTCTAAGTGCGATAAGGTCATTTCAACAGGTAATTTTTTACCGTATTCTTTTTGAGCTTGTTCATAGGCATTTAATGCGGTTCGAATTGAGCGATCGCCAACACTGTGTAAATGCAAATTCATCTTATGCTTTGCCATTTCCAACAACAAGCCTTTTAATTCGTCTTCATTATAAAGAATGCCACCTTTGTTGCCTTTTTCATTCGCAAAATCTTCTAAAACACCTGCGGTATTGATTTCATTTACACCGTCAAAATGAATTTTAATGGTGTTAAAGGTCAATAAATCACTGCCGTATTCTTTACGGTATTGCAACACCGTTTTTACTGCGTCTTTTAATTGATTTGGCATATACAAATGATGACTTGCATCGTAACGGACAGGTAGTTTACCTGCTTTATCAAGTAATTGAACCGCTTTAATAATAGTTAATTCATTATTAAAATTACCTGCGTCCATTACTGACGCTACCCCTTTTTTAGCCAAGAAGTTAAGATAATTTTCAATCGCAGGGGCAAGCAGAGCAGGATCTATTTGTGGCATAACTGCCGTTATATAAGGCATTAGCACAAATTCTTTTACCCAGCCTGTTTTACGACCGTTTTCATCTTTCACAAAAAAAGATAAATTTTCTTTTAAATCAGGGGTATTTTCATCAATACCAAAAGCATTAAAAGCTGCAGTATTAAGCCAGTAACTATGCCCACTACTATCAAGTAGAATTACGACAGTATTTGGAAAAATATCATCAATTTCTTTTCTATCTGGACCTTTCACGCCCCAAAGTGGATTTGACCAAGTGCCGACCATTAAAAATGGTAAGTTTGGGTTTTCTTTGGCAATTTTGCGTAAATAAACGTAAGTGTCTTCTTTTGAGGTATCAGGGAGTTGATATTTTGCTAATTCGCCATTACTTGATGTAACCGCAACCATACCTGGGTGGGCGTGGCTATCAATAAATGAGGGAATAACAAATTTTCCTTGTAAATCATCAATTTTGGTATTTTTACCAATAAATTTAACCGCTTCATCATTGCTTCCAACAAAAACAATTTTACCATTATCAATCGCCATTGCCTCAGCCTGTGGTTGTTTGGCGTTTTCAGTGACAATATCGCCATTTTTGAAGACCATATCGGCAGGCTCAACAGCAAGAGCTATTTGTGTTGCAACACTTGCAACAAGTAGGGTTAATAGGGATTTTTTCATTGTGTTACCTCGTTAGGTTAGTTAAAAATAAATTGTTTAAGCATTATTTTTTTGATAAGTATAAAATTCTTCTTCAAAAAAACTGGCTAATTTTGCGGTAATTCTTTCAAGCTGTTGGCTATCTTCTTCGCCAATGTGTTGCAATACTCGCACTTCTATATCCAAAATTGGTTTTAGTACCTTATCGGCATAAGCGTTGCCCTTATCAGTCAATACCACCAATTTTTCTTTGTTATTACGACCTTGTAAAAACTCAACATATTGATCGTCAAAAAGCTTTTTAATAATGGTATTTACACTTTGTTTTGGCATTCCCCATTCTTCAACGATCTGTTTTTGTGTACAAATTTGATAATGTCGCAATGCACCTAGCACCATCATTGTGTTATAGGTTAGCCCTTGTGATTTTGCACATTCATAATAGAGTTTAGTAATTTTTCCAAGATGAATGGCTATTGTGTCCATTTGTTGTCGGTAGTTCATAGCTATTCTCTCTTATCTTTTTTTACGCTTAAAAAAGTTTTTAATTTTAGCTAAAAAATCTTTACCAAGTAGCATTAATGATAGCCAAAAAAATATTTCACCAGCAATAAGCAATATCGTGGTAAAGCTAGCTATTTGTACTTTGCTAATATCAAAAAAAGGTAACAAAGCAATAATTACCCATACTACAAAAGAGAGAATAAATAATATGTATCCTATTAATTTTTTCATTATCAACACCTCAAATAGTCCTTTTACAGACTATAATATAGTAATTAATAGGACTATGTCAATTTTTTTATGTAATTTAAAACAATATTTCACTAATTTAAAAAAAACACTTGCATATTTATTCAAAAAAATGCAATATTTATTCACAAGATAAGAAATAGGAAAACTAATGTTTATAAAAGTTGAAAATTTAAACTTTTTTTATGGCAAAACCCAAGCCCTTTTTGATATTAATTTAGAAATAGAAAAAGGTGATGTTGTAGTTCTTTTAGGTGCGTCAGGGGCAGGAAAATCAACCCTTATGAGAACTTTTAATTTGATTGAAAAACCAAGTACAGGAACACTTTTCATCGCAGATCAATCTTTTGATTTAAGCCAAAATATCAATCAAAAAGAGCTTGCTTATTTGCGTCAAAAAGTGGGAATGGTATTTCAGCAATACCACTTATGGCCACATTTAACGGTGTTAGAAAATCTTATATATGCACCTATGAAAGTGCTAGAAATAGATAGAGAAACGGCTTTAAAAAATGCTGAATTTGAACTTGAACGATTGCAATTAAATGAGTTTAAAAATCGCTATCCTCTTGCTCTTTCAGGCGGTCAGCAACAGCGTGTTGCTATTGCTCGTGCATTGATGATGAATCCTGAGGTTTTATTATTTGATGAACCAACAGCCGCTCTTGATCCACAAATTACCAATCAAGTAGTGCAAATTATTAAAGATTTACAAAGCTCTCAAATTACGCAAGTTATCGTAACTCACGAAGTTGAGTTTGCAAAAAAAGTCGCAACAAAAGTTGTTTATATGGAACAGGGTAAAATTGTAGAATTAGGCGATGCAAGCATTTTTGAAAAACCACAATCTACCGCTTTTACTCAATATTTATCACACTCTTAACAATAAGGAAAATTTTATGAAAAAACTATTGCTCACAACAGCCCTTGCAAGTAGTGTATTACTTTTAACCGCTTGTAATAAAGAAGAAACTAACACTTTAACCTTTGCAACCGAGGCAACTTATGCCCCTTTTGAAAGTGTTGATAGTAAAGGAAATTTAGAAGGATTTGATATCGATCTTGCTAATGCGTTATGTGAAAAATTACACAAACAATGTGTATTTAAAAACATTGCTTTTGATAGCTTGATTCCAGGTCTTAAAGCAAATAAATTTGACGCTGCTATCGGTGCTATCGGCGTAACAGAAGATAGAAAAAAACAGGTATTATTTACTGATGTGTATATGGATAATACTTCAAGTTTTGTAGGTTTAAAAGGAAAAGCTGATCTTAGTAATGCCAAAACTATTGCCGTGCAAAATGGTACTACTTATCAAAATTATTTGGTAAAAACATCTCCACAATATAGCATCAAACCTCACGCTTCATTGCAAAATGCTTTTTTAGATTTAAAAAATGGTCGTGTTGATCTTATTTTTGCCGATACTCCTGTTCTTTCAGAATGGTTAAAAACAGAGTCTGATCTGCAATTTGTAGGACAGCCTATTACTGATAAATCTTTCTTTGGCGAAGGTAGTGGCATTGCTGTAAATAAAAATAATAAAGCCTTGGTAGATCAATTAAATAAAGCGTTAAAAGAGCTAAAAGAAAGTGGCGAGATGCAAAAAATTTACCATAAATGGATAGCTCAATAATATGTTTGATATTGTAACTCTTTTTGCCACAGCAACACTTACAACCCTTGTGCTTGCTGTGGTTAGTTTATTTATAGGTATCATTTTAACGGTTATATTAGCCGTGCTTGAAATGAGTAAATATTCATTTATTAGCGTGCCAAGTGCTATATTAGTAGCATTAATGCGAGGATTACCTGAAATTTTAGTGGTATTTTTGATCTATTTTGGATTAAATGAATTTATCGAATTGGGGGCATTTTTATCTGGTGCTTTGGCACTTGGAATCATTTTTTCATCTTACGCTTCACAATCACTGCGTGGTGCGATTAAAGCAATTCCCAAAGGACAATGGGAGTCAGGAGCAGCATTAGGATTTAGTAACTCTTACACTTTCACTCGCATTATTTTGCCACAGGTTTGGCGACACGCTTTACCTGGGTTTGCAAATCAATGGCTTGTTTTGTTAAAAGATACTGCGTTGGTATCACTTATTGGAGTGAATGATTTAATGCGTCAAACAGATCTCATCAACGCAACAACCCACAAGCCTTTTACTTGGTATATGGTTGCGATGATTATTTATTTGATAATCACCCTTATCAGTCAAAAAGGGATAACAAAACTTGAACATCGTTTTACTCACTTTGAAAGAGGCACTGCTTAATGTTTGATTATTTGATAACTATATCACAAGGAATTAGTACCAGTTTAATACTTACCGTTGCATCATTGCTCATTGCATTTATCCTTGCAGTGATCTTAACTTTTTTATTAGCATTAGAAAATAAATTTATAAGTTTCTTCGTAAATGGCTTTACTACCTTGTTTACAGGAACTCCTTTGCTTATTCAATTTTTCTTAATTTATAGCGGTCCAGGGCAATTTCAATGGTTAATTGACAGTCCATTATGGACATTATTTTCAAGTGCGTGGTTTTGTGCTATTTTAGCCCTAGCTTTAAACAGTGCCGCTTACTCAACACTCCTATTTCACGGTGCTGTTAAAGCTATTCCCAAAGGACAGTGGGAGTCTTGTCAAGCATTAGGATTAAATCGTTTACAGGTGCTAAAAATTTTAATTCCCTACGCATTAAAACGCTCAATGCCATCATATAGCAATGAAATTGTTTTAGTATTTAAAGGAACATCTCTTGCCTCAACCATCGCAATTTTAGATATTATGGGCTACGCTCGTCAGCTCTACGGAATGGAATACGATGCAATAGGAATTTACGGCGTTGCAGGAGCAATTTATCTTGTGATCACAGGAATTATGACCCTAGGATTACGAATGATTGAAAAACGAATGTTAGCATTTGAAACGCAAGCGGTGTAATAAATTAAAAAATATACTTGTAAAAATGGGGCTATTGTTAGCCCCATATTATGTTAATATTGATAGCCTAGTTTTTCACTAACAAGAAAAAAGACTCTATCATCAAAGTGATCGATAATCCATTCTTCTATTTCATCTATTTTTAATAAAGTTCTTTTATCAAATGATTGAAGCTCTACAAAAGCATCATTAATTTCAGTAATCAAACCTTCAATTTGAGTTTCACTATCAACCATTGTTACTCGAACAGGTATTTTTTTATCAATAACTTGTGCTATAGTATGATTAAAAGCATCATCTTCTTTTATATCAAGTTCAGTGATTTGAAAAATTGAATTATTAAGCTCTAGTTTATTAAACTCTTCAATTAGTATTCTTTTTTCTTTAACTACTCGAGAATTTCTTGAAATAGTATTAATGTTATCTTTTCTAACTAAATAATGATAAAAACCATTATCGCCAATTAATTTAAATAATACATATGTTTCATCTTCAGCTAAAAAATAACCAGGCAATACAGAAGAAAAGCAATCATTAAAGCTAGATGCAACCAATTCATCTTTGTAAATATCAATAAGTTTCATAATTTTTTCCTTATTTTAATGTTGTGAGAGTCGTGATTATAAAAAAATTTTTTTCTTTTAAGAATCTAATCTAATTCAAAGAAATAAACAAAATTTTTATTACTCTAGTATTTAGAAATCTAACTCAAATAAATAAACAAAATTCTTATTTCGATAATATTTAGGAATCCAAATCCTAGCCTGATCGCATTGTTCTAATGTTATATCATAGGAACAACACATATAGTCAGGCTCATTTTCATCTAATCCTAAAATTTCATTAGCTTTTTGAACTTGATTTTTATTTAAGATTATCTGTGTTACAACACTATCAGTGAGATCATTATAAATACCAATTATAACTTGTCTGTATCCAAAAATAATGTATTCTTCCATTATGGTTTTTCCTTTTTAGTTATTATTTAACCTAATTCAAGGAAATAAACAAAATTTTTATTACTCTAGTATTTAGAAATCTAACTCAAAGAAATAAACAAAATTTTTATTTCGATAATATTTAGGAATCCATATTTTAGCTTTATCGCATTGTGATAGAGTTATTCTATAAGAATCACATAAATATTCAGGATCATACTCATCTAAATTAAGAACCTTATTAATATTATAAACTTGTGTTTTTGTTAAACTTATTTGAGTTACAAGATTATCAGTAAGATCATTATAAATAGATATTGTTGCATAACGATGTCCAAAAATAATATATTTTTCCATTATGGTTCTACTCTCCTTTGGGGATTTGCTGGTTTTGTTTGTTTACCTGTTTTGGGATCAAACGCACCTTGATGTTTTCCTCTTCTGTTATATTTTTCTAACTCACCGTGTTGAGAGTCCCATTCATAAATATTTTTATCTTTATCAACATATCGTTTTCTTTCTCCACCCCCTTTCTTATTGGTTTTATTTTTTCCTACTTTTAGTTTAGGAATCCCTTCAATTTCGTGTGGTTTTGGAGCAGGGTGATAGTTATGACCTTCTGGTAACGTTCCTTTCCTTTCAGGTTTGTTTTTTTCTTTTTTAGGTTTAGCCTCTTTTTTCTTCTTTCCTTTATTAGGTTTAGATTTTGGCTTTGGCTTTGGTTTTACTTTTGGTACTGGTGTAGGCTTAATAGAACCACCACCTACTCCAGTTATACAGCATCCACCGCCACCGTGATGAGATGGAATAACTCTATCTTCCCCAAGAACAGGAGTATTTATAGAATGAGAGGGAGGCTCTATTTTAATGGGTTCTTTTGTGTCCGCTGCATAGCTTGTAGCAGCAAAAGAACTCAATAAAATTAAGCTAAAAGTTAATAATAAATTTTTTAAAAATTTCATAGTTTTTTCCTTATTTTAATGTTGTGAGAGTTGCGATTATAAAAAAATTTTTTTATTTGTCAAGAGCTTTTTTATGAAAAAATAAAATTATTTTTTAAAACACAAGCGGTATAATTTATTGTAAAATTTACAATATGAACTCTTATAGAAAGTAAGTATGGCTCTCGTTAATAAAGAAGAATTTTATTCAGCTGTTTATCAAACGGTTCTAGAAATACCTTATGGAAAAGTGGCAACCTATGGACAAATTGCAAAATTAGTAGGCTTGCCAACCTATTCTCGACAAGTTGGATCAGCTCTTACAAAACTAGATATTGATAGTAAAATCCCGTGGCATAGAGTGGTGAATGCTCAAGGAAAGACATATCCAAGGCATAATGGACAACCTTCATTGCAACAAGAACGTTTGGAAACCGAAGGTATAGAATTTAATAACGCAGGAAAAATTCCTTTAAAAAAATTTCAGTGGTGTCCGTAGTAATCAATCTTTATACTTGAATGATGGCTTTTTAAATCAACTATTATTTAAATAAATTACTGTGACTATCTAAAGCAATTAATTTAACGTAATTATCAAAAATCTCATAGACTAAAAGCAAATCAGGCTTGATATGACATTCTCGGTATTGTTTTAGATTGCCTTTCAATTGATGATCTTGGTATTTTTCTTTAATTGGTTCACCATTTACTAAACTTGATAAAACATCTATTAATTCAGAAACCAAACCTGCTTTTTTTAAATCTTTATCAAATTGACGAGTAGTTTTTATTTTTTTCATTTAAACGCCTTAATAAAAGCATCTAAATTGTCATAAGTAGTTAATTCTGAGTTTTGAGCTTCAGATATAGCTTTCTCTAATTTTTTAGTCGGTTTTAGATTGTGATAATCAAAACTTAATGGTATTTGATTTGTTGAAACAACCTGATTAAAAAAAAGTTTAATGGCTTGAGCAGGTGTGAGTCCGTAGTTTTCAAAAACTATACTAGCTTGATTACGAAGTTCGCTATCAATACGAATATTTAAATGACTTGTAGCCATATTTTCCTCCATACAAACAATTATGTAACACAATAATAAAGCATAAGTTACACATTTGCAAGTGTTTTGCTTGTTTTTTATCTGTCATTACTATTTTAAACATCTTTAAAATAATGTACTATGTATCATATACATTAACAAAAAAACATAAACTTTTAACCGCTTACAAGGAAGAAAATGCAATATTATATTCCCAAAAAAACGGTTGTTTTTGAAGAAGAAATCAAAAAGAGCCGTTTTATCACTATTATCAAACACACCGACGGTATTGAAAACGCTCGAGCTTTTTGGCAAGAAATGAAAGAACAATATCCTGACGCACGCCATCATTGTTGGGCTGCTATTGCCAAAAGTCCGACAAACAGCCAGCATTATGGTTTTTCAGATGATGGAGAGCCACAAGGAACAGCAGGAAAACCTATGCTCAATCATTTATTAGGAAGTGATTTAGGCGAAGTTTCGTGCGTTATTATTCGCTATTTTGGAGGCATTAAACTTGGAACAGGTGGGCTTGTTCGTGCTTATGGTGGTGGTATTTCAAACGCTTTGAAATTAGTTGAAAAAGAGCTTAAAGTGCTTCGTGAAGATTTTATATTAGAATGTGAATATGGCGATTTAAAAACGATTGAGCATTTTTTCTTAAACTATGATGCTATTTTAGAGACGCCTATTTTTACCGACAAAGTAAATATGCAAATTGCGATTAACCCAACTGAAATTGAAACGGTAAAAGCAGAGCTTTGCGAGCGGTTTAAAAATAGATTATTTTTGCAAAAGGTTGAATAATCGGTTTTTAGCATAATTATTTAGATAAAATTATTGTATAATAACGGAAAATATTTATATAAATGGAGTTAAAAAATGGGTGGAATTAGTATTTGGCAGTTAGCTATTATTGTTATTGTTATTGCTTTATTATTTGGCGGTAATCGTCTGCGTAATTTAGGAGGCGATCTTGGTGCATCATTAAAAGGTTTTAAAAATGCAATGAAAGATGATGATATTCCAACAAAAACTGAAAAAAAAGCTGATAAAGAATAATATATGTTTGATATTGGCTTTACTGAAATTCTTTTAACCGCAGTAGTTGGTTTAATTGTTGTAGGTCCAAATAATTTACCGAAAACAATGCGTACTATTTTTCGCTATTTTAGAGAGTTTAAAAATGGTGTGAATAACATCAAAAATGAAATTGAAAAAGATTTAGCATTAGAAGATGTGCAAAAAGAACTTGAAAAGCACAAAGAACTAATGCGAAAAGCGTTAGAAGCACAGGCAAAGCCATTTGAAAATATTAAAGACGATCTGCAAAAAGAAGTAAGTGATGTTAAAGATCTTGCTGGTGAGTATCAAAGTGAAATCAATAATATAAACCAAGCGGATAAAAAAGAAGATACATCTGCAAATGGAGATGCGTAATGAACGATCGTATTGAAAAGAGCATAGATTTACGAGCAGAAAAAGAAGAAACTTTTATCTCTCATTTAACAGAGCTTCGTCATCGTATTATTATGATTTTAATTGGCGTTGCGGTGGTGTTTGCTCTTTGCTTGCCATTTAGCCAATTTCTTTTTGAGCAGTTTGCTCGTCCTGTTATTCAAACATTTACAGAAAATCAAGCCCTTATCATTAGAAAACCTTTAGATTCTTTTTTAATTCCGTTAAAATTGTGTTTGTTTTTAGGTTTTATTTTTTCACTTCCTTGGATTTTGTATCAAGTGTGGGGCTTTATTGCACCAGCACTTTATCAAAATGAAAAGAAATTTATAGCCCCTTTGGTAATTTCCACAACCTTGCTTTTTTATCTTGGTATTTTGTTTGCTTATTTTGTGGTTTTACCACTTGCTTTTGCATTTCTTTCAGCATCAGCACCACAAGGCACACAATATGGCCCTGATATTGCCGACTATTTCTCTTTTGTATTTACGGTGTTTTTTGCCTTTGGGCTTGCTTTTGAAGTGCCTGTTGCAACAGTATTACTGATAAAAACAGGAGTTTGTTCAGTTAAATCTTTAAAAGCGAAAAGACGTTATATCATCGTTTTCTCTTTTATATTTGGTATGCTTTTAACCCCACCTGATGTGATTTCACAAACCTTACTTGCCATTCCTATGTGGTTATTATTTGAAGCTGGTCTTTTTGTGGCAACTAAAATAGAAAAAAATAAAGAGCAAATGAGCAATGAATAATCAAAATAATCTTTGTCCTTGTGATGCAAACAAGGTTTATGCTAAATGTTGTGAAAAATTTCATAATAATACAGAAAATCCAAAAACAGCATTAGAGCTAATGCGTTCACGCTACTCGGCTTATGTACTGAATAATATAGATTATATCGTCGTAACGACACTTCCTAAACAACAGTCTTTTTTAGATATTAAAGCGATGAAAGAGTGGGCAAAAACAACCAAATGGTGTGGTTTAAAAATCATCTCTCATAAAGCAAAACCTTATCTTAATAAAGCGACGGTTGAATTTATTGCTTACTTTGAAACAGAGCAAGGCAAAGGAGAGCATCACGAATTGTCGTTATTTTTATATCAAAATCACCAATGGTATTTTGTTGATCCTAATGTGTAATACGACTTATAGAGAATTAAATTTTAAATAAGATAATAAAGAAGTTTTATTTAGATGGTAGTGGCGTATTGCATACGCCTAGAAATAGAAAAGGCGTATGCAATACGCCACTACTATTTTTTTATTTTAGAACTATTTACACCTCAATTTTATAAATACTTATATTATGAAAATCAACGGTATAAAGTGCTGATGAATTAACGTTTGAAAATCCACTTAACACTTTAATAGCTTGTAGGGCTTGAAAACTTCCCATAACCCCCGCGACAGGGGCGATAATCCCAAGTGTACATTCACTTTTTTGCTCGTTATCTTCTTCCCAAATATCGCGAAAAGTAGTAAATTTTTCACTGCTTGGGATCATTACAAAAAGCTGTCCTGACATTTCAGACGCATTGCCAAAGACTACTGGTGTTTTTGTTTTCACCGCTACATCATTGATAATAAAACTTATAGATCTTTTGTCAGTACAATCAATTACAATATCGTGTTGTAACATTTGCTCTAACAAAGTCTGTTCATTAAGCTTTTTTGTAATAGCAATAATTTGGGTTAAAGGCGAGCGAGCGGTTAAATAATCTTTTGCAACCTGTGCTTTAAATTTTCCTAAATCAGCTTGCGTATAAAGTGTTTGTCTGTGTAAATTGCTTGCTTCGATAATATCAAAATCAGCAATAGTTACCTTTTTCACGCCCGCCATTGTAAGATAGTTTAAAACAGGCGTTCCAAGACCGCCAGCCCCTATCACCAAAACGCTACTTTGTTCTATTTTTTTCTGCTTTTCACTGTCCATTCCGTGAATGAGCAAATGGCGAGAAGTATCTATTTTATTCATTTATGTTATCAATGTTAAATTATTCAATAATTTCGTTAATTTGCTCAATAGGTCTGCCAAGTCTTGTGCCTTTTGAGGTGGTAACAATAGGACGATTGATAAGTCTTGGGTTATTTACCATTGCCAAGATTAGCTCTTTATCACTTACATTTTGATCTGCTAAATTAAGCTCTTTATATACCGCTTCATTGTTGCGTAACAATTGACGTGGTGATAAATTCATTTCCTCTAATAGTTGCTTAATAGCTTGTTCATCAAGTGGTGTTTTAAGATATTCTACGATCTCAATTTCATATTGTTTCTCTTTAAGCATTGCAAGAGCTTCACGAGATTTACTACATCTTGGGTTATGATAAATAGTTGCTTTTTTCATTCTAATATCCTTATTTTTTAATGTTTTATTATTCTACAAGAAAGTATGCAAGCGGTCAAAAAATTGTGAAATATTGCAAAAAAGTTAATTTTATTAAAAAAAAATAAAAAAAGTTAAAAAAGTGCTTGACAGTATTTTTTTAGTTTGATAAATTTAATTTGAACCTAAGGTTAGGTTCAAATTAAATTTATTTACAAATACAACATAGGAGTTTATTATGAAAAAAATCAAATTAGTAAAATCTGTTAACAATGCTTTAGACTATCATATTTGTTTATTTGGTTGTTAATCTGTTTATTTAGATAGATATTAAATAAATAGGAAGTTATTGGTAACTTCCTATTTTTATATAAGGAGAAAAATTATGATTTTTTATAAATATCCATTGCTAACTCTTGAAAATAATATTTTATCTGTTTTATCCTTAAAAAACCGTAGAAAAATCAATTACTTTGAAATTGAAGATTTAGATACTTTTATTCCATTTATTAAATCTTTACCACATAATGAGATAAAAACAGATAAAGAAAAAGAATACTTACAAGATTTGGTTGATGCAGGTCTTATAGACTTTGAAAATAACACTTCTGAAAATAAAAAAATTAGAGCATTACAACATTTCTTAAAATATCGCTCTTCAATAAAGGTTGATTTTTCACAAGAGAATATCGCAATAATTGGAGTAGGAACTATAGGTTCTTCTTTGATTACTAAATTATTAGAAATTGGTTGTAATAATATTGATTTATTTGACTTTGATAATGTTGAAGAAGGTAATATTGGATTTCAAAATCTTTATCAACGAGAAGATATTGGTAAAAGTAAAGTAGAAAGTCTTAAATATCGAGCAGAACAACTTTTCCCAAAAGCAAATATACAAGCATTTCATCAAAGAATAACTAAAAATAATAATTATTCAGTTATATTTCTTTGTGCTGATGAGTTAGATCGTTCAGATATTGATACTATTACAAATTATTTAGAGCAAGGAACTTGGGTTGTTAAAGCTGGTTATGGAGTATATCAAGCTGCAGTAAAAATTTACAAAAATACTGTTAGTTTTAGTAATGATGTGAATAAGCAACAAGAAAAACGATCTCAAAAATTATTTTCAGAAAATATTGGAACATCAGTTGAAGGTGATGTTTCAGCAAGTTTTATGCTTCGTTTATGGCTTGCTCATACATATCTTGACTATAAAGGTGAAGAAGTTATTATAGACACTTTTTTAGAAGATGGTGTACTTTCAAAAAGAGCAAAACCCTTTACACTTGATGAGATAAAGCATAACGATAGTATTCAGCAGTCTTATATTAACTATATTAGAACTGGCGATCAAAAATATTGGGAGCAAGTGTTAGAATTAGATAAAGAATGTAGCTTTGTTGAGCAAGAAGATGCTGATGAATATTATACAAATTATTATAATGCTTTACAGAACAGTTTTATTGAAACAGAAAAAGGTAAAATTGCTTTATCTGACATTGTAAGAGAAAGAACAGTATCACCATTAAGTGATGATATAGAACAAAAAATTAAAAGTGAAAGTGAAAAATTAATTCCATTAGCGATTGACTTAATTAAACATAGAGAAATAAAAGATGAATTTTCAGAATTTGAGCATAACAAAATTGAGAGCGTAATAGCATTAGTCCATAAACAATGGTTACCAAAGACTATTGATTTTAGTAAATATACTATTCGTTCATTAAAAACATTTGGTTTTGAAACAGCTGTTAATTTAATAAAAGATAGTTATAAAGATCAAGGGTTTCAACTGCATAATATTAAAATTGAAAAAGGCATTCAAAATATTGCTATTTATCGCTATTTAACAGGTGAAACATACTGTTTTGCTGATTATCAAAATAGTGCGATTGATATTTTACCATTAGCACAAGAAATTGGACATGGCTTTCATAATTCGTTTATAAAAGATAAGCTGCATTATAATACTGAAGAATTATTTATGGAAGTTGGTGGACAACTATCAGAACTTAAGATTATTACATATTTAACAAAAATAAATCAAGATTTATCAAATTATCTTTTTAATTTAAAAATTATTGATCAATTTATTTCTAAATACTCGCTTAATGAATTTAGATTAGTATTACAACAAGAATGTTATGAGCAAAATCCTAATTTAATAAAAGCAAGGGAACAATTGTTACAAGTTCAGGAACAACGTAATAATGTTATTTTCAAAAAGAAAGATAAATCAAATTATAATTTTATAATTAATATTGACTTTTTAGATGGTGAAAGTAATAGTTTATATTTAAAATCATTAGTTTATGCAGCAGCTATTTTATACTGTGATTTAGAAGAAGATTATATTAACTATATGTTACAAGAAGAATATCAATGTACATTATCTCGTTTTCTTAATTATGTAGATTTAAGTAAGGAAGAATTTTGGAATATGGGATTGGAATATTTATCTCAACAAATTATAAATAGTAAATTTGTTTTTGATATTAAAGGAGATTAAAATAGAGTGACAAAATATATTATAGTTATAGTTATCACTTTTCTTATTGTATCTATAAGAATGAACTCTTCTATAACATCTGAAAAAGTAAGTGAGATATCTGAAAAAGGAAGTCATTCTTTATTATTTAATGATGAAAAACTTATTGCTTATCTAAAGCAAAATAATTTTGAAAACTCTCAAAGTAAGGATAATCAAGAATATCTTATCGGTGGATATAATTTAGATAATGATGTAAAAAAGCATAACATTAAAAAAAGTGGAGGTGTGGTAAACTATCATATCTACGGAGGTTATAGTCAAAAAGGATTTGTTAAAAATAATAAAGCTAAACAGTCTGGAGGTATTACAGAAGGCACAATATTAGGTGGTTTTTCTGAAAAGAACAATGTTCAAGGTAATAAATCATCACAATCAGGTGGTAAAGTATATGGTAATATTTATGGTGGATATACGAAAAATGGTATAGCAAGTCATAATATTGGTAGTAATTTTGGTGGAGAGCTTCAAGGTTATCTTATTGGCGGATTATCTGAAAATGGCGATGCAAATTTTAATGAAGCCTTTAAAGGTGGTGGTAGTGTTCACGCTGATGTTATTGGTGGAGTTTCTTTAACTAAAAATGCTAATAATAACCTTGTAACTATCCACGGTGATGGAACAAAAGGAAAAGTTATTGGAGGCTCTGCTTTAAAAAATGCAAATAATAATAGAATAATTATTGAAGGTATTACTATTGAAGATGATATTATTGGTGGGTTAACCGAGCAAGGTCAAGCGGTTAATAATACTGTTGAATTAACTATTCGTGGCGGTGGTAAATATTGGGCAAACTGGGGATTGTGGACTACTGTTCCTGATATTGCTGACAATGTAACTATTTACGGCGGTTTTGCAAAAACAGAAAAAGCAGGTGATGTAGTAAGTGGTAATACGCTTGTTTTTCATACCTTTGAGTTTTCAGCCAAAAATATTAAAAACTTTAGTAAGTTGGTGTTTAATATTCCTAAAAAATTTGATGTGAAAGAAGATTACTTTTTAACATTGTTAGATCCAAAGGGAGTAGATCTCTTAAATGTTAATATAGTTCTTGATACTTCAAAAATAATTTTACAAAAAGGTGATAAACTTACTTTATTAAAAAATAATAACAACATAACATTTAACACAACAACTATCACATCGGGCAATTATACATTTTCAATAGCGGTTGAAAATAATGTTTTAGTTGCAACCGTGATAGATACAAAATAGGAGAACTTATGAGTCTTATACAAAGAATGGTAATGGCAAGTGCCTTTAGTGGTATTAGCTTTGGTTTATATCAAGCAATGCAGGGAAATATCTTTTTAGAAAAAGGATTATTCTCTTGGCAACTTGGTATTGTTTTTGCGGTACTAGGGTTATCAACCGCCCTTTTTGAAATTCCGCTTGGCACTATTGCTGATAACTATGGGCGTTTAAAAATTTATCGTTTATCAATTATTATTAAAATTATTGCATTAAGCACCTTATTTTTTGGTTTTGGATTTATAGCAGTTGTTATCTATGCTTTTTTTTCAGGGCTTTCTAGTGCAGTTGCAACAGGAACAAGTGATGCTTGGCTTGTGGAAGAAGTAAAAAGACAAGGCAATGAAAAATTATTAAGTAAATATATGTCATATCTGCAACTGGCAACATTATTTTCTATGGTAATTTTCTCATTTGCAGCTGGCTATATTGTGAGCTTTTTAGATTCATCAGGCATAAGCGATAGCATAACAGGAACAAACTGGGTGATTGGTATTATGCTTGTGCTAACCATTATCTATTTCTTCTTAAGTTTTTATTTTTACAAAGAAGGAGAAGATTTTAGTCAAAGACATCAAGATGGCAAAGTAAGTTTTATTGCAACTTTTAAAAAAGCAATAGAAAATATTAAATCAAGCAATGTTATTATTGAAGTGATGATCTTAACCATAAGTTTAATGATGATGGTTGCGGTGCTTGAGGCTTATTGGCAACCAAGAATTTATGAGTTAGTACCTGATACGAGCTATCATATTTTTGGATATATCACCGCAGGATATTTCTTAACGCAACTTGTTGGTGGAGTAATTGCATCTGTCATTGCTTCATCACAAAAAATAAATAAACTGTATTTTTCAAGAGCTATGGTGTTATTAAGTGCTTGTAATTTGGTTATTCTCTCATTTATGGCTCAAATAACAGGGTTTATCGCATTTTACTTTATTTTTGTGTTTGCACCGATGCTGTCAAATCCTTTTTTATTTGCCCTTATTCACAGTGAAACTAATGATGAAAACCGCTCAACCTTAGTGAGTATTGAAAGTTTTATTATCTCGTTAGTGGTTGGCGTTGAGTTGTTGATTGTGCCTTATATTATTAAATATATCGGTATTTCATCAATGTTTACGGTGATGGGTGTGTTAGTCTTTACACTCATTATTATCACAAGCTATTTATTTAGAGCATCAAAAGTAACATCGTAATAAAAATAATAAATTAAGCCATTATGTAACATAATGGCTTTTTTATGCGTTTTATAAGCGGTTGAAATTTTATAAAAATTCACAAAAAAAGTATTGACAAAAAAATCTTTTTTAGAGAATATATAAAGACCTTGTTAAGCAAGGGTAATACTAACAATAAGATTTAAAAGGAAACACAACAATGAAAAATTTAGATTGGAATAATATCGGTTTTGGTTATGTAAAAACCGATTTTCGTTTTGTTGCCCATTATAAAGATGGACA
>PDWI01002847.1_pt1 | contig 25467 bp, 24 predicted proteins | sample 1430891 | NCBI WGS metagenome assembly PDWI01 (sample SAMN01162508, study PRJNA174530) | Oral metagenome, whole genome shotgun sequencing project. | biome: Marine environment; feature: Marine mammal; material: Swab sample of the gingival sulcus; isolation source: swab sample of gingival sulcus...
GTAAAATCTTCGATTTTACTCATCGTTTTACACTCTTATGCTAGATAGTTATAACTCAACATCTTATGAAAATAAATTTTCAACGATGTTTTCGTTAAAATATCTATCGCGCTCATGTTTTATTACGCAAACTCGCTATGCTCGAACAGCAGAAATTTTTAACGAATTATTTCAAATTTTCACATCATAGATGATGAATTGGTTATATGTCTTTTGAGGTATTATCTAAACTGAAATGCTAGCAAATTAATTTGATATTAGTATGAATTAGTATAAATCGATAAAAAAATTTACATCGCAAGTAATATATATGTTAGAAATTGTACTTAAAATGATTGTAAAATTTTTGTATTAAGCTGGTGAAAAATGAATAAAAATTTAGAAAGTAAAATATGTATATATCCATCTGCACATAAATTTGGTGGCAGTGTTATAGCACCACCTTCTAAGAGTTATGCTCATAGGCTTATTATAGCGGGGGCGTTATCAGACCGAAGTATTATTATTAAAAATATATCACAGTCTGATGATATAAATGCAACCATTGATGTACTTAGAAAAATGGGTGCAAAGATAAGTTGGCAAAGAAAAAATTTTGCAGATACAGACAAGAAAAATAGCAATCGTGTGAATACAAATAATAACAATGAAAAATGCATAAATATACACAATAAAGATTGTATAAATATAAATAATAAAAACAGCATAACAATACATGATAAATATAATGTTATTAATTCGTGTGATGTTCTTATTGAGAAAAATAATTTTTTAGAAAATTTAGTTAAACTAGAGGATAATACAGAATTTTTTTGTAATCAATCAGGCTCGACGCTTAGATTTTGTATACCATTAGCTCTTTTATCAGATAAAACAGTGTATTTTTCAGGTGAGGGCAGACTGAATAATAGACCTATATATCCGTATTTTAGCGTATTTGAAGATATGGGGGTAAAATGGGAATACAATAATAAACTACCTTTAAAACTAAAAGGCAAATTAAAGTCAGGTGATTATAAAATCTCTGGAGATATAAGTTCACAGTTTATAACTGGATTGTTGATGGCATTGCCTCTTTGTGAGGGAGATTCTACAATAAAATTAACTTCTGATTTAGAATCTTATAGTTATGTGGATATGACAATAGATTTTTTAAATAGATTTGGCATAAATATAGAAAAAACAAGTTATAATGAGTATAAAATTATAGGAAATCAGATATATAAATTAGGTGTATCACCATATGAAAAAAGTACGGTCATAAAAGAAAATCTACAAAATCAAGAAACATTACAAAATCAAAAAATCCTGAAAAATCAAGAAATGGTTGATAATACATATATTGCAAAAAAAAATATTATATATAAAAATGTGGATATTATAGAAAATGAAGGAGATTATTCACAGTCTGCATTTTGGGCGGTAGCTGGGGCAATAGGGAAAAATCCTATAAAAATACAAAATATAACTAAAAACACATTGCAAGGTGATGCGGTTATATTTGATATTTTAGAAGATATGGGAGTTAATATCAAGTGGGGAGATAATTGCGTAACTGTTTTTTCATCTAATATAAAAAACATCGATATAAATGTAAAAAATTGTCCTGATTTAGTACCCATACTTGCGGTTTTAGGAACTGCGGGAGATGGTGTTATGAGAATTACAAATGCACATCGACTTAGGTATAAGGAATCCGATAGGTTAAATGCCATTGCAACAGAGTTAAATTCTATTGGTGCTGATATAATTGAAGTAGAAGATGGATTAATCATTAATGGAGTATTAAAAAATGGGATAGACAAATTAAAAGGCGGTCAGGTCAATTCCCATTTTGACCATAGAATTGCAATGTCATTGGCTATTGCGGGAAACTTATGCGATAAGCCAATTATAATTAATTATGCCAACTGTGTTAATAAATCGTATCCTAAATTTTTTGAAGTATATAAATCTTTAGGTGGAGTGCTGGAGGTGCTATAAATGAATGGAATGTGGGGTCATATTCTAGGACTGAGTATATTTGGCGAATCGCATGGCAAGGCAGTAGGAGTTGTGATAAATAATTTTCCAGCGGGAATAAAACTTGATTTAGAAAATATACAAACTGAATTAAATAGGCGTAAACCTTCAAATTATAGTTATTCAACTACGAGAAAAGAAGATGATAAATTTGAAATATACAGTGGATATATGAATGGCTACACAACTGGTACGCCATTGATGGCTTTAATTGCAAATGCAGATGTTAAAACTAAAGATTATGATGATATAAAAAATATACTAAGACCATCTCATGCTGATTGGAGTGCGTATCAAAAGTATGGAGAGTTTTATGATTATAGGGGAGGTGGATATTTTAGTGGAAGATTGACAGCTGGATTAGTGTTTGCAGGAGCGATTGCAAAACAATTACTTAATCTTAAAAATATATATGTGTCATCTAAAGTGTTATCAATAGCTCAGTCCTATAAATATAGTGATAATGATGTATCTATGTATCAGGAAAATAATGTGTTTGAGAGTAGTTTATTAGAATCTAATATAAATTTACCTACTAATGATAATATGGAAAAATTAAAAATGTTAGCTGAGATTAATAATGCAAAGCAAAATGGAGATTCTGTCGGTGGAAAGGTAAAAATAATTATTTCAGGCATTCCAGCTGGGCTTGGAGGGGGATTATTTGAAAGCTTAGAGGGTAGAATATCGCAGATGATTTTTGCAATTCCAGCCATAAAGGGGATAGAGTTTGGTTTGGGCTTTAAATTAGCTGATGTTAGAGGTTCTGAATGTAATGATGAATTATTTATAAAAAATGAAAATATAACTGCTAGTTCAAATAATAATGGAGGAATTTTAGGTGGGATTACAAATGGTATGCCCATTGAATTTAATGTTGCCATTAAGCCAACCCCATCTATTGCAAAATCTCAAAATACTGTTGATGTAAGTAGCATGAAAGATGTAAAATTAAGTATAAAAGGCAGACATGATATTTGTATTGTTCCAAGAGTTATCCCAGTTTTAGAGTCGGCAGCAGCACTTGTAATTTTGGATTTGATGCTGGAAGAAAGGGGGAAAAAATGGATTTAGATAAAAGAAATTCTCAAACTATGAATTCTTTTAGGCTCGAAATTGATACGATAGATAGAGATATTGTATCGTTGTTAATTAACAGATTTTCAACTGTAAAATGCGTAGGTGATTATAAGAGAGAAAATGGCATAGATATTAAAGACATCAAAAGAGAAAATGAAATATTAAGTGATAGAATCAAAGATATTGAAGATCCAGTTATAAAAAGGGAAATAGAAAAAATATTTCGAGTTATTCTCGATTCGAGTTGTGAAATTCAAGGAAACTAAAAGTTTTCATATTAACTAATAGGATTCCTAAAGAAACGGGAATAAGTGCGATAATAGAATTAAATGAAAGCGATTCTTTCGGGATAAATATCGCTGAAAGAATACTGCCCCATATTGGAATTTGGAATCTATATATTGAAACTTTACTTATATTGTTATGGCTAAGTAATAAAAACCATAGAGAAAAACCAACGGCGGAAATAAATGCCAAATACAAAAATACAGGTATGATTTTAACATTAAAATTAATGACATTGCCTCCTGTTTGTGTAAATGAAAATGTCAGCATGATAATTGAACCGATAAACATTTGATAGCAAGTCATAATTAAGGAGTCGACCTTTTGTGAGATTTCTTTTGCCATAATTGCTGATATAGCACTTATTATTGCTCCTAAAATTAGGAATCCTTCTCCTGTAAGTGTAAAACCACCTGTAATTGAACCTTTAGATAAGTTGATATAAATTACACCAAAAAAACCTAACATCAAGCCTAGTAATTTTTGAATTGTCAATTTTTCATTTTTGTAATAAAAATGAGGAAATATAACGGCAAAAAATGTACCAAGTGAACTTATGATTGAACCTTTTATTCCGGTTACATTTGCAAGCCCATTGTAAAAGAAATAATATTGAAGGCTCGTTTGAAAACTTCCTAATAAAACAAGATGTGGAATTAAATTTTTGGATATAGATATGGGTCTATGAAGTATAAGAATAATTATAAATAGATAAATGCTGGCAAGCAAAAATCTATATCCTGCAAATTGCATTTTTACTATTGAGCTTGAGTGAGCAATGTCTAATAGAGAATAACTATATTTTATTGATGGAAATGCACTGCCCCATAGAAAACATGATATTGTTGCCAGTGCAAGTATAAATAATGGATGCTGATATTTTTTATTTGACATATTAGCCTCTTTGTTATAATTTGCATTATTTTGAAGAAAAATAATATTTAATAATAATTTCAAATTAAATATGCATATTAATGTTAGTTTAAACTAAACATATTTATGATTTTATTTGAATTAATTGTAAGATTAAAAAAATGCTACAAAATGATTTGATATATTATAGTTTGTAACTATTTGTAGTATTATAGCACATATATGATAATTTATTAAGAGAGAGGTGGAACAATGCAAATTTTGACTTATATGTTTTCTAATATGAGAATGTTAGATGTGCTTGATATTTTTATTGTTGCATTTGTTTTCTACCAGTTAATGATCTTAATTTCGGGAACACGTGCAGAGCAACTTATTAAGGGGCTTGTTATTCTTTTAGTTTTACTTAAAGTTAGCGAATGGTCAAAATTATATGTTCTTCATTTTATATTAAAAAACACGTTAACATTGGGAGTTGTGGCTCTTTTAATTGTGTTTCAGCCCGAGTTGCGTCGTGCTTTGGAATACATAGGTAGACATAAAATAGTTGGTTCAGGTCTATCAAGTGAAGATGCTATGGATATTATACATAGTATTAAACAAGTTGTTGAGGCTACAAGCATATTATCACGTGAAAAGACAGGGGCATTGATAGTATTTGAGAGAGAAACTGGTTTAGGTGATATCATACCTACTGGTGTTCAAATAGACGGAGTACTATCAAATGGATTACTCCTTAATATATTTGTTCCAAATACTCCGCTGCATGATGGAGCGGTAATCCTTAGAAAGGGTCGAATTGTTGCAGCGGGTTGTTTCTTGCCACTTTCAGATAGTAGAAATTTAAGTAAGGAAGTTGGAACTAGACATAGGGCGGCACTTGGAATATGTGAACAAAGCGATGCTGTGGTGGTTGTTGTTTCTGAGGAAACAGGAGCTATTTCTATAGCAGTAGGTGGTAAATTGTCGAGATTTTTAGATGAACATACACTTGAAAGTAGGTTGATTTCAGAAATGAATGTAAAAGTTCAAAAATCGATTTTAACAAAAAAATGGAGGAAAGCTCGTGAAGGAGAATAAACCATATAATAAATTTGGAAATTTTCTAAAAAGGAGTCGACTCACTCATAATACAGGACTTAAAATTATTTCGTTGCTTTTTGCAATCGTTTTTTGGGTTTATGTTATGGATCAAGTAAATCCGGTTATAACTCAAACTAGAGAACATATTAAGGTGGAACTATTAAATCGTGGGCAACTTATACAAAATGGACTTATTTTAATGGATAATGATGATTATTTTGTAGATGTAGAAATTGAAGGCAGAAGGAATGATTTATTTGAAGTTAATAACGATAACATAGTTGTTACAGCTGATTTAGAAGGGTATAAAAAAGGTAAAATAAGCATTCCTATACAGGCGAAAAGCACATCTGATGATTTTTCCGTTGTGGATTTATCTCAACAAGATATAAAAGTTTTTTTGGATAAGTTGGTTGAAATTGAGAAAAGCGTCAAATTAGATATTAAAGGCAGTCCACAAAAGGGTTATGTTAAAGGTAAACTTTCTATAAATCCACAGGAAATATTGGTCAAGGGACCAGAAAGCTATGTTAATTCCGTGGCTTCACTTGTAGGAGTGTTGAATTTAGAAGGTTTTGATGAAGGTGTTTCAAAAAAAATTCCTATTAAGCCAGTTGATAATGATGGAAACATTGTTGAAGGTGTGGAACTTGGAGAAGATTATATAAATATACATATTGATATTTGGAAGGGAAAGAAAGTTTCCATATATCCTGTGTTAAAGGGAGATGTTAAAAATGGATATTCTATTACAGATGTAATAGTTGAACCCTCAAAAGTCGAGATACAAGGAGAAAAAGAAACTGTTAGTAAAATAGCTGAAATAAATACAAAGGTAATCGACGTTTCTGGTATGACACAAAGTACTGATATTAGAGTGGGGCTTGAATTGCCAGAAAGAGTACAAAGTTTACGCAATAATGGTACTTTGGTTAAAATAACAGTGGAGCCTTTGGAAACTAAAATTATAGAAATACCAGTTGAAAATATGACTTTAGAAAATATTCCTGATGGATTAATTATAGAGGAAGATGGAGTTCAAGGAAAGGTTTCAATTGTAGTTGAAGACGTAGAATCTATTTTAGATAAATTAACTGAAAAAGATTTTAACGTGATTGTGGATATGCAAAATATTAAAGAGGGCATAAATAAAAAGCCGACTCTTGTTATTGATTCTATGGTTGAACTAAAAAAAATGTCTATTGTAGAAAATAGAGTTGTAATAACTGTTAAGGATAAAAATAAGCAAAATTAGTAAGAAATAGAATTAATTAGGAGATTGAAAATGGGCAGATTATTTGGAACAGATGGAGTTCGTGGAATAGCTAATGAAGAACTTACAAATACATTAGCATATCAACTAGGAAGATATGGTGCATATGTCATTACAGGAAATAAAAAATCAAAAATTTTAGTTGCAAAGGATACTCGAATATCTGGAGATATGCTCGAATCAGCTATGATTGCGGGTATATTGTCAGTGGGTTGTGATGCGGTTATATTAGGGGTTATGCCAACTCCAGCAGTTGCTCATTTAGTGCGGGAAATGGGAGCTGATGCAGGAGTTATGATTTCAGCTTCACATAATCCAGTAGAGTATAATGGAATTAAATTTTTTGATAATCAGGGGTTTAAATTACCCGATGAGGTTGAAAATGAGATAGAAAGTTATATATTTGGAGAAAAAGAAATAGAGCATAATCCTGTTGGTGTTAATATAGGAAGAAAATCTGTTGAAAAAAAAGCAATTGATATGTATGAGAATTTTATAAAAAGCACAGTGGATGTAGATTTTAAAGGATTTAAAATCGTAGTAGATGGAGCTAATGGAGCTGCGTATAAAGTTGGATGTGAAACTTTAGAAAAAATGGGAGCAAAAGTTATATCAATTCATGCAGAGCCTAATGGATGCAATATTAACGAAAAATGTGGTTCAACTCATATGAATGATTTGATACAAAAGGTAAAATCCACCAATGCGGATATTGGATTGGCATTTGATGGAGATGCAGATAGATTATTAGCGGTTGATGAACTTGGCAATGTAGTAGATGGCGATAAAATAATGGCGATTTGTGCATTGCAGATGAAAAAAGAGAATAAACTTACTAATAATACAGTTGTTGCAACGGTTATGAGCAACATTGGATTTAGAAAAATTTTAGAAGAAAATGACATAGATTTGTTGAGAACAAAGGTTGGGGATAGATATGTTCTTCAAGAAATGAAAAAATATTCGTATAGCATAGGTGGAGAGCAATCAGGGCATGTTATTTTTCTTGAGCATAATACTACAGGAGATGGTCTTTTAACGGGAGTGCAACTGCTTTCAGTAATGAAAAAAACGGGAAAAAAATTATCTGCATTGGCAGAAGTGATGAAGATTTATCCGCAGGTTCTAAAAAATGCAAAAGTTAAACCAGAAAATAAGACAATTTATGAAAATGACCCTATCATTAAAGATGAAATTAAAAAAGTAGAGGAAAAATTTCATGGTAATGGTAGAGTTTTAATTCGACCATCAGGAACCGAACCCCTCGTGCGAGTTATGATAGAGGGGGAAAATCAAGTTGAATTAGAAAAAGTTGCAAGTGATTTGGTACAACTAATTGAAAGTAGATTGGGATAAGTTTGATATATAATTTGAAATATCTTTAGACGCTTGTTCGATATTTTTAACAAAAATTGAATAATCAAATTTATATTTGTTTATACTGTGGTCGTACATTGGGTCATAATAATCTTTCATTAGTATTTTAGCAACTTTATGATAATCCTTAGTGGATAAAATTTGTTGCAAATTATTTATTGGCTCATTACCCATGTATTTTCTGATTTTATCTAATGATAAATTGAGTTCATTATGAAAGTCAGTAGAATTACTTTCAGTATAATCCATAGTTAAAATATCTGCTCGAAAATCTAATGTGGCATCTAAAAATATATGTATTCCTTTCGCCATATCTGATTTTATGCATTCAGGTACAAATAATTTACCTATGCGTCGACTTTCTGCCTCTATAAATACATATTTTGATTTGTTGTTTTTTAAATTGTGATATATTCTTGATTCAAAAGTTTTTGTGCTAGGTTGAGCTTTAAGTCCAACCCCGCCTAATAGCGAACCTCTATGGCAAGCAAGAGATTCTAAATCACATATATCATGACCTAGTTGTTTTAATTGATGTAGAATTTTGGTTTTGCCTACACCAGTTCTGCCATGAAGTACAATATATTTTTTTTGATTGCTTAAAATTGGAATTTGGGATAAAATATGTCGTCTATATCCACGATAACCATCTTTGATATAATATATATTTTCGCCTAATCCATTTAAGAGAAGTGCTAGTGAAGTGCTACGGGAGCCACCTCTAGCACAGAATAATACAAGTCGTTTATCAGTTTTTTGCTTTAAACCCAAGATGGTTTCATAAAGCAAAGGAAGTTTTTTAGACACTATTTCAACACCTTGTTTTTTGGCACTTGTAGGAGATTGATGTTTGTATAATGTGCCGATGATTTCTCTTTCTTCATCGGTAAAAAGAGCAAGATTAATAGCTCCATCTATAGTAGCTGCATTAAACTCTATAGGGCTTCGAACATCTATAAATATACAATTATCATGATTAAGTTTTTCGTATTCAATTGGAAGTAACATTATTTGTCCTTTCTTTTTATAATAATTATAATAAACTGTATTGTGGTATAATTCAATAAGCGATATAAAATATTATTGCTATAAATTGAACTGTGAAAAAATAATAAAGCAGTATTCCTAATTAGCTAAAAAAAATAATAAAGAGGAGCATATTATGAAATATGTGGTATTATTTGAAGAAAAAGCATTTATACGCAGTAGACTTCAAAGATTATCTTCTCTAGCTTATATTGAACTTTATGAAGTTGCTAATTATCATCAAATGGTATCTTTTGTTGAAGAAGGTAAAGTTAGCATTGATATGATTATGATGGATATTAATTTTGATGATGTGGAGCTAGTAGAGCAGTTTAGAGAATTTAGAGAAAAATTTTCAGATATTCCACTTGTTGTGTTTACATCAACTTCATCTAGAAAAGCCTTTGTAATGGCTATGAAGTGGGGGGCTAAAGATTTTATTTTAAAGTCAATGGCTGATGCTAATTTAATTGCAAGGTTGAAGAGGAATTTAGATATTGTAGAAGATGATATTGATATAGATGAGCTAGTTGTTAGTGGAAATTCTCTTAGTATGAATGTTGAAAGATATTTGTCAGGAGAGATTCAAAAGGCTCAAAAGGCAAATTATGCATTTACAATGTGTTTTAATACGGTTTTTAAAGTGGTTGGAGATAAAAAAGAGCCATTTAATATAAGTAAGTCAATGTTATCTAAGATACAATATGAGTATTGGGATACAGATGTTTTAATGCCTTTGGGGTTAAATTATTATGTTAGTTTTTTTCCATTTTGCGATGTCGCTGGAAGAGATGTCTTAGAACAGAAAATACAAAACAATTTTGAAAAATTAAAGGATAAAAATTTAGAATTTAAGGATACTATTTTGGTAAATGAATTTGTAACTTTTCCAGATGATGGCATAAACAAGGAAGATATGTTAAATAGGTTAATAGAAGCTTGTGATAAAGAAAAATAATACATACAAATCTTATTCTATAATGGGATAAGATTTTTTATGCTATGTGAAATTGCGCTAATGGATAGTTGATTATTAATTGCTAAAAGTATAATTATATGAATGGGATAGAACATATATCCAAACCATTTAGGAACTCTAAATTTAATATCTTTTTCCAATAATAATGGAATTATTGCTATAATGCTACCTAACTGAATCCAATTTATAGTAAATGTGAAGTATATAATATTAAGTATGAGAAAAGATGGTATATAGATAATTTTTTTTTCATTAAAAATATAAAAAATTAATATCATATATAGTCCATATATTCCGTATTGTAGAGGTATAAAAAATGTTAAAAGAGGAAGTAGGCACGCGGTTATAGGTGAACTTGATTCAAAAATCCACATTATTAATATACCTAAAAATAAAGTAAAGAAAATGTTTAAATGAGTAGGTGAGAAGATATTATATGGTATTTGAGATATAATAGCTAATATAAACATACGTAGAGCATATTTTGTGCGATTGCTTGTTCTACGAAATCCTCTTGCCAAAAGCAGGCAAAAAATAGGAAATGATAGTCGCCCGATAATTCGTAAAACTGTGATATCTGGGTATAGCAAATATCCGACATGATCTATTAACATGGATATTAGAGCTATAATTTTTAAAAAATCACCTTTTTTATTCATAAAAGCCTCTTTGTCAGTTAATAATTTTGTATGATATAATTATAATATTAATTTATAATAATTGAAAGTAAAGATAAATTGATGGGGGTAAATATGTATGCTTGGGTATATATACTAAAGTGTGCAGATGAAACTTTATATACAGGATATACAACGGATATTAACAGACGTATATATGAACATAATTCTTGTGATGCAAAGTGTAAATATACAGCAGTAAAATCAAGACAACCAGTGAAGTTGCAAGCTCTTTGGAAAGTTGAGCTTCCTAAAAACAATGCTATGAAAGTGGAATATTTTATTAAAAGTTTAAAAAGAAATATTAAGTTGGAATTGATTAAAAATCCGTTGAAATTAACTGAGTTATATATTCGTAAAAAGGGAAAACTAGAATTTGAAATTGATATTGATACATTAAAAACATCATACAAGGAGGATTTATGAGACAAAAAACGATGAGGACAATTGCAATAGTTATTGCAGCACTTATGGTTATTACATCATTGATGACATTAATTTTGTCTGGCTATTCATTTACACTTTAAATATATTGGGGGATTTGCCGTGAGAAAGGCGAAGCAAATATTTGTAGTAATTATTTTTATAATTATTGTGAGTGGGTTTTATTATTACTATAATATTAAAAAAAATCTGCATGATACCATAAGTTATCGAGATGAATTTTATCATTTAGATCGTGAATTTTGGTATGTGGGCGAATGGAAAACTATGTTTAAGGCTTATAATAAAGTGTCTATTAAAAATGATGTTTTAACTGCTCCAGTTAATACTAAGGATAGAGGACCATTTTTGCTTTCAAAACCTATCCCTGTAAAAAAAGGAGACATAATAACTGTTAAAAGGCGAGTTAAACTGCATTTTGGAAATGATAAATTTTCTGGTGGTTTGGCAATAGTTGAAACATATGATTCTAAATTAAAACCACAAATGGTTGAAAATGGTTGGGGAGTTAGTATAGGACAGCCACTTGCTTTGATTGAATATATTCATTTTTATGGAGTGGATTTAGAAAGACCAGGAAATGATAATTTTAGAATTATGAGTCCTAACTGGAAGAAATCTAATGCGTATGCTTTAGTTGATCCAACATATGATGAATGGTTTGAGGAAACCTTAATTTTTGATACTAGAAATAATGAAATTAGATATATTTATAATGATGAAATTTATAAGGTGGAGGGTAGAAAGATTACAAAGCCTTATATAAGAATATTTATGCATTCATATGGTTGGAATACTGGGCATTGTATGAAACTTGATTGGGTAGATATTAAGGTGGACAATTCATAGTGGTCTTGTTTAAACTGAGCATATATGATTATTTTATTTAAAATTAGTATCAGCATAAAATGATTATAGTTAACTGGTAGGGAATATGTTTAAAATCACAGGAGTTTATAAACTTAAACATCTAAAAAATAAATATAGGATTTATTTAGAAGATGATAGATATTTTGATGTATCTGAAAATTTTATGTATAAATTTGATTTAAAAGTTGGAATGCAAATACATCAAGATGAGTATGAACAACTGTGTAAGGAGATGGCGTACCAACAGGCAATTTACTTTATTTCATATCAGGATAGGACTATTAAAGAGGTTAGAAACAAACTAAAAAAATGTGGTCATGATGATGAGTTAATAGATGAAATGGTAAGTTTATTAATCGATGATGGCTATCTTGATGATTATAAATATGCTAATGCTTTTGTTGAATCTAAATTAAAAAAATACGGTAGGAAAAAGATTGTCTATGATTTGGTGAGGCGAGGTGTATCTAAAAAAATTATAGATGTGGTTTTATCTGATAGTAATATGGACGAGCAGATAAATACCGCATTAGAATGTGCTAATAAAAAATTGCGTCAAATGGAAGATAGTAAGATAAATCCATATAAAAAAAAGCAAAGAGTCTATGCACTGTTATGCAGACGTGGCTATGATTATGAAATTGTAAAGTCGGTTATGGAGAAATTAGGAATTTAAAATCTAAGTAGTTTTTGTGATTCGCAAATTGATAGTGATAGAGTTTTTATGCCCCTGTCAAATTTTATTGAGATTTTATTATCTTCAATTTGCATAACAGTTCCCTTGCCAAAATGAGTATGTTTAACGATATTACCTACTTCTAAATCTTTGTAGGATATAGAAGTTTTTTTATTTTTTGAATTTGTATCATTTGGAGCAGGTATAATTTTTGTGCTTGATGAATCTTTAAATTCATCTATAAATGGAGAGTGTTTTATTAGCTTGTTTTCCCAAAAATTTAGTTGTAATATTTCTAAGTTGTTTTTAGCTCTGCTCATTGCAACATATAGCAGTCTACGTTCTTCTTCCCATTGTTTTGGATCGTCATCTTTAGTTTTTTGAGATGGTATAATACCCTTATCTATATCTATTAATAAAACTTGATTAAATTCTAATCCTTTAGAACTATGCATGGTTAATAGTTGTGTTGAAGATGTATTTTTTTTAGCGGAATTTGCTATCATATCGATTTCTTTTATTCTTTGTATAAAATCTACTAGTGAATTTTGGTGTTTGGCTATTTGTTTTAGCATTTCTAGTATTGTTCTAAATTGGGTAAATGATAATTTTAATTTTGAACATTGGGTATTTAATTTTTTTAAATATCCCAAATCAGTTTCAATTATTTTTATTGCATCATATGGGGTGGATAATTTTATTTTGTCAAATTGGTCTTCAAGTAAAGTCCAGTTTTGAATTTGTTTATAAGATTGGTTTGGGATTGATTTTAGTGCTTGAAATACACTATTTTGCAAGTTGTAATTTCTTATAAATTCAAGTGCAGTTTTGGGGATAAAAGTATTTAATTTATATGCTATTTTGAAAAAAGATTCTTTGTCATGTCTTATTAGAGCTAACTGAAAAAATGCGAAAATATCTTTCACTATTTTATTTTCCGAAAGGGTTAACCCATAGTCTTTTATTTTAAAATCACAGTTATTTCGATTTAAGTAATCTATTATGGGAATAGAGCTAATGTGGTTTCTGTAAAGTATTGCAGTCGGAGATTGTGTAATTTTTTGTTTTATATAATTATGGCGTTGTTCAGGGGAATCAAAATATCTTATTATAACGGGTTCATTGCATGAAGGGTCAATTTGCATTTGTTTGTCATAGCGGTGCTGATTGTTTTTTATAAGCATTTGACATGAACGCATAATATCTGGAGAACATCTAAAATTTTTTGATAGATAATATATTTTTGAGTTTTTATATTTAGCTTGAAAATTTAATAGTTCACTTGGTGATGCTCCGCGGAATTGGTATATACTTTGATCATCATCTGCTACCATAAACAAGTTGGGTGATTTTCCTGCAATTAGGGATATAATATGATTTTGTATACTTGAAGTGTCTTGTGCTTCATCTATTTGTATGTATTTGTATTTTTTATGATAGTAATCTACGGTTTTTGGATATTTATTTAAAATTGCGAGGGCATGGGAAAGCATATCATCAAAATCAATCAAGTTGTTTTGCAATTTGTATTTTTCATATTCAAAAAATAGGGTATGAAATAAATCATTAGATACTAATTTAAGTGGTAGTTCATTTCGTTTATCTGTAGTATCTAATGGAGGGTATTGATTTTTTTTATAACTTATAATTCTAGATAATTCTTCAAAAATTTCAGGTGTAATATATTTATTTGAGTGATTTTTATATAAACTACTCAATATATATGATTTTGAGTTTTTGCCGTAATCTTTTAGTAAATGTATAGGTTTATTTATATGGTTGCTATATGCTTTTATAATGCTTAAACAAAAGCTATGAATTGTAGATATTGTAATTTTTTGACCTGTATAAGGTAGTATATCTTTGTTATATCTTATGCTCATATCATTTGCAGCAGCTTTTGAAAAAGTTAAATTAAGTAGGCTATTTGGATTTATACTTGTTTGATGAATTATATTAGCTGCTCTATATAGCATAAGAGTAGTCTTCCCACTACCAGGAATGGCAAGAGTTAGAGCGGGACCTTGTATATGATGGATTGCTTTTAACTGCTCATCGCTAAGTATGCGGTTGTTTTTTTGGGCTAAATTGTATATAAATTGCATAGTTGGTCTCCTTAAAGTAGTTTAGTATATTATAATACAAAGTTTTTAATTTGAAAAGATGTAATTTATTGTAAAATAAACATATGAAAAATTAGATTAATAAAATAGGAAAAATTTATATAAAAATAATCTTAACACAGACAATAGTAAAATAGGGGTTTACAAGCTGGTAAGTTTATAATATTATTAATTGTCAAGGGGTATAAGGCTGTATGAGGAGGAACAAGATGGATTGTCGGATTTTGAAGATTGAAAATAATATGGCAACAATAGAAATTACAATGCCCTCAGAAGATTTGAATGAGGCTATTAAACAGGTTTATTTAAGAGATCGCAAACACTTTAATATTCAAGGATTTAGAAAAGGTAAAGTGCCACAGAAAGTTATTGAACTTAATTATGGAAAAGAAGTTTTTTATGATGGTGCAATAGATAAGTTATTACCAGATGCGTATAAGGATGCACTTGATGAACTTAAATTAGATCCTGTTTCTAAACCTGAAATAGATGTAAAGCAAATTGAAAAGGGTAAGGAATTAATAGTAGAAGCTACATTTGCTGTAAAGCCTGTCGTTGAAATAAAGGGATATAAAGGGCTTGAAGTTGAAAAACCAAGTGTAGAAGTTACTGAAACCGACATTGAAGCTGATTTAAAACAACAACAAAATCTTAATGCTAGGCTTATTACCATTGACGATAGACCTATTCAAAGCGGAGACACTGCTGATATAGATTATGAAGGGTTTGTAGATGGAGTGGCTTTTGAAGGTGGAAAAGCTGAAAATTATGATTTGGTAATAGGTTCAGGAAGCTTCATTCCAGGGTTTGAAGATCAACTTATAGGTAAGTCAGTGGGCGATGAAGTCGAGGTAAATGTTACATTCCCCGATCCCTATCAATCTGAGGAACTTGCTGGTAAAGATGCTGTATTTAAGGTTAAGATTCATGGAATACAAGTCAAAGAATTGCCAGAACTCGATGATGAATTTGCAATGGATACTTCAGAATTTGATACATTAGATGAACTAAAAGAAGATATTAGAAAACGCCTCGAGAAAAATGCTCAGAAAACTGCGGAAAATCAGCTTAGAGATAAAATGATTGAAGCGGCTACTGAGTTATTAGATGTTGAAATACCAGAACCAATGATTGAGATGGAAATTGATGGTATGGTTGATGAGTTTAGTCAGCAACTTAGATATCAAGGTATGGAACTTGAAAAATATCTTGAGTTTACAGGTAAACAGATGGATGAACTTCGAGATTCTTTAAAAGAAGATGCTCTAAAGAGAGTTAAATCAACACTTACTTTAGAATCTATTGTTAAACAAGAAAATATAACCGTTACAGAAGAAGATTTAGAAGAAGAATATAATAGAATATCTGAAATGTATGATAAAGATGTAGAAGAACTTAAAAAGATATTGGCACCACAGATTGATTATATAAATGCTACGATTGAAACTAAAAAGGCTGTGGATTTATTGATAGAATATGCCAAATTTAAGTAGTAGTATAGAATTAGAGGAGTAGAAAGCTTAGGATTTTATCCCTCTAAATTAAAGAAAAGGAGAAAATATGCCTTTAGTACCTTATGTAATTGAGCAAACAGGTCGTGGAGAACGCTCATATGATATTTATTCACGATTGTTAAAGGATAGAATAATATTTATTGGAGATCAAATTAACGATCAAACGGCTAGTTTAGTAGTTGCACAATTGTTGTTTTTAGAAGCTGATGACCCTGAGAGAGATATAAGCGTGTATATAAACAGTCCAGGGGGTTCTATCACCGCGGGTATGGCTATATATGATACCATGCAGTATATTAAGCCAGATGTTTCTACTATATGTGTTGGAATGGCTGCAAGTATGGGTGCATTTTTATTATGTGCTGGACAAAAGGGTAAGAGATATGCACTTCCAAATGCTGAAATTATGATACATCAACCTCTTGGTGGGACACAGGGGCAAGCGACTGATATTCAAATTCACGCACAGAGAATTGTTAAAATGAAAAAGAAATTAAATTCTATGATGAGTGAGAGAACAGGACAAAAACTTTCTGTTATAGAAAAAGATACTGAAAGAGATAATTTTATGAGTGCTAGTGAAGCTGAAGAGTATGGATTAATTGATAAAGTAATAGAATTTAGAGATGAAAAGTAGGAGCTAGGTATGTCTAAGTATAATGAAAATATTGAGCTTCACTGTTCGTTTTGTGGCAAAACGCAACAAGAGGTAAGACGTCTTATCGCTGGACCAGAAGTGTTTATATGCAATGAATGTGTTGAGTTATGTAATGAAATAATGTCAGAGGAAATTCCTGAAGTTTGGGATATCGAAGATTATGATCTTCCTAAGCCAGCAGAAATTTATGATGTTTTAAATTCATATGTTATTGGGCAGGATGAGGCAAAAAAAACTCTTTCTGTTGCTGTATATAATCACTACAAAAGAATAAAAAATATTCAAGAATATGATGACAGTGATGAAGATAGAAATGATGATATTGAATTGCAAAAATCTAATATTTTGATGATTGGTCCAACTGGTTCTGGGAAAACTCTTTTGGCTCAAACGCTTGCAAAGATAATTGATGTCCCATTTGCCATTGCAGATGCGACTACACTTACTGAAGCAGGATATGTGGGTGAAGATGTTGAAAATATTCTTCTTAAAATTATTCAAGCGGCAGATCATGATATTGAAAGGGCACAAAAAGGTATTATTTATATTGATGAGATTGATAAGATTACAAGAAAATCTGAAAATCCATCAATTACTCGTGATGTAAGTGGAGAAGGTGTACAACAGGCACTTTTAAAAATTCTTGAAGGAACGGTTGCGAGTGTTCCACCGCAAGGAGGACGCAAACATCCTCATCAGGAATTTATACAGATTGATACCACTAATATTTTATTTATTTGCGGTGGTGCATTTGATGGAATTGATAAAATTATTTCAAAGAGAACTGGTAAAAAAGCGATGGGCTTTGGTGCAGAGTTGCAAACTAAGAAAAATCAAGAGTTTGGTGTTTTGTTAGAAAAATTAGAAACTAAGGATTTGTTAAAGTTTGGATTGATTCCTGAGTTTATTGGGCGTGTTCCTATAACGGTTTCTTTGCATGAGCTTGATGAAAATGCTTTAGTACAAATACTTACTGAACCTAAGAATGCTTTAGTTAAACAGTATAAAAAATTATTTGAATTAGATGATGTTAAATTGGATTTTGAAAAGGACGCACTTGAATTAGTAGCTAAAAATGCTATGGAAAGAAAGATAGGAGCAAGGGGACTTAGGAGTATATTGGAATCTGCAATGAGAGATATTATGTTTGATATACCATCAAGACCTGATATTAAAAAGTGCATCATAACAAAGGAAACTATAGAAAATCAAATAGAGCCAACATTATTATTATCTGATGATAAAATAAAATCTAAAACTTCTGCAGAATCTAAGTCTACTAAATCTGAAAAAGGAACTAAAAATGTTTCGTAAAATGAATTTGTATGGTGCGGTTGCAGTTTTAGGATAATATAGTTTGATTTATATAAGTAATAAAATAATAGTGCATATGTTTAGGGCAGCATTTTAATAATGCTGTCTTTTATTAGTTTGAAGTTCAGAAATTTTACCGAATTATTTAAAATTTTCACATCATAGATGACGAAATTTATATATCATTGAGGTCTTGCTTAAACTGCTATAATTAATAGATTTAACTTGAGAATAGTATAAGCTCTTGTTAAAACTATTATGATTGGTAAATTTAATTTGATAGTGGTATGATCTGATGTAATTAATTTGATAGTTATAAAACAATAAAAATTGATAAATATACAAAAAATATGACTAAAAATAATAAAAAAGCGATAAAAATATGATAAATATAAAAAAATAGATGAAAAATTGGAAATTATCTATTTAAAATGTGAAATTATTGTGAATAATTAGTTGAATTAGTATATTTTTGTTGAAAAAAAGATATACTATAGTATAATTTATATAGTTTTTATTAGGAAGGGGAATAAAAATGACAGATGATAAGACAAAATATATTGAAATGCCTTTAATCCCACTTAGGGGAATATCTGTTTTTCCATATATGGTATTACATTTTGATGTGGGTAGAGAAAGATCTATAAAAGCTTTAGAACAAGCAATGATAAAAGATCAGCGTATTTTTTTAACTTCTCAAAAGAATATAGAGGTAGAAACTCCTAAAAATGGTGAATTTTATGAAATAGGAACCGTGTGTAAAATTAAGCAAATGCTAAAATTGCCCGGAGATGCTATTCGTGTATTGGTTGAAGGTTTGCAAAGAGCTAGAGTTAAGACTCTGTTACAAGAAAAACCTTATTTTTTTGTTTTACTTGAAACTTTTACTGATGAGATACAGAAAGATAGGGAAATAGAAGCATTAATGAGAAGTTGTTTATCAGCTTTTGATAAATATATTGCAGTAAAAAATAGACTTTCTCTTGAAATTGTTGATTCTATTGCTGGAATTGATAATCCAGGGCGATTTGCTGATATTTTGGCATCTCATATGGTACTAAAAACTCATCAAAAGCAAAGACTCATTGATGCGATTGATGCAAAAGAAAGACTGAATGTTTTATATGAAATGTTAATTAGTGAAATTGAAATATTAGAAGTGGAAAAAGATATTAATGATAGAGTTAGACGTCAGATAAATCAACTTCAAAAAGAATATTATTTGCGTGAGCAGATGAAAGTTATCAGAGAAGAATTAGGAGAAGAAAATTTATCTGATGTAGAAGCTGAGGAAATGAAAGAAACTCTTAAAAAAATGAAAGTTTCTAAAAAAATAAAAGAAAAAATTGAAAAAGAAATTGATAGATATGCTAGAATGCCTTCATCATCTGCTGAGGCGACTGTTGTAAGAACTTATATTAAAACGGTTTTGGAACTACCATTTCAAAAGACAACTAAGGATAGAATTGACATTAAAAAAGCAAGGGGAATATTAGATGAGGATCATTATGCCTTAAAGCAAGTTAAGGAACGAATATTAGAGTATTTGGCGGTTAGAGAGCTGACAAAGAGTATGAAAGGGCCTATATTATGCCTTGTTGGACCTCCTGGAGTGGGCAAAACATCTATAGCTAAATCAGTTGCTAGAGCTTTAAATAGAAAATTTGTCAGAATGTCTTTAGGTGGAGTTAGAGATGAGGCTGAAATTAGAGGTCATAGAAGAACTTATGTTGGTGCAATTCCAGGCAGAATTATCAACGGGATTAAAGAAGCAGGAACAAAAAATCCAGTATTTTTATTTGATGAAATAGATAAATTAGCTAATGATTTTCGTGGAGATCCAGCATCTGCGTTATTAGAAGTGCTAGATCCTGAGCAAAATAAGGATTTTACAGATCATTATTTAGAAGTGCCATTTGATTTATCAAAAGTTATGTTTATTACTACTGCAAATAATTTAGCGACGATACCAAGACCATTACTTGATCGTATGGAAGTCATAAGGATTGGCGGATATACAGAAGAAGAAAAATTGCAAATTGCAAAAAAATATTTACTTCCAAAGCAACTGAAAGAAAATGGATTGACGGATGATAATTTAGTTCTTTCGAGTACTACAATTAGAGAAATTATAAATTCTTATACTAGGGAAGCGGGTGTAAGAGAATTAGAAAGACAGATTGCCACTGTTTGTAGAAAAGTAGCAACGAGAATTGTAGAAGAAAAGATAGATAAGGTAAAGGTTACAACTTCGAATTTGCACAAGAGTTTAGGCACTCCTAAATATCATCATGATAAGATAGAAGATAAAGATGCCGTTGGAATGGCTACAGGATTAGCTTGGACAGCTGTTGGTGGAGAAACTTTATCAATTGAGGTCGTACCAATGAAAGGAAAGGGAAAGCTTTCTTTAACAGGTAAAATGGGCGATGTTATGAAGGAATCAGCACAAGCTGGTTTAAGTTATATTAGATCTGTTGCTCATAATTATAACTTGACTCAGGATTTCCATGAGAAAATAGATTTGCACATACATATTCCAGAAGGTGCGATACCAAAAGATGGACCATCGGCTGGAATTACTATGGCTACTGCAGTTTTATCTTCACTTACGGAGATACCAGTTAGAAAAGATGTTGCGATGACAGGGGAGATAACACTTCGAGGTAGAGTATTACCGATTGGGGGATTAAAGGAAAAGGCTTTGGCTGCTAAAAGAGCAGGTATTAAAACTATTATATTTCCAAAGGATAATGTAAAAGACCTTGATGATATAGATGATAAAGTCAAAAAAACTATTAAATTTGTACCTGTAAGCAATATGGATGAAGTGTTAAAGTACGCTTTAAGTGAGCCATCTAAAAAAGTTAATAATGCTAAGAAAAAAAGTTCAACTAAAAAATAGGTTGAACAATAAATAGTATGGAAAGGATATTATTTTGAAAATTGGCGAAAGTAAATTTATTATAAGTGCGGTTTCTCCAAAACAATATCCAGATGATGAGATGCCTGAGATTGCTATGGCAGGACGTTCAAATGTAGGCAAATCATCTCTTATAAATATGTTGATTAATAGAAAAAAACTTGCTCGAACAAGTTCTGTTCCTGGGAAAACTCAAACTATAAATTTTTATGATATAGATGAAAAATTTAGATTTGTAGATTTGCCTGGATATGGATATGCTAAAGTGTCAAAAGCTCAAAAATCAACTTGGGGAAAGATAATTGAGACATATTTGAGTAGTAGACAAAATCTACTTGAAGTTATACAACTCGTGGATTTTAGGCATAAGCCCACTAAGGAAGATCAGCAGATGTATAGATGGATACTTGAGTTTGGTTTTACTGGTATAGTTATTGCCACAAAGATTGATAAGGTTAAAAACAGTCAAAAAAAGAAACAAAAAGAGCTTATAAAAAATACTTTGAAAATGCCTAGTTCAGCACCATTGTTTATGGTTTCTTCCACTGATAGAACTGGTAAGTACGAAGTTTGGGATTATATTAATCAGACATTTGTTAACTCTGGTTATGATATTTGTTTGGAGCGTCAAAACTCTAATTTTAAAATATAATGTATTCGTATATCATGATGGGGTATATATGTATGTGAGTATGTAAATACGGGTGAAATATCTCGTATATATGTGAGTATGTAGTTTAAATTTATAGATTAAAGGAGAATAATATGAAAAAAAATCCAGTAATAACAATTACTATGGCAGATGAAAAGGTTATAAAGGCAGAACTTTATCCAGATATTGCACCAAATACAGTAAATAATTTTGTCTCTTTAGTTAAGCAGGGATTTTATGATGGATTGATTTTCCATAGAGTGATAAATGGATTTATGATTCAAGGTGGTTGTCCAAATGGAACAGGAATGGGTGGGCCAGCATATTCTATCAAGGGAGAATTTGAAATTAACGGTTTTAAAAATGATTTGAAGCATACAGAGGGTGTTCTTTCTATGGCACGTTCTCAAGCTCCAAATTCAGCTGGTTCGCAATTTTTTATAATGCATAAAAATTCTCCTCATCTCGATGGTTCTTATGCAGCTTTTGGAAAAGTTGTTGAAGGACAAGATGTGGTAAATGAAATAGCTGAAACTGCGACTGATCCTATGGATAGACCTATTTCACCTCAAACAATTAAATCTATGGTTGTAGATACACATGGAGAAGAATATCCAGAACCAGAGAAATGTTAGTATGCGTTTAGATAAATATCTGTCTCAAGCTGGAGTGGGTTCTCGTAAAGATGTTAAAAAGTTAATCAAGAGGGGACTTGTATATGTCAACGGAGTATGTCAGAAGGATTTTTCTTCTCATGTATTATTAACTGATAATATTGTGTGTGATGGAAAATTAATTGAGTATAAAGAGTTTGTTTATATAATGCTCAATAAACCATCGGGGTATATATCTTCAACTTACGATAATGACAATAAAACGGTATTGGATTTAATTGATGGATATGATAATTATGACCTCTTTCCAGTTGGTAGATTGGATAAGGATACAGAGGGATTATTGATATTGACTAATGATGGAAAGTTAGCTCATAGGGTATTAGCACCTAAAAGCCATGTAGATAAAAGGTATGTAGTAGGTTTTGAAGGGTTTTTATCGGATGATGATATTAATAATATTCAAGAGGGAATACAATTAGATGACGGATATATTTGTAAACCTGCTAAGATTTTTTTAAAAAATTCTGATAAATGGATATGTTCTAAGTATGCAAATATTGATTATCAAGAAGTTGAAATAGTAATTACAGAAGGGAAATATCATCAAGTAAAAAGGATGTTTCAAGCTACGGGTCATCGTGTTATTTATTTAAAACGTGTTGCTATGGGAGGTTTGGAGCTTGATGAAAAACTTGATTTAGGGGAGTATAGAGAATTAAGCGAGCGGGAAATAACTTTGCTTCAAAAAAAATCTCTATAAGTCTTATGTTTTAATAAGTATATATGTAAACAAGGAGGGTGCTATGAATAAAATAGCCCGCATTCCAATTGTGGTTTTTATTATAGCAATTGGGATATCAATAGTTATGCAAAGTTATTTTGTATTAGAAAATGCTGAAGTTGCAGTTGTTGAGAGATTTGGTGAGAAATCAAGGGTTATCACTCAAGCTGGTGTAAATTTCAAGATTCCATTTATTGATAGAGCTAGAATTATCAATGTAAATGAGGAGTATTCTATTCAGTATGGATATAGACCTGGTCAAGATCCTACTCCAAAGCAAGCTCCAGATTATAAAGATGTTTCCGAAGAGGAAATAGTTTTAACGAAAGGACCATTTTTGGTAAATGTCGGAGCGGTTATTCAGTATAGGATAACTTCACCAGATGAATATTTATACAATGTTGATGACCAAATTGGAACGTTGCGACTTGCGTTTGAAAGCGTTTTAAGGCGTAATATGCAAAATCAAGATTTAGATAATGCCCTTATAAATAAAGATGCTATTGCAAGAGAGATTATGCCAGATTTATCGAGAAAAATTGATAGTTACGGTCTTGGGATTACGATTTTAGATGTTAAATTTACAGATGTCTTATTAGAAGCAAGCGTTCAAAAGGCGTATGAAGATGTATTAATAGCCAAGAACGAAAAAGAAGAATATGTTTCTAAGGCTGAAAAATATAGAAATGAAAAATTGCCTGAGGCTAGAGCAGAGGCGTATGACAGAATACAAAAAGCTGAAGCTTATAAGTCAAAGACCATTTCTCAAGCCAAGGGTGATGTTGAAAACTTCTCTCAAGTTTATGAAAAATATAAATCTGCTCAGGAAATTACAAAGACTAGATTGTATATTGAGACTATGGAAGAAATATTAAAAAATGTTAAGAATAAGGTTGTAGTAGATGTAAAAGATGGTTCGACTATGAAGTATATTCCTATCGCACCACGTGAATTGCCGTGATAAGGGGGGATTAATATGAATGAACAATTTAAAAATGCTTTTAATACATTTACTTCTTCTACTCAAAATCAGGATGAGCCTAGTATTGACCCAAGTGTTAAAAAGGCTAAAAGAAAGAAATTTGTTAGGAATTTACTTTTTTTATTAGTGATTTTACTGATATTAACTTCTGTTGGAAATTTTGTGTACTTTGTTAGGGAAGATGAAGTTGCAACAGTAAGGGTACTTGGAAGTGCTAAAAAAATTATAGTAGATAGAGATGATAAATTAGCTGCTGGACAAAATGAATTAGACGATAATTTTAAAGATATAGCGATAGTAAGAGATAAGGGATTATTTTTCAAAATACCTTTTATTACTCAGGTGGATAAGGATACATCTAAACTTATAACTTATATATCAAATACAGCAGAGATAAATACCAAGGATAAGATTAAATACGATGTTGCAATGTATGCACAGTGGGAAATAACTCATCCTGCATTATTCCGTTCGTCATATGGGACTATAGTTCAAGCTAATAGAAAATTAGATGAAGTTGCATATGCAAGAGTTATAGAAAAGATTAATACCATGATGTCTAGGGATTTTCTTACTAATAAAGATGCACTTAGAGAGACTCTTGATGAGGCTCAAGATGAGTTAAATGAAGTGCTTGCAAAACGTGGCATAGTAGTAAGAGATATTGATATATATCGTACTATTTTACCTGATGCCAATATTCAGTCAACTTATAATAAAATGATTGCAGAACGTGCTGCCATAGCTCAACAAAATCGTTCAGAGGGTAAGGAAGTATATCAAAATACGGTTGCTGACACGGATAGAGAAGTTGCTAAGATTATAGCTGAATCAATAGAAACAAGTGAGAAAATTATTGGTGAAGCAGATGCCAAGGCGTTAGAAATATATGCTAATGGATTTAGTGCAGACCCTAATTTCTATAAATATTGGAGAACACTCAAGGCATATGGAAATGTATTTGATAAGGAAACTATGATATATCTTAATAGTGAAAATGATTTTTTAAATTTATTTTCTCATGGGAAATAATAAATAAAAGTGCTTATTTAAAACTTTAAATAGAATGTGATAGAAGTGCCTTAAATTATAAATCAGTTATATGTTTAGCCTAAATTAATATTTAGTGTGTACTTAATTGAGATAGTGTAATAGCAAAAAGCTAGGGAATTGTATTGTGATTTCCTAGCTTTTTATATTTACCAAATACATGAACAAAAACTTACCAAATACATGAA
>PDWI01002848.1_pt1 | contig 25459 bp, 22 predicted proteins | sample 1430891 | NCBI WGS metagenome assembly PDWI01 (sample SAMN01162508, study PRJNA174530) | Oral metagenome, whole genome shotgun sequencing project. | biome: Marine environment; feature: Marine mammal; material: Swab sample of the gingival sulcus; isolation source: swab sample of gingival sulcus...
TTTGTCATGGCGAAACCTTCCTTTTTTTCTCTTTTAACCACTTGAATTATAAAGGATTTTATAAGGTTTCGCCTCTTTTTTTATGAAATATTGGGGTTAATCCATTTTTTCCTTTTTTTAGAGAGTTTCATTTTTATCATTTAATTGATTATTCACTGATTTTGTGATGTTGTATGGGAAAAATGGGAACGTCCTAATATATGATGACCGGGAAAGCCTTTTTGCTTCTTCAGACCAAAAAACCGAAAATTCATCATGGACAAAACGAAATTGTCCGTGGTAAATGTATCATCTGTTAGAATCTTCTGGTTCAGGCATAATATTATTATAACGAGCAGAAAAGATGGCAAAGAAAAGCATGTTCAGCGGCTCGGGAAAAACCGCTGCAAAACTCAAGGCAAAGCAGGAACCAGACCAGCAAGAAGCAGCACTTCAGGCTCTGGTCTGGTACAAGGAAGAGGATTGGGAAACCTTGCTGGAGATGTTCACCGATTCCGACAAACTTCCTCAGGATTATCAACAATGGCTGCGGCTTGCTGAAGCGAAAAAAGCTGAAATAGAGGCTCTCGGCTGTAAGGTTCTGAAAGTATATATAGACCCTGTCAACTTCAAGGGCTGGTGTGATTCAAAAGGTTTTGAGATGAACTCGGAGGCTCGCGCCCAGCTTGCCATAGAAGTGGCTCAGGCACAATCTTTCAGTCTGTAATCCGGCAGTAACCCGAAAGAGTAACAGACAGAACCGCTCCTGAGCCTATCTGTCGGCAGTTTCATAACCAGCATCAATCCGCAAGTTTTCACCTTTGGCTGCTGCTACAGCAAGCCTGTCACATCTTTCGTTAAACTCATGACCGGCATGCCCCTTGAGCCATGTAAACCTTACTGTAAACTGATCGCAGAGTGACAGCAGAAGCTGCCATAAATCGGAATTTTGAGCTGGCTTTCCATCACTTTTACGCCAGCCACGATTCCGCCAGCTCCGTGCCCAGCCTTTCGTAACAGCATTAACCACATAACTTGAATCTGAAAAAATTTCCACCGGTTTCCCGGTATCATCAAGCTGTTGAAGAGCTACAATACAGGCAAGAAGCTCCATGCGATTATTGGTGGTTAAACGAAAGCCTTCACTCAATTCATGCTGCTCATTGCCATCGAGGATAACAATACCGTAACCTCCAGGTCCAGGATTTCCGCTGCAACCTCCATCGGTATAAATAAAAACCCTATCCCGAATACCCTTAACTGGCAGGGAAAGGGACGTGCCAGCTTGAGTTTTCCGACGGTTTCCGTTTTTTACCTCATAGACAGGCTTCCTGTACCAGGCCTCAGCCTCAGCCCTGGTCGGAAAACTTTTATATCTGGCTCCAGCAAAACCCTTGACCGCTTTTTCAGCGCTCTGCCAGTCGGTATAGATCCCTGGAGTTCTTCCCACCGCCACCGTATAAAATTTTTTCCTTGCCATAGTCAGACTCTATTCCCAAAGCAAAAAAGGCAGAAGAGCATATACTCCTCTGCCTTAAAACTGGAAGAGATGAGAAAATTACTTCTGTTTTCCCTCAGTCTTCTTTTTATCCTTCTTGCCATCAGGAACACTGACAACACCGTCTCTATCAACAGCACCGCCAATGGCATCCCTTGCAACCTTGATGGTGACATCCTTAGCGACTTCAAGGGTAATAATGTTTTCATTAATGGCAGTAATAACACCATAAATACCACCCTTGGTGAGAATCTTCTGGCCCTTCTTCAGATCATTCAAAAAGGCCTGATGCTGTTTTGCCTGCTTTTGTTGAGGACGAATGAGCAGGAAATAAAACACTGCAAATATCAGAATGAGTGGAATAAAAGACGCAAAACCTCCTGCCCCTCCAGCACCTGCCGCCGGAGCAGCTGCATACGCAACACTTGTCATATTTTTCTCCAAATAAGTATTTTTATCTTTTTGCTTCTATTGTCTGGTTAATTGACGACTATGGTAATCATTCCTTTTCAAGCTGGCTATAAAAATCTCTTCTAAAGGCGGTAAAGCTGTCCTTTTCAATAGCCTCCCTCACTCCTGCCATCAAATTAACGTAATAGTACAAATTATGAACAGTATTTAACTGATAGCTGAGAATCTCCCTGCTTTGATAAAGATGACGGAGATATGCACGGGAATAATTTCGACAGGTATAGCACCGGCAATTTTCATCAAGAGGCGCGTGATCCTCCTTATAGCGAGCATTTTTGATAGTAATCTTGCCCTTCGAGGTAAAAAGGGTTCCATTTCTGGCATTGCGTGTTGGCATCACACAGTCAAACATATCAATACCGCGCCAGACCCCTTCAATAAGATCCTCAGGAGTACCAACGCCCATCAGGTAACGTGCATAATCCTCCGGCAGATGAGGAGTAGTTGCCTCAGTAATATCATACATCACCTGATTCTTCTCCCCGACACTCAAACCGCCAATAGCATAACCATCAAAACCAATATCGATAAGAGCTGCCGCATGCTCGGCACGCAGTTCCTCATACATTCCCCCCTGAACAATGCCAAAAAGGTGCTGGTCAAGTCTGGTATGAGCGGCCCTGCATCGTTTTGCCCATCTGGTCGTCAGGGCTGTGGACTCAATGACCTGCTGCCGGGTAGCAGGATAAGGAATACAGGTATCAAGAGCCATCATAATATCCGAACCAAGACACTGCTGAACATCAATTGCATCTTCAGGGCTTAAAAACAGCCTGGAACCGTCAAGATGTGACCTGAACGAAGCACCTTCTTCAGTTATTTTAGTGAGTTCTTTCAGACTGAAAATCTGAAATCCACCACTATCTGTTAAAATTGGGCGATCCCAGTTCATAAAGCCATGCAGACCGCCAAAATTTTCAATCAATTTATGACCGGGACGAATAAAAAGATGATAGGTATTCCCCAGAATAATCTGCGCTCCAAGCTCTTTAAGGTTTTCCGGGGTTACGGCTTTCACCGTTCCCTGCGTCCCCACCGGCATAAAAACAGGTGTCTGAAAAACACCATGTCTGGTCGAGACCTCCCCTCTTCTGGCTCCACACTCAGTTGATTTACTATGCAATGTAAAGGGGCTTTTTTTATTTATTTTCACAGAATTTCCTTTCCAATAGACTGAATAATAATGAGTTCCATCTGATTTTTACCACACATTCAAACAGAACCATAGACAAAGCGATATAAAAATCTTTCACGTTTTCCTATGTTTTTTTGTATAGTGAAAATAATCCATATATCATTTTAGACTAGCAAACATAACCCCAACACAGTTCAGGAAAAAGATACTATGGAAGATCAACTCAAGCTCCAGCAGCTTTCCACAGAAAAATTTCCACTGTCCTTTGATAATTCAACCATACTTTCTGTTGAATTTGTTAACTTCAATTATCCCTTTATTAGTGAAGTTATTGGCATGCAGCAGGATGGTTTCATCATTATAAAAACCCCGGAGAGCCTCAGTGATGAAAAGAGTCCTCAAGAGCTGATTGACTCCACCCTGCTGGTAAAATACATCCATGCCGGACGCAAAACGATCTTTAAAACCAGAGTACTGGAAGCAATAAATCGACCTGTACCACTGCTTTTTCTTGCTTATCCTTCCTCTATTCACTTCCATGAGCTGAGAAAGGTAAAAAGAACCCTTATCATGGTTCCCTGTACCCTGCACACAAGGGATGTTGAAGAGTATTATGGCATGCTCACAGATCTCAGTCTACGCGGCAGCCTCTGTCAAATCAGAGATAAGGGAAACCCGTCTCTCTGCTACATAGAAAAAGAGAACCCTGCAGGTTTACGCTGTCTGCTGCCCGGTCTGAAAGATGAACAACGTGTAAACGGTATTATCCGCAATATAAGAACAGAGAAAGACACAACCAAAATAGGAATTGAATTTGTGGATATGTCGGAACAGGTTTCCTCTGTTATTGAAAAATATCTCTACACGGTGCAAAAAAGCAGGAAATAGGTTCCTGTTAAAGCTGCAAGCTCATTTTTCTCAGTTCTTTCTCATGTTTCACAATAGCTTCTGCAAGCAGCAGTTGTTTTTCTGCACGCTGCAAATTTTCTCCCCGCCTGGAAACCTTAAAATAGACATCCCCAACAAGATGATCGATAAAAAAACGTAAGCCCAATTCATACGCCAGCCCGAGAAAACCAGCAAACAGATACTCTCGGCCATTCTTACCCAGAAATGTATCAGCAATTCCAAGATATCCGCGCAGGAAACCTTCACAAATCGTAAGATCAAGCTGACCATCACCATGATTAACACACAATGAACGCAGGCTATCCCCTACATCAATCTGGGGAACACCTTTATACACCGTATCAAAATCAAGTAAACCAACGGCCTTGCCATCTTCTCCAAAAATAAAATTATCTATTTTGGGATCGCCATGGCTCACAAGAGTTTCAATATCCTTTGCCGCAATTCCCCTGCCTAGTTCCATTGCAGCAGACTCATATCGGGCAATAATCTCCGCACAGTACTCTTCTGTTTTGTCATGAATTGGTATGGCAAGCTGCCTGTAATCAGATAAATAACCAGGTAAATGATGGAAGCCCGGAAGAGGCTCACAAAGTGTATCTAAATTAAAATCAGCACACAGGAAATGAAAAAAACCAAGAGCACGCCCCATATCCTTCACCATCTGCTCTGATAATTCAGGCACAGGAGATAGGTCAACACAGGATTGGCAGCGCCACACCTGCCTATATTCATCGCAGAAGAAATTTTCTCCAGAAAGTGTTTTCACGACAGCTGCTGACTGCCACCAGGGATAATCCGTTTTTTTTAGTTGCAGATGGCGGCTCAACTGACAGAAATTTTCAGCCACCACTTGAGGATTGGGGAAAACATTATCGTTGATACGCTGCAGGACAACACATCCATCTTCACTATCAACCAGAAATGTATCGTTAATACGACCCTGCCCGATCGGGAAGACAGATGATTCCTGTAAATCCTTGCCCCAAAAGGCTTCCAACACTTTTTGCATGGAATATTACCTTACAGCGAACAACTCGGGACTCAGTATATAACGGGCAGCACCAAGAAGCGCCACATCACGCCGCATAATCAACCGTAAAGGCACATTTGCCATAAAAGGTGCCCGCCCCGCACGACTGTTGAAAGCCTCTAGCAGCTGCTCAAAACTGAAATGATCCACAAAACGTGGTAGAATTCCCCCTCCCAGATAAATTCCTGAAACAGCATTAATAGCAAGGGCAAGATTCGCCGCTTCTCCCCCCACAATCCTGAAAAAAAGATCCATCGCCTTTTTACAAAGCGGACATGGTTGCGCGGCAATCGCCGCCTCGCCAATTACCGCACTTCGATCATTACCGCTCTCAAACTTCTTCAAGACCCAGGCAGATTGAGAAAGAGCATGGTACTCGGCACAAAAATCATATATATCCGCAATGGCAGGTCCTGCACAGACCATTTCGGAAGAAACCGCCTTCCTCTTCTGAACTTGCAACCAGTTCAAAAGAGCCAACTGTTCATCACCGAACGGGGCAAAGTCTGTATGACCTCCTTCTGTTCCCCGCAAATACAATTTATCCTCTACGAAGAACATCATCCCGACCCCAAGACCAGTACCGGGTGCAATGACTCCGAACATCTCGTCATTCTGACCAGAGCCTTCCTGCAAAACAAGAATATCTTCCTCTTTTAAAACAGGAATACCCGCGCAAACAGCTGTAAGATCATTGATAAGCGAAATTCGAGTAACTCCAAATTCTTTTTCGAGATTATCTACAGTGATATTCCATGGCAGGTTCGTCACTTCAGCACGATTATCAGACACCGGCCCAGCAACACCAAGGGATATTGCAGAAACTCTCTCACCAGCATCTGATAAAAACTGATGCAACAGTTTTTCAGCAGAAGAAAACTCACCAGCTCGGTAGAGTTTTTTGAAAAAAGGCGACCGCGCCTCTCCTCCCTCTTCATACAGGGCAAGTTCAGCTTTGGTTCCACCAAGATCGCCCACAAGAAACTTTTGCATTCCAGCACACTTACCCTGTATTATATTTTCTACTCACCCTGCTGATAAAGATGCACATCCTGCTGCGGATATGGGAAGGATATTCCTTCTTCATCAAAGGTGAGCTTGATTTTTTCCATAAGCTCAAAATAAACAGTCCAGTAATCGGCAGTATTCACCCAGGGGCGAACAACCAGATTTACAGCAGAATCGCCCAGTTCTGACACAGCAATGATAGCAGCAGGCTCTTTCAGGACACCTGTTTGACCAGCGATAATTGCTTCGAGCGTTTCCTTTGCTTTCTTGATGTCATCGTCATAACCGATCCCGATTACCAGATCAATACGCCTGGTTGGGTTAGCAGTTACATTGGTAATAGAACCACCAAGAATAGCACTGTTAGGCACAATTTTACGCTGATTGTCGGGGGTATTCATAATGGTATTGAAAATAGTAATAGTTTCGACCTTCCCGGTCTCGCCTCCAGCATTAACAACATCACCGACCTTAAAGGGACGGAAAAGAATAAGCATCACACCGCTCGAAAAATTGGCAAGGGAATCTTTTAAGGCAAGACCAACAGCGAGCGATGCTGCACCAAGAACAGCTATAAAGGAGGTGGTTTCAATTCCAAGCGGCCCTGCCGCAGTAATAATAACCAGCACTAGAAGTGCATAGTAAATGATATTTTGTAAAAAACCGATCAGAGTTTCATCTACCCCTTTAAGTTTCATTAATTTTACAGTTACATCAGTGATCTTTCCTGCAATCCATTTACCAATAAAAAAAACAAGAAGAGCAAGAATAACCTTAAGCCCATAAGTAACAACAAAACCCTGAATCATTAAAAAATATGTCTTCACTTCAGTTCTCCTTTTGGTTGTAGATACAGTACGAAACGACTACCGCTTCTCCAGCATCAGAAGGAAGTAATGCCGCCCCTCAAAAAACAATCGGCAAGTCATACACAGTGAAACTTTTAACAACCTTACACATCAAGCCATCTGATGTCCCATGCCTCAGTCCTGCTTTCATTATCAGGATTCTGAACAATAGAAAATTCGAAAATATTGGAAGAATCCATAAAGAGTGAATCGTTCACATCAACAGCCTTGGAACAATGAAAAAATATCGACTCGGCCTTTAATCCATCGCCATTATATACATAGTATCGCATAAAGCCAAAACCGCGCTCGGGGTTATAGTTGACAGGGACTCCCCGCTGTCTAGTTTCACCATTTGTTCCCACCAAGGGAAGCAGGCCCGGTACCAGATAGCCGGACAGAAAAGAATCGGCAGCCTCCTTTAAGTCCTGGCTTACATGCTTAAAGGCAATCACCTCAACACGGCAACCCATATTTTGCAGGGCAACTACCAGTCTGATAAAGTCCGAATCTCCGGTCAAAAGAATAATTCTGTCGAGATTACGTGCCTGCTGCAGGGCGTCAATGGCAAGATCCATATCAGCATTTGCTTTGGTGGTAATAATGCCCTCATCGTCGACAAAGTGCTTTACATATTTCTTGATGACCTTGAAACCACACTGGCGCAGTACGTCATGGTAACGATACAGTTTCTGGCGATAGTCAGCATCCTCCCTGGTACGTTCACCATCTTCAGCCACATAGGAGTTGGCTCTCAAAAGGACGGAATCGCCGGCTGCGGCAAGCTCCACCAAAACATCATAGCGCATGCCATAGCCACCGCACATACGAATATTCTCGGCATCTACATATATCCCGGTTTTCAGCATTTCTCTACCCACCCATACCCCAGAAATCAGATAAAAAGCCTATTCCCACTCAATTGTGGCTGGCGGCTTTGAAGAAATGTCATATACCACCCGGTTAACACCACGCACCTCGTTGATAATTCTGGTGGAAATTTCCGCCAATAACTCATAAGGCACCCGGCTCCAGTCAGCAGTCATAGCATCCTTTGAATCAACAACACGCAGGGCAATAACATGCTCATAAGTCCTGCCATCTCCCATGACACCCACAGTCTGAATTGGCAAAAGCACAGCAAAGGACTGCCATACCTGACGATACCAGCCACTCTTCTTCATCTCTTCGAGTACAATAACATCTGATTGACGCAGAATATCAAGACGCTCGGCTGTTACTTCGCCCATAATACGGATACCAAGTCCCGGACCGGGGAATGGTTGACGAAAAACAGCCTCCTCAGGCAGTCCCAACTCAAGTCCAAGAAGCCTCACCTCATCCTTAAACAGCTCACGAAGTGGTTCGATAAGTTCCATCTTCATAACATCAGGCAAACCACCAACATTGTGATGGGATTTGATAGGAGCCTCTCCCCGAAAGGATACTGACTCAACCACATCCGGGTAGAGCGTGCCCTGGGCAAGGTATTTCACATCGCCAATCTTCCCCGCCTCTTCTTCAAATATCTTGATGAACCCAAGCCCAATACGCTTACGTTTCTCCTCAGGATCCTTTACGCCGTCAAGCTCTGCCAGGAAAAAATCTGTCGCATCAATCTCAATCAATTGCAGATCAGTATTCTCTCTGAAGAACTTCATAATTTCTTCAGACTCCCCAGCACGCATAAGACCGTTATTCACATATACACAGGTGAGCTGACTACCAATGGCCTTATGGATCATGGCGGCAACCACAGTGGAATCAACCCCTCCAGACAACGCGCAGACAACCTTGCCTGCCCCCACCTTTTCTTTTATCGCTTCAACATTTGATTCAATAAAGGAGCGCATTGTCCAGACAGCACTGCAACCGCACATGCCAAACACAAAATTCTTCAGAACATCATTACCTATAAGGGTATGAATAACCTCTGGGTGAAACTGTACTGCGACAAAAGGTTTGTCCTTATGATGCAGAGCTGCATAAGGGGAATGATCACTTGCCGCCGTTGCCTCAAAATGTTCAGGAATAATCTCAACCCTGTCACCGTGGCTCATCCAGACCTGATGTCTGGCCACCTTGTCAAGGCCGGCAAAAAGGTCGCTATCATGTAAAAGATCAATCTCGGCCTTGCCAAATTCACGCTTATCTGCCTTCTCGACCTTCCCGCCCAACTGCTGAATCATCAGCTGGGCGCCATAACAAATACCAAGAACAGGAACCCCCATATCAAAAACACCCGGATCGGAATGAGGTGCATCATCATCATAGACGGAACAAGGTCCACCTGAAAGAATAATACCAGTTGGCTGCAATGCCTTCAGTTCGTCGAGACCAATGGAAAAAGGGTGAATTTCACTGTACACCTTCATCTCGCGAATACGTCTCGCGATAAGCTGAGTGGTCTGTGATCCAAAATCGAGAATTATTATCTTTTCACTATGAATATCCATTTTCTTATCCAATTATACAGGATTACTATTTCATCCAAAATCTTTTAACAGAAAGAAAAAAGCAAGGCAAAATGTCATGGCTCTTTTCAAGCAGTACGATAATTTGGTGCTTCCTTGGTAATAATAACATCATGCACATGTGACTCACGAAAACCTGCCGCAGAAATTCGCACAAACCTGGCTCTCTTTTGAAGTTCTTCAACATTTCCGGCACCAACGTATCCCATTCCCGAACGAAGCCCGCCAAGCAACTGATAGAGAACATTTACCAGAGGGCCGCGGTATGGAACCTTACCCTCGATACCCTCAGGCACAAGCTTGCCCGGAGCACTTACTTCTGACTGAAAATAACGATCGGAAGAACCCTGAGCCTGACTCATCGCGCCAAGAGACCCCATGCCACGATATCCTTTATAGGTTCGTCCCTGATAGAGAAAGGTATCACCTGGTGTTTCATCGGTACCCGCCAACAGTGAACCAATCATAATTGAACTTGCGCCACCGCCGATTGCCTTGGCTAAATCGCCGGAACTCTTGATACCACCATCAGAAATAACCGGAATATCATATTTACCAGCAACTTCAACACAGTTCTTGATAGCTGTCATCTGCGGCACACCCACACCCGCCACAACACGAGTTGTACAGATAGAACCCGGCCCAATACCTACCTTGACAGCATTCGCGCCTGCCTTGATGAGAGCCTCAGCAGCTTCACCAGTGGCAATATTACCGGCGATAACAGGAAGATCCGGGAAAGCTCCCCTAACCCTTTCCACTGCTGTAATAATGCCCCTGGAATGACCATGGGCAGAATCAATTACCACCACGTCAACACCAGCTTTTACCAACTTCTCTGCAATTTCCTCAATATTACCGCCAACCCCCATGGCAGCACCAACGATAAGTCGACCAAGATCATCCTTTGCAGCAAGAGGATATTTCTTGATTTTCTCAAGATCCTTAATGGTGATAAGACCTTTTAGTTTACCATTTTTGTCAACTACCAACAGTTTTTCAATACGATGTTCATGAAGCATCGCCTTGGAATGTTCAAGATCAATTCCCTCTTCTACCGTGACCAGATTTTTGCTGGTCATCACATCATCCACACGCAGTTGGGGATCTGAGACAAAACGCAGGTCACGGTTGGTCACAATACCAACAAGTTTACCATCATTGACTACAGGCAGACCTGAAATCTTGTATTCAGACATGATTCTCTGTACCTCGGCAACCGACTGAAACTGGTTAACAGTTACAGGGTCAACAATCATGCCTGATTCCGATTTTTTTACTCGTTTGACTTCAAGCACCTGTTCCTCGATGGTCATATTCTTATGGATAATTCCAACACCACCTTCACGCGCCATTGCTATCGCTGTACGGTGTTCTGTAACAGTATCCATGGCGGCACTGATAAGGGGAGTATTAAGCCTGATGGTGTCAGTCAGCCAGGTGGAAAGATCAACCTCACTGGGCAAGACTTCCGATGCCTGAGGTACCAGAAGAAGATCATCAAAGGTTAAGGCGGTTTCTATATTATCTGGTAGCATTGTCTCCCTCCTTCAGAATTATTAATATGCTCAAAAAACAAACGATATTTTCAGTACATAGCAAGAATATCAGAGCTGTGAGAAAAAAGCAGTCTTGCAATCCTCAGCACATAAGATATTTTATATCGTTCAAAAAAAATCAGCCGGTATTCCAGTTGCACAAAAGCGGAATTACCAATAACGATCCAAAAACAAATTTAATCAATTTCCTTTACAGCATGGTACTTACAATCAACCCCTACAACCCACAAGACAGACTGATACAGAATGTTATAAAACAACTTCAGGGGGGAGCAATTATCTGCTACCCCACCGACACAGGTTACGGTATTGGCTGCGACGTTTTCAATCAACGTGCTGTAAAAAAACTGATGCAAATGAAAAAGCGCCCCAAAAATAAACCATTTTCATTCATGTGCGGCGACCTTAAGGACATCAGCCAATACGCTCATGTTTCAAACATTGCCTACAGACTTTTGAAAAAAAACCTGCCTGGCCCCTACACCTTTGTGCTACCTGGTTCTAAACTTGTCCCGAAAATCATGGCAACCAAACAGAAAACAGTGGGAATAAAAGTCCCCGAAAACAAAATCTGCCAGGCTCTTATCCATGCACTTGGTAATCCAATCGTCAATACCAGCGTTCAACTGGGAGAAGACGATGAGCCGTTAAGCGATCCCTTTGACATTGATCTCGCCATTGGTAATCGGGTCGACATTATCATTGATGGAGGTCCGGTCTATCCAGACCCCTCATCTGTTATTAACCTGACCACCGATCATCCCGAAATACTGAGGGAAGGCAAGGGTGACATCAGCTCCTTCTAGCTTTTCAGCCCCCAAAAAAGGGGGAGGGGGGGAAGTTATTAATCCTGCTCTTCCTCTACAATCAACGCTTCCTTGAGTGACTTGCTCATGGTGAAATGTAACGTTCTGCGCTCAGGTATTTCCATAACCTTGCCTGTACGAGGGTTTTTGGTCGTTCTGGGCTTTCTGGTTCGTACAGAAAAGCTGCCAAAGCCTCGTAATTCAACACGGCGGTTCTCCGCCAGCGCCCTGGACATTGTCTCCAGAATAATGTCTGCAGCAAGGCTCACATCCTGCTTCTGCATGGGCAGCGTTTCACTCACGCTGTCGATAATATCTTTTTTTAACATACCTTCATTCACAAATATCTAACCTATAGCCACAAAATAAGCAGCCACAGTAAATTCAACGTATAAAAAAAGGTTGTTTTGCCAAAAGAACAAAACAACCTTTTCAACCCAAAGCCATGCTGAATTAATTACTTGGAAGTGTCATCACCCTCAGCAGCAGCTTTCAAAAGGTCTCCAAAGGTGGAAGGAGCCGACTCAGCAGCAGCTTTCTCGGCCTTTTTGAACTTCTCTACTACTTCCTCTTCATTCTCACCTTCAAGAGTCTTCACAGACAGACCTATCTTACGATCCTTGGCAGAGACATTAATAACGATAGCTTTCAGCATATCGCCAACCTGATACATTCCAACAGGTGTCTTCACCTTGTCCTTGCTGATTTCCGATACGTGAACAAGTCCCTCGATACCTTCCTCAAGTTTCACAAAAACGCCGAAGTCAGTAACATTGGTAATTTCACCCTCAACAACAGTACCCGATGGATAGTTATTGTAAGCTTCCTGCCATGGATCAGGAATGAGCTGCTTGACACCAAGAGAAAATCGCTCATTCTCCTTGTCGATCTTCAGAACAACTGCCTGAATCATCTCGCCCTTGGTATACTTCTCGGTTGGGTGCTTGATACGCTCGGTCCAGCTCAGGTCAGAGACATGAATCAAGCCATCAATACCCTCCTCGATACCAATAAATACACCGAAATCAGTAATATTCTTGATTTTACCTTCAATAATGGAGCCTACAGGGTAATTCTCGGTTACCAAATCCCATGGGTTTGGTTGAAGCTGTTTCATGCCAAGAGAAATTCGCTTGGTCTCGGGTTCAATGTGCAGAACCATTATCTCAACTTCATCACCTACGGCAACCATCTTGGATGGATGACGAGGCTTCTTGCTCCAGGTCATCTCAGATACGTGGATAAGACCCTCAACACCTTCCTCGAGTTCTACAAACACACCGTAATCGGTGATGGAAACAACCTTACCGGAAGTCTTCTCATCCACAGGATAACGATCAACAACGGTCTTCCAAGGATCATCACGGAGCTGCTTGACACCAAGAGATACACGATCGTGCTCCTTATCATACTTGAGAACCTTAACCTCAAGCTCCTCTCCAACCTTGTACAGTTTGGCTGGATGAGATACACGACCCCAAGAGAGATCTGTAATATGACAAAGACCGTCCATACCGCCCATATCGATGAACAGACCGTAATCAGTAATATTGGTGATAGCACCCTTGATAATCTGACCTTCCTCAAGCTTGGAGCGCATCTTCTCACGGAGTGCATTACGTTCTTCTTCGAGTATTGCACGACGGGAGATAACAACATTGTTACGTTTTTTGTTGAACTTCAGCACCTTGAACTCAAGAGTCTCACCAATCAAGGCATCAAGATCCTTGACTGGACGCAGGTCGATCTGAGAGTATGGAAGGAATGCAGGAACTCCAATATCAACGGACATACCACCTTTAACACGGCTTTCAATCCGACCTTCGATGGTTTGATCGTCCTCCTGAATCTTGGCGATATCTTCCCAAACCTTAATTGCAATTGCCTTCTCGCGCGACAGAAGCAGACCACCTTCATCCTTACGACGCTCTACGAAAACTTCAAAGGTATCACCGATATTTACTTCAGCATCATCTTCCAGACGGAATTCGGATTTGGCAATATAACTTTCCGCCTTATCACCAACATCTACAAGGAAGTAGTCATCTACTGAACCAATGATTGTACCGATGGCGACATCACCAACTTCCACAACCTTGTTGTTCTCTTCCATCTCAAAGAGCTCAGCAAAACTCAGCTCTTGTCCGCTGTTTTTAATTTCTTCTGTCATGAGTTTACTCTTTACGACCACGAAGGCCACACTTTTTAAGGTTACCGTTTTACTGACATCACAATTCAGGAAAACGAAATAAAAAGGAAGCAATCATCCACCATGGACAACAACCTCACTGAATAAATAATAAAAGCAACACTACCACCTGAAATCTTACCATCAGGTGAACATTATTTATTACCAAATTAACAGCGACAACACAACAACTTATTTCCCAAACTTGCCTGCCAGACAAAAAAAGCAGGAAAAGAAAACCCTTTTTCCTGCAATAACGAAGTATTAACACCACCACGAAGGTAAGCAGCAACCATCTTCTATGTTACTGAGCTGAACGGGCAGACTTTTTCCGATAATTTTTATTATGTCTTTTATGTTTATAGCCGCCCTGCTTCCTGCGGTTTCGCCCCCGTTTCCCCGCAATCCCTTTTGGAGCCGGGACAAGAAGCTCTTCTGGCGGCATTTCACATTTTATCTTCTCGCCAAGATATTCTTCTATCTCAGGCAAATAAAAGGAGCCTTCCTCACAGGCAAAACTTACCGATTTTCCAGCCATACCAGCTCTCCCGGTACGACCAATACGATGCACATAATCTGCCGGCTCATAGGGAAGGGTGTAGTTTACCACATAACTGATACCGTCAATATGAATACCGCGGCCGGCAACATCAGTTGCTACCAACACCTTTACCCTACCACTCCTGAAACGCTCAAGCCTTGCCTGTCTTTTATTCTGGGCGACGTCACCTGACAGCAGAAGACAATCGATGCCACTTCTTGTCAATCTATCAGCCAGTTTTCTTGCCTCTGTTTTCATATTGGCAAAGACTATAAACTTCTCAGACTTGTGCTTTTTTATAAGATTGTAAAGTACGTGATATTTTTCTTCAGAGGTAACCAAGTAGACAGCCTGCTCCACCGTATCGGTTGCTACCTGATCCAGTTCCGCTTCAACAAATTCAGGCTCCACACACCACTGGTCAGCAAGTCTTTTCACGTCCGTTGAAATTGTTGCGGAAAAAAGCAGGGTCTGACGATGACGCTTTCTTGGCGTCCAGTTGACAATACGCCGTACATCGGGAATGAACCCCATATCAAGCATACGATCGGCTTCGTCAATCACGAGGGTTGTGCATCTCTCAAGCGACAAAACCGACTTGTTATGAAAATCAATCAAACGGCCAGGAGTTGCCACAATAATATCCGCTTTGCGCTGCCGTAAAAGCTCCATCTGACGCTCATATCCTGCTCCACCATACACAGCCACAATATTGATACGGGTATACTGGGCAAGCTTTTTCGCATCCTTGACAATCTGAATAACCAGCTCGCGGGTTGGAGCAAGAATCAGTGCCCTTGGCGGTCGCTGCCCTTGCCCACCATTTTTATCTGCCATCAATTTAGCAAGAATACCGATCAGAAAAACAGCAGTCTTGCCTGTACCGGTATTTGCCTTACCAATCAAATCTTTTCCGGCAAGGACAGATTCAAGGGATTTTTCCTGTATGGGAGTACAATACTGAAAATCTTGATCAGCAATACCATGCATAAGTGGTACAGGCAGGGAAAAATCATGAAACCTTGTTTTCCCCGCCAGTTCTTCCACCTGAAACCTGTCAAGAGTCCATAGCCGTTTCTTTCTTCCCGATTTTTCCTTTTTGCCAATGGGCTCTGATGAATCGACCTGTATCTCATCAATTTCTCCGGTAACAGACGGCTCTTCACCTTTTGTTTCTTTTGCCCTTGTTGATATTCTTCCCCGAATCAGTGACTGAAAACGGTTTCGTAACGAACTCGCAATTTTTTTAAACATCAAGACTCCCAACCACCCCTCAAAGGAGATGATCTTCTGCTAACTTTTACTACCTTTCATTTTCTAGGCTTTACCGCCAACATTCAGTTCTTCTATGATAGGGCCAAACAATGACTCATAGTCAACCACCGCCTTACGCAAGAGGATAGAAAACTTTGGCAGCTCCTGTTCATTGATTACCATATTGGCCGAATAACTCAACGCTTCAAGATCATACGTAGTGCGAAATTTTTTGCCGACAAGCATATAAAGAACCTGTCTTCGACGACTCATATTCAACTCACTCATAAAAATGTGCAGTGGATTCTGAGACAAATCACCCGGCTCAAAATCCTCATCCAGCACCACCGCAGCGTAGAGTACAAACTGCATTTTTTCAATGGCTTCACGACTGGAACCGGCAGTCTCCACCCGATAACCAATGGCTTCAAAAGCCTGACTGATAACAGTCTTTTTTTCCTCATCCTTCACCAGAATCATGACCAGAGGCAACTCCTCTACATCCTTTTCTTCAGCAAAGATATCAGAATCCAGCCAGCCGAGATCAGGCGGCTCAGGAGGTTTCACCCCGGTTTTTCCCTTAACATCGTCGCCAGACAGCATAGTATTATCAATACCAAAAGGTTGACCACACCGGACACATTTGACCTTTGCCTTATCTCCTTCAGGCAGGGATTGAACGGTCTGAATAAATTTTTCACCAGCCTTTAACTGTTTTCCACAATGGGGACACTGAATTACCATATTTCCTCCGCAGACTGCTGTTTATTTACCTCAAGACCATTACCGATAAGATCCATACGGATCTTCTTCAGTCTCCATCGACAGATCTCCCAAAGAACTTGTCGCTTCGCCACGGGCAGCCTTGATCCTGTCAACCCCTCTGCCAATTTCACTTCTCTGAGAACCATAGGTAAAAGCGCTGTTCTCGGTAATAAGTCCATCAGAAAAAAGTTCCAGAATATGTTGGTCAAAGGTACGCATATCAAGGGCTGAACCTTCCTTGATAACATTATAATAAGTGCGCTCCTCACTCTCTCCATTCATAATCAAATCCTTTACCCGAAGACTGGTTCGAAGAATTTCCATGGCAGCCACACGTCCACCGCCAACACGAGGGAGAAGCCGCTGCCCAACAATCCAGCGAATAGTGTCAATAAGCCGATGCCGGATCTGGGGTTGCTCTTCCTGCTCAAACATACCAAGCATACGATTGATCGCCTGACCAGCATCAATCGTATGCAGGGTGGAAAGAACAAGATGACCTGTTTCCGCTGCGGTCAGAACAATTTCCATGGTTTCCCTGTCACGTATCTCTCCCACCAGAATAACCTTCGGTGCCTGACGAAGCGCAGCCCGCATACCATTGGCAAAGGTATCAAAGTCATTACCCATTTCCCGTTGGTTAAACGTTGCCACCTTTTGCTCATGGACATATTCAACAGGATCCTCAAGAGTCACAACATGTACAGGGCGCTCTTTATTGATCCTGTCAAGCAAGGCAGCAAGAGAGGTTGTTTTACCTGTACCGGTGGCACCGGTAAAAAGAACAAGTCCATTCAGCTCCCCGGCCATGGTGCCGAAACATTGAGGAAAACTCATCCCTTCGATAGAGGGAACCTGGGTCTGAAGCTTTCTGAGAATAGTCGTATAATATCCTTTCTGGGTAAAAATATTCACCCTGAAACGAGCCTTGTCCCCCAGTGTATAAGAGAGGTCACAAGAACCTTTCTGCACCAGATCTTCCAAAAGCCGCCTGTTGTTGCCAATCAGATTCAAGGCAAAGACCTCGGTCTGAAACGGCGTCAGCTCCTTGATCGGCGGCTCGACAGTAACCGGCTTCAGCTTCCCGGCAGATTCGACCTGCAAGGTCTTACCCACTGTCAAATTGAGATCGGAGACATTATCATAGGCCTCCAGCATTGCGGTAATCCAGTAATCTATTACAGTTTTTTTCATACTCTCTCACCCGGCTCCTTGATTTGCAGATAGAAATTGTTCCTGAAACGGCAGATGACATCTAATAATAATTGTAAATTATGTGCAAGAGCAGCCTGTTCCATAGTATATTGTACTGATTTTTTCAATTTTGTCAGGAATTTCTTAAGCAAACACCAGTTTAAACAGATAACATTAAACCAGAAGGTAGCATAATATGGCAATTCCATTACGCAGTGCAACCAGCACCCAGGGGAGAAGAATGGCAGGAGCTCGCAGTCTTTGGCGGGCAAACGGAATGACAGAGGAGCAATTCGGCAAGCCAATTATCGGTATCATCAACTCTTTTACACAATTTGTTCCGGGTCACGTACATCTTCATGAAATAGGACAACAGGTCAAGGCAATCATTGAAAAAGCTGGTTGCTTTGCTGCAGAGATGAACACCATCGCCATCGACGATGGTATCGCCATGGGTCATTCCGGTATGCTCTACTCCCTGCCTTCCAGGGAACTTATAGCCGACAGCGTAGAGTATATGTGCAATGCCCACACCGTCGATGCCATAATCTGTATCAGCAATTGTGACAAGATTACCCCTGGAATGTTGATGGCAGCCATGCGCCTCAACATTCCGGCAATATTTGTTTCCGGCGGGCCAATGGAGGCAGGACGTGACAACAGCAGGAAACTTGATCTGGTTGATGCAATGATTCAGGCTGCAGACATATCGGTAAGCGATGATGAGGTTCAACGAATAGAAGAGCGTGCCTGTCCAACCTGCGGTTCCTGTTCCGGTATGTTTACCGCCAACTCCATGAACTGTCTCAATGAGGCTCTTGGTCTTGCTCTGCCCGGAAATGGCACGATAGTTGCCACCCACACAAATCGGGTTGAGCTATTTAAAAAAGCGGCAAAACGCATTGTAGAAATGGCTAACGCCTACTACAGGGAGGGCGACACATCAGTACTACCAAGATCAATCGCTTCAAAAAAAGCCTTTATGAACGCCATGGCTCTAGACATAGCCATGGGAGGGTCAACCAACACTGTTCTTCATCTTTTGGCAATTGCTCATGAGGCAGGAGTTGATTTCTCAATGAAGGATATCGACGAACTCTCAAGACGAGTTCCATGTCTCTGTAAGGTAGCCCCCAATACCCCAAAATACCATATTGAAGATGTGAACAGAGCCGGCGGCATAATGGGTATTCTCGGTGAACTTGATCGGGCAGGCCTGATCGACACAGAAGTTTCCAGAGTTGACAACAAAACACTTGCTGCAAGCCTTGGGCAATTTGACATCATGCGTGAGACTGTCACAGATGAGGCAAAAGCTCTCTATATCAGCAGTCCTGCCGGAGTCAAAAATTTGCAGATGGGCTCCCAAAGCTCAAACTACACCGAGCATGACAGAGACAGAAAAAATGGCTGCATCAGAGCAATTGAACATAGCTATTCCTCCGAAGGAGGTCTTGCTGTCCTGTTTGGCAACCTTGCTGAAAACGGTTGCATTGTCAAAACCGCAGGTGTTGATGAATCGATCTTTACCTTCACAGGTCGCGCCAAGGTTTACAGTTCACAAGAGGCGGCCTGTGACGCAATCCTTGGGGGAAAAATTGTAGCAGGTGATGTAGTTGTTATTCGTTATGAAGGTCCCAGGGGTGGCCCCGGCATGCAGGAAATGCTCTATCCAACCTCCTACCTGAAATCGATTCATCTTGGCAAGGAATGTGCGCTTATAACCGACGGTCGTTTTTCCGGTGGGACATCTGGTCTTTCCATTGGTCATGTATCTCCTGAAGCTGCGGCAGGGGGTGCAATTGGTCTGATCAAGAATGACGATATAATTCTTATTGATATTCCAGGTCGCTCAATCAGTATTGATATTAGTGAGGAAGAACTTAACAGGAGAAGAAAGGAGGAAGAGGCCAAGGGGAATAAAGCCTTTACAGCACATGACAGGGATCGTCAGGTTTCCAGCGCTCTCAAGGCATACTCTCTTTTTGCAGCCTCTGCTGATAAGGGTGCGGTAAGGATTCTCCCTGACTGACACTCAAATCATTGACAGCAACAAGTGCTGCCAACGCAGCCCTGACAGCTTTGGCAGCACTTGTTGTCTTTTCCTTGAAACAACCTTTATCCTCTCCTGTCACCCACAGGAAAACCCTTTAATTTCTATCCTTGTCGCTGTACATTGATACAAAAATCAACAATAACCAATTCATATATGCAAAAAGGCTAGTGTAAATGCATAAAATCATTCGTGATATACTTACATCAAGGGTCTACGAGGCAGCAATAGAAACAAGCCTCGACCATGCGGGACAACTTTCAGCTCAACTGAATAACAATATTTTATTGAAGCGGGAAGATCAGCAACCCGTCTTTTCATTCAAATTACGTGGAGCCTACAACAAGATTTCCCAGCTCAGCAAGGCAGAACAGGCAAGGGGCGTTATCACAGCCTCTGCCGGCAACCATGCCCAAGGAGTTGCTTATGCAGCACAGTTACTCAATATTCGTGCCCTAATTGTAATGCCCACAACAACTCCCAAGATCAAGGTCGAGGCAGTCAAGGCCTTTGGCGGAGAAGTCATTCTGCATGGCATCAATTATTCTGAAGCAGCAGCACACACCAAAAGTATAATAAAACAGACAGAAATGTGTTACATCCCACCCTTTGATGACGAACTGGTCATTGCCGGGCAGGGTACAATTGCCGATGAAATACTTCGCCAGAATCCAGGCAGACTTGACGCTATCTTTATTCCCATTGGTGGTGGTGGTCTGGCTGCCGGAATCAGTGCCTACATAAAAACTCTACGCCCGGAAGTAAAGATCATCGGCGTGGAGCCTCACGATTCCAATGCCATGGCACAATCAATCGAAGCTGGTGAGAGGGTATACCTTCAATCAGTTGGTATTTTTGCAGACGGTGTTGCTGTCAAAAAAGTGGGGAATCTTACCTTCGATTTATGCCAAAAATATGTAGATGAAATCATTCAGGTAAACACGGACGAACTTTGCCACGGTCTGAAGGCTGTCTATCAATCAACCCGATCCATCGTCGAACCTGCCGGAGGACTTGGCATGGCAGGCCTTCTCAAATATATCAAACGGGAAAATTGCAGAGACCAGACACTTATTGCCATAAATTCCGGCGCTAACATGAACTTTGAACGTCTCCGTTATGTCGCAGAACGTACGCTGATCGGTGAAGGTCAGGAAGCCCTTTTTGCTGTGACCCTGCCGGAAAAGGCAGGCAGCCTCAAAACATTCTGCCACGATATTGTTGATAAACGCAACATCACAGAATTCAACTATCGCCACACTTCACCACATGAAGCACACATCTTTGTAGGTATCTCCATAGATAGAGACGAAGAAAGAGAGGAGTTCAGCAAGCAGCTCACAGAAGGAGGTTATCATCATATTGATCTCACCAATAATGATCTTGCCAAAAATCATGTACGATATATGATTGGCGGAAAACCCTCCTCCGTAAATAGTGAGCGGCTCTTCAGATTCTGGTTTCCGGAAACGCCTGGTGCGCTTATTCGCTTTCTCGATGCAACCAGAGGAAAATTGTCAATTTCGCTTTTTCATTACCGAATGCAAGGCGGAAATTATGGCAGGGTTCTGGTTGGCTTTGCGATTCCTGAAGATGGCGCCCCCAAGCTTATCGAAAGACTGACAGAACTAGGCTATCGATTCCATGAAGAAACCGATAATCCAGCATATAATTTATTTTTGTAAGTAAACAGCAGGATATGACAGATATTAAACGCACAGATTTTGTCAAACATCTTCAAGCAGGAAGCCTGCCGACAACATCGCTTTATCTTTTTTACGGGGAACGCTACCTTTGTAAGGAAAGTGCTGATCTTCTCGAAAAAAAACTACTGTCAGAAAACAGCGGTACGGTAAATAATATTGACGGAATGACGGAGGATGCAGGACAAACCCTGTCCCGATTGGTGAGTTTCAGTCTGTTACCCGGATTACAAATATACAGGGTAACCGAAAGCAGAATTTTCCAGTCCAGAACCATTATTGAAAAGATCTGGAAAAGAGCCAGGCAAGCTCAACGTAACGGACGAACAGAAAGTGCAAGACAGGCCCTATTCGATATGGTTCGATTTGGCAACATCGCTATTGAAACAAATTCAGCAAACAACTTTTCTTCAATAACCAGAGACAGATGGAAGAAAACCTTTGGCTTTGAAAAACCGGATGAAGACATTGACTGGGCAGACAAACTGCTGACAGCTCCTCCCAATAACAGCAGCCCAACAGATCTTGTTGATTCTTATATTCTTGCCTTTGAAAAGGGCATTCCGAAAAACAATATCCTGATCCTGACAACCGAGACAGTAGACAAGCGACAACGATTTTTTACCTTCTGCAAAAAAAACTGTGTAACGGTGGATTGCTCCATTACAGCTGGAGCAAGCTCAGCTGCCAAAAAGGATCAGCAGGCTGTCATGCAAGAGCTGTTGCGCAACAGTCTCAATAAACACAATAAAACAATGAACAGCGAGGCAATAGCCTTATTCCTTAACCGTGTTGGCTGTCATCCGGCAGCTATCAAGAATGAAGCAGAAAAACTGATTCTGCACGCGGGAGAAAACCAGGCAATAAATCAGTTTGATGTAAGAGAACTGGTGGGTAAAACCAGAGAAGATGCTTTTTTTGAGCTGACAGAGGCACTCTCAAAAAAGCAGGTAGCAGCAACCATGAATATCCTCGGCAGAATCCTGGATAGTGGTACACACCCTTTGGCAATTTTGGCAACAATCAGAAATTTTCTCAGGAAACTGCTGCAAATAAGGGGTGTTCAATTAAACCATAATCACCCCTGGCAGCAGTCCATGTCAGCGCAGCAATTCCAAAACAGTTATTTGCCATCATTAAAAAAGAACAAGGAATGGGATGAATTCACCAAAGGCCATCCATTTGCCATTTATAATAATTTTCGCAAAGCCGGAGAATATTCGGTCTACAGCCTGAAAAAACAACTTGCCCTCACCCTCAAAAGTGAATATCGCATAAAGAGCAGCTTCCTTCCAGCCAGGCTTGTTCTGGAAGAACTGTTTATCAGCCTGCTAAGACAGAGTAAACAGGCAACCCAATAACATTTAACACAGAGCAGCATCAACCATGAGTCAGTACGATGAACAGAGTGGAACAACCACAAAAGACCGGATAGACATACAAGAACCACCGATGTACAAGGTGTTGATACACAATGACGATTATACCTCCATGGAGTTTGTTGTTGCTGTACTCATGCAGATTTTTGATAAATCGAAACCTGACGCCACAAAAATAATGCTTAATGTACACGAAAAGGGTGTTGGAGTTGCAGGGATTTATACTCGGGAAATATCGGAAACCAAAATAGAAATAGTCCATCAACTTGCACAACAAAACGAGTTCCCTCTCCGCTGCTCAATGGAAGAAGAATGATTTTTGTTCAAAAACAGGGCAGGTAAAGCATAAATCGCGAAAGCATAAGCCCTTAGTCGTATTTACTTATATACTGTGAATAATTTTTTGAACATTACACAGTAATTTTTATTTTGACACCGGTTTGCCCCGCCCCTTTTATTGGGTGTATACTGAAAATAAAAACCACAAGGACCCATGATAAATAAAGCGCTTGAACAATCACTGGTTAGAGCAATTCAGGAAGCTAAAACCCGATCGCATCAATTTGTGACCGTTGAACACATGTTGTACGGTTTACTCACTGATGAACTTGCAGCCTACATTATTAGTGAGTGTGGTGGTTCAGTGAAAACCCTGCAAGAACGGCTCGAAACATTTCTCGACAGCAAGGTGCCCAAAGTCCCTGCTGATTTAACAGAAGATCCCGCTCAAACAGTGGCCTTCAACAGGGTATTACAGCGAGCGCTTAATCATGTACGAAGCTGCGGCAAAAAAGAAGCCGACGCTGGAGATATCCTCGTCGCCATGTTCGCTGAACGTAATTCTCATGCTATCTACTTTCTCAAAAGTCTGGGACTCAACCGCATGGCGGTAGTCAACTTTATCAGCCACGAGCTGCCAGAAGGACTCCAGCGGGAACCCCTCTCCAGTCCTCCTCGCCAACCAGGACCTGGCCAGCATAATACGCCTACAGAGACAAGCCTTGACAAGTACACCATAAATCTCACGATGAGTGCGGCAAAAGGACAAATAGATCCACTCATTGGCAGAAATGCGGAAATCAACAGAATCATGCAGGTCCTTTGCAGAAGAAAGAAGAACAACCCATTGCTGGTAGGAGAGCCGGGCGTTGGCAAAACAGCAATGGCAGAAGGACTGGCACTGCGTATTCATGAGGACAGTACCGCCCGAAAAAATGGCGAAGAAGGAATTGTTCCCGATTTGTTACAGGACACCACCATCTATCTGCTGGATATGGGAACGCTGGTTGCCGGCACCAAGTACCGTGGCGATTTTGAAAAACGACTCAAAGGAGTAATCAGTGAGATAAGAGAACAGGATAAGGTCATTCTTTTTATTGATGAAATCCATACAATAGTCGGTGCAGGAGCGACCAGCGGCGGCTCAATGGATGCCTCAAATCTGCTCAAACCGGCTCTACAGGAAGGCTCCCTGCACTGCATTGGCTCCACCACCTATGAAGAATATAAAAACAATATTGAGAAGGATCGCGCACTTTCCAGGCGCTTTCAAAAAATAGATATCAACGAACCGTCCATTTCCGACACCAAACTTATCCTGGAGGGCTTGAAGGAGAAATATCAGGATCACCATAACATTAACTATTCTGATAACTCGCTTTCTGCAATGGCAGAGCTGGCGGATCGTTATATCAACGAAAGGTTTCTCCCGGACAAGGCCATTGACATCATGGATGAAGTAGGAGCCAGATTCAGACTGGAAGGGAAAAAAGGGAAAACTGTTCGGACAAAAGACATTGAGACTGTAGTCTCCGATATTGCCCGTATCCCGGCAAAACAGACTTCACGCTCTGAGGCTGGTCAACTGAAAAATCTGGCTGCAAAACTGCGCTCAGTAATCTTTGGTCAGGACGAAGCAATTGCGGCTTTGACCACTGCCGTCAAGAGAAGCAGAGCCGGACTGGGTAACCCGCTATCTCCTACTGGCAGCTTCGTTTTTGCAGGACCAACAGGCGTTGGTAAAACTGAAGTTGCAAGACAGCTTGCTGAACAGCTCGGCGTACATTTTGAGCGATTCGACATGAGTGAATATATGGAAAAACACGCAGTAGCACGACTGATAGGTGCGCCTCCAGGCTATATCGGTTTCGATCAGGGAGGTCTGCTCACCGAGGCTATCAGAAAACACCCATACTCCGTACTCCTGCTGGATGAAATTGAAAAGGCTCACCCTGATATGTTCTCCATCCTGCTGCAAGTAATGGATCATGCAACCCTTACTGATAATTCAGGCCGCAAGGCTGATTTTCGCAATGTCATTATTATTATGACCAGCAATGCCGGCGCAAGGGATATCAGCGGCAAATCAATCGGCTTTGTCTCAAGCAAAAAGGGCAAGGCAAAAAGTGCTGTAGACAAGCTTTTTGCACCTGAATTCAGAAACAGGCTGGACGCAATTATCTCCTTTGAACCGCTCGACAGCAAATCAACCGAAAAAGTGGTTAGCAAAATTATTGGTGAACTGAGTAATCAACTCGCGGACAAAGAGGTGGTCATTAAATTAACAGCCTCGGCAAAAAAATATCTGGCAACAAAAGGCTACAGCCCGGATTTTGGGGCAAGACCGTTACGTCGTCTTATTTTAACAGAAATTGGCGATGTG
>PDWI01002849.1_pt1 | contig 25455 bp, 19 predicted proteins | sample 1430891 | NCBI WGS metagenome assembly PDWI01 (sample SAMN01162508, study PRJNA174530) | Oral metagenome, whole genome shotgun sequencing project. | biome: Marine environment; feature: Marine mammal; material: Swab sample of the gingival sulcus; isolation source: swab sample of gingival sulcus...
CTTAATCATTCAAACAACTACTAAAAACTCTAAAATTTTCTTCCCTTTTCCCTTTTGTTTGGCATCTCCCTTTTTCTATTCGTGTTTCGCAATTACCTAGTATAAATCTACCACTTAAAACTGATAAATAACAACCTTGCTATTTTTTTGCCATAAAAGCTTCTATGTCTTCGACTGTTCTAATAATCGCTTGCGAAAGCACTTCATTGCCCTCGGCTGTCACTAATACATCATCTTCAATGCGAATGCCAATGCCTTCTTCTGCAATGTATAAGCCCGGTTCCACCGTCAATACCATGCCAGCTTCTAACGGACGTGTGCGATCAGAAATATCGTGTACATCTAAGCCCAAGTGATGGCTGACACCATGGTAGTAATACTTGCCTAGCTCTTCATCTCTTTCAATTAAGCCAATTTCTTTTAAGGCCTTTGTCAAATAGGCAATACAGGTGTTGTTTAAGTCGGCAAACGGCGTGCCCGGTACCATAATTTCAAGCACTGCTGCGCGTGCGCCCAGCACAATATTGTAAAGCTGGCGTTGCCTGTCGCTATACTTGCCATTTACTGGGTAAGTGCGCGATATATCGGATGCGTAATTGTTTTCTAGCGCACCTAAATCGAGCAGCACTAAATCACCGTCTTTTAATGCCTGATCGTTCTCAACATAGTGTAAAATAACGGCATTTTCACCACCAGCAGCAATTGTTGGAAATGAATTGCCGGCCGACCCGTCATTGGTAATGCTGTGTGTAAACAGCGAATTTAACTGGTATTCGTATAAATCTGGTGCCAATTTGTGCATTAACTTTTCTAAGCCGGTTTTCGTGTATGCAATGGCCTTTCTGATCTGTTCAATTTCGTAAGCTGTCTTAATCATTCGGGCATTGATCATGAGCGGCTGTAAATTTTCTATTTTGACATGCGGGAAACGTGCGCTAAAATCTTTCGCCCAAGCGTGTTGAATCATGTCGGGCTCTTGCCAACTAAAGCGGTCAAAATCAGTATAGACATGTTCTACCGGCTTAGCAGCATAGCCGACAATCGCCTTGTCGAAGTCTTCGACATAGCTAATTTTGGCAATGCCCGATATTGCCTCGGCTTGCGCTTTTTTCATCTTTCGGCCAACCCATTTTTCGACGTCGTAATCTGGCTTTTCGATAAATAGTTCGGCTGTTACTTCACCCTGTAAGTTGCTCATGACTAAAACAAAGTTTTCGCGTTTTAGCCCCGTTAAATAGAAAAAATTGCGATTGACGACAAATGCGTGGTGTGCATCAGCTGAACTTCTTACGCTTTTGCCTGAAAAGACAACTGCTAAACTGTTCGGTTTCAGGCTGCTTATTATTTTTTGGCGATTTTCAATGTGGAATGCTTTCAATTTTTCCTCCTTCATTCACTTTATTCAACTAAAGCAATTATTTGCTCTAACCTTATGTAATCATTTTTTATCATATCGCTCGGCACCGAAAAATGATTGATTTTAATTTTTCTACCATAATACGGTACACGTGGCGTTACAAACACTTCATTGAGCCGCGCAATTGTCAGCGGCCGACGATTTTTCAGTTTATACTGTGTTTCAATCGTTTCCATAAGTGTCAAGGCCTGCCCAATACAGACATCGGAAAACTGCGTTATAACACGACTTCTAGCATTTTCAGTTTGGTAGTACATATAAGGCAATATTTTATTGACCGACGGCAAAAAATCTTGCGGATGATCGTCACCACTAAAGTACGAATCACCACCAATAAACGGGTAAAGCTGACTTTCCGAATACCAAGCGCGCATACGCGGAATGTAATAACCGGCTAAAATGCGATAGCCCTTTTTCTCGGCGCGCGTCTTGCCAACGCCAGACATAATGCCGACGACAACAGCTTGTATTGGTAGATCTAGGTCTTTGAAAAAGCCTTCTAATGCGTGTAACCGTAGCCCCTTATCAACTAAATCGTCAATCAATAAAACCGAGCGTCGAAACGCCTTGACAATGGCAACTTGTTGTTCAATAGTCGCATAGTGCGGGCTATGTTGAACATCGAAATAACGCAAGCCCATATTATATACGCGCTCGGTATGCAGTGACTTCGTCACAAAATTGGGTAGTACCCAGCGCTTGTAAATATCACCGTATGGTACACACATCAACTCGGCATGTTTACTGTTGTCATGCAGATTATTTTGCTGTACGACAATTTCATTGATTTTATTGTATAACATACTGCGTTCAAAGGTTAAGATAACCGAATTGGGATAACGCTTCACAAAAGCCGATAGTAGCTTTTCACGCGATTCAGCAATTGCCTTGCGAATCGTTTTATTTTGGCGATATTCAAGTTTTAGCATCGATTGGGCATCGAGCATTACAACGACGGGTTCTTTAATCGTCGTTATCATTAGCCCCAACGAGGAAATATAGCGATAACCAGTTAAATACAAGTAATTGTCAACTGTTTTATTGGGGTTTTTCTTATCAGGACGATAAATGCAGTAATCATAGCCGCGGTTAATCGCCTGAACAATCATTTCGGTGTGCAGTGTCAGTAAATAGTTGTGAAGTGGCCGACGCGCGCGCGATGCCAACAATTCTATTACAATGGTGTTGGCCTTATATAGCTCAACGTAGTCCGACTTGATGTCAGCATCGCTTTTTATGACATCGAATTCTTCCTTAGACAGTTCGCGATATATGCCAATGCTGTTGACGACATTGTCTTGCGAGTCACGATTAATCAGTACACTGAGGTTTTTGTCGCCCTTGTTTAAGTACTTGTTCAAGTCAATTTGTAGCGTCTGTTGAATTTCAATGATCAGATCATCATCAACCTGTTCGCCGGAAATTGTCCTTGTCGTTATGGTTTCAACTTGCGATTTGTAAGTTGGTTCATTGCGATACATGCTATATTTTTTTATTTGTTCAGCAGCCAGTTGGTCGACGACGTCATCAATATCCCACTGATGATCGATTGCATAGCGAATACTGTCGTTGGTAATGCCGCTTAATTCGTCATCAATTGTCAAGTAATCAATCTGCTTTAGATTGTTTAATGCAGTGCGGTATTCGTCAGAATCAGGTGCAGCAACGCCGGCACGCTTAATGATCAAGTGATTAATATCACATATTTGCGCTTTTTTTTGACGGTAACAATGATGTTCAAGTATACGGTCTTCGCCCGTCACAATATAAACATCGCAGTCGGGAAACAGCGCTTTTAAGCGTTCGCAATCACCATCATGCTTTAAATCTAGGGCCGGCAGCGTCGGCATTGTATAGACATGAGGCTGATCGGCAATGGTCATTTCAACTATGCGACGGCGCAGTTCAAAGGGCTGTGTGCGCCGGCGCCAATTAAAGTTGTCAATCGCCAAGTATACGTCAAACCCCTGATTACTAATGGCCGTGGCGACATTTCTTTGCCCTAGACTAAGCGGGTCAAACGTACCGGAAAAATAGGCAATTTTATTTCTGAACGGCACCTCGATTTCGCCTATTTCATGTGCGTATTCGCTTAAAAAGACGTATAGTTTGTTGTAACCATAGGCGTAATTAACACTATCAATACGGCGTTCAATGGGTATGTTGGCAACGACACAAAGCAATTTTTTGGCTATCTTTTGGAACAGCCGGTATTTCTTTTCTAAGTCTAATAATGGCGTACCAAGTATGTTAATTGTCAAGGCGTTAAACGCCACAATATGACACATGCTGTCATTTTGCACCAAGCCCTTAAAGACAATGCGAATCATTAAATTGCGCATTGTTTCATCACCATCGGCACTTGCCGAAGCAATAATGGCATGCGTCACCGTTTCGACAACTGCCACTTTAAGGCTCTCTGAACCGCGCCTAATTTTTACCTGTAAGTCTTCGATGACTTCTTGCAGTTCAACGGCCGGCAGCCTGACAATTAGGCGACCGAGTATCGGCGGTATGTTTTTAGTAAACTGATAATTCTCAATTTCAAGGCCGCGCACTAGTTCGATAACAACTTCATTTAATTTTTCAGCCGATAAAAAGTCAGACAATGAAAGCAGCGCCTCGCCGGCGATTAGCCTTATTTCGTAGTGCTCACTATTTTTAATTAAATTACACAAATGGACGGCAAAATAAAAGCTTTCGCTATTGTCGTGTGTAATCATATAATCCAACAAGAAATCGATATTGAGCGACTTAACCACTTGCGGCGTCAGGCTCTTTAGGTTTTGTAAATAGAGCTGCCTGTCTAATTGAAGCGCTACGCTGTCGTCAACAGCACTGTCAAAAGCCTTCAACTGCTCGCACACTGTGTGCTTAAAGTAATTAAAGTAGAACCTTTCTGATGGTCTTTGAACCAGTTGCTTGGCCATGTCGACTATTCTAGAATGGCCGGTTGATAAGAGATGGCGTACGCAAAGCCCAGCGTATAGCGCCTCTTCTTCAATTTCACTATCGAGCGATTTGGCTAATTCTACACTGAGCAGTTGCAATTGTTCTTCTGTAAGATAATCATTTGGCAAATGCAGTAAGGCCGCCAGCAAATAAATGCGGCTTTCACCGTGTAGCAAGTTAAATTGTTCGAGCATTAAATTAATGGTTTGCGTCGGCATTTTGGAATCTTTTAAGACCGTTCTAAATAAATCGGATAGGGCTGTGCCAATCCAACGGTTTTTTTGACGCGAGCGGCTACGCTCTGGGTTTAAGAAGCGGTTGACAAATTGCCTTAGTATTTTAGACTTCGATAACTTGTAAATATCTGCTTCAACCGATGGTGGCAAGTACTTACTGTAGGGGTCGTCAAACGAAATAATGATCTGCCCTATAATTTCAGCAACTTGTCGACGCAACCCCTCTTCGTATAACATTAACATATCAAACAGAAAATCGAGTACAATAATTTTTTGTTCGGGTATTAAATACTTGCTAAATTGTGCCAAAATACTCATTTTTCGGCGCATCGGCAGAATATCAGAAGTGTTTTTTATATCGTCTAAGTAGTTCGCTAACGACGTTTCGTTTCTAAGTTCGTACATCAGCGCCAAGCTATTTGAAATCGACAAATTTTTATAGCGCTCAACAATGCCAGCACCGCGCAGTAAGGCGGGGTCGGTTGAATCGCGCGCTGTTGTAGTTTCGATATCAAAACTGGTTTTAACGCCTTGCCCCTGTAAAAAGGCTTTAAAATCGGCCAACTTATCATAGACCTTGCGATAGCGCTTTTCTTTGGCGGCATCGACATTGTCCAGTTTTTCTAAAATGACATTAAATGAATCTTCCAGCGTGTAAAACTTCATTGGGTAAGGTAGTGTTGGGTCGCGATGTTCTTTTACTCTGAAATCAGAATAAATTAAAATTAGCGATTCAATTGAAAGACTTTCTAGTTCTAAATCCCAGGTTGAATGGTTGACGGCAATGTTTCTAATATATTGAATGCCCTTGCGATAAAACCACTCTTCAGTGTAGTAATAGTGGTAATAGGCAACTTTATGACTCTCTTCTGGGCGACAGCCAAATTTACCAATGTCGTGTAGCGCCGCAGCGCCCGATACAATGCCAAGGTCGACCGGTATGCCAATCGCCTTAACTTGACGTGCAATAAACATTGCCAAGTAGTGTACACCGGTAATGTGTTCCAGCGTCGTATAGGGAAACAACTCGCGGTTTAGTTTCATCAACTCATAAATATAATCATAGCGAAATGCCGCTACGACAATATTGTATTCGGTAGCGTCTTCCAGTTCTGCTATTTCTCGCTTTGATAATAATTCAAATGGATAATCGTAGACAAAGCTGTTTTCGGCCGTTTCTTTTTCGACTTGACAAATTAGGCGATACAGTTCTAAAAAAACATAGGCGTTTTCGATGACGTTGTCATAGGCCGGAATCGTCGCATTGTTCGGGTAAGTTAAGCTCAGTGTAAACTGATATATCGCCTCTAGCCATTGGTCGGCATTGTGCTTAGACTGTGTCATTGCCACAAAAAGGGCAAGTATTGCCTTTGCGCTAAAATTGCCATCAGCTAGCTGAGCTGACAGCTGTTTTCGAAACGATTGGTCTGCCAGTACACTTAGCCAGCGATTGGCTTCGTTCACTTTTTTAAGCGCCTCGATATTTTCTAACGCCTTACTAATTAGTTTGTCAATTTGCACAATTTCCTCCATTCATAGCCCAGTTTATTTAACTAAAAAAGTCGGCAGTGTATATACATCGTGTATACCCGACAAAATTGCCTTTTTGCCCGCCCTCGAATAAACACCATAGAGTTTTTCGTTGTAGATAAACAGGCCGGTAATATTACAATAGCCATCGACCACTAAATCGCCATTGATCAAATCGATATTTTCAGTAATTGCTTCAGGGCAATAATCTTGTATAATATAGGGTTTGGCGATGCAGTCTTCAATAATATCGCGCCAGGCATCAGCCGAATGCTCACTGCCGGCAAAAACACCTTTTGAACCATAGTAATCAATTGGCTTTAATATATATTTATGGCGCATTTCGACAATGTAGTCGACATGCTGTTTTAAGAAAGTCATATCATAAGTTTTGGGAATGTGTTGGTCGATGAAGCTGAGCATTTCACTATCAAAATACTGCCTAATATCTTGATCAAATAACAATTTGAAGAATAGTTTAGTATGGACAATTTGCGACCTTATATTGCCGATAATAACGGTTTGGTCATCGAGACAGGCCTGTTCAAAAGCCGCTATTTCGTCGATGCGCTCCATCATATCGCGCGTGACTAAGCGGCGATAGACGACATCGATTTTTTGATCGCCATAGTATAAGCCGTCGCTGTAACTTAAATCGCGCGGGTCAACAATATAGGCCTGATAACCGTATTTCTTAAAGCGCGCCAAAAATTCTTCAAATTCTACTGAGCTGCTCTTATCAATAAAGTCAACAATTGCCACAACTGGCTTTTCGGTCTTGCCGCTGGCCTCAAAATAGATGTTCTGCAGTTCTTCTACCCATGTGTCAAACAACTCAAAGGCAGATATATCATATTGTGCCGTCATTTCATTCATCATCGCTGACATGCTGAAAATGCTGGCTAATACCATGTCTTCGTTCATTGCCGACGAGCCATCGGTATTTATTTCGCAGAACTTAAAATCATTGTCACCATAATAAAAAATATCAAAGCGCGCCATTGGCACATTACTACTGTATGGCGTTTCTTTTAAGATTAATTTTTCTAGTCTGTCACCAAAATCATACTTTTTGCGCACCGCACCGTTTGTAATATACAGCTCTATCATGCGCTTACAAACTGCCATCATTTGATCGACAATGGCTTTAAAATTGGTTAAATCGTCTTCTGTATAAAACTTCGGCATGTACAACACGCCACATGGTTTGCCCAAATAGACGGCGTTTGACAGTGCCACTGCGTGCTTTATACTCTTAAAGTCGTCAATCGACCTGGCGGGTTTTTGTAGTGCCTTTTCGATATAGGCTTTATCTATTTCATATCTTTTCATAGCTTCCTCTCTTCAACGTCACTACGCATTATATACCCAACTCAAAAAACGATATGCGATTTTGACAAAAAAAAGAAAAGCTCACTAAATGAGCTCTTCATGTCAGCCACTGGCTATTGAAAATGTTCATGTTCAAGGCACCGACAAATTATGGGCTCGCAGCGTATAAAGTCATACGTGAGCGTCGATATTTTGTGCAGCAACAAAGAAATTGGGCACTTTTCACAAGCCGACAGGCTATTGAAAATGTTCAAGTTCGAGGCGCAAACAAAATAGCGGGGCGTAGCGTATAAGACATACGTGAGCGTCGATATTTTGTGTAGCAACAAAGAAATTGGGCACTTTTCACAAGCCTGGGTTATTCGACAGTAATTACCTCTTTACCCTTATAGTAACCACAAGATGCACAGACGCGGTGCGGTACATTCGGTTCGTGGCACTGTGGGCATTCTATTAGGTTAGGCGCCTTCATTTTAATGTTTGAAGCACGTCTTTTGTCTCTTCTTGCCTTTGAAGTTTTTCGCTTTGGTACAGCCATTTTTACACCTCCTCCAGACTAGTTAAATAAGTCCTTTAGACTGGCTAGTCTAGGATCAATCGTTTCTTCTTCACATTGACAACGCGACTGATTCAAATCGATACCGCAAGTTGGGCAAAGCCCTTTACAGTCTTCCGAACAAACCAGTTGTATTGGTAATTTAATAATTAAATCGTCTGCAATTGCCTCGGCCAAGTCAACCTGTTCGTTCCTGATAATTAGCCATTCCACATCGAATTCATCACGTGTTGATAATTGCCTTTTGATTTGACCGTCTATCGGATAATCAAACGCCTTCAAACACCTGTCGCATACGAACTGTACCATACCCTCGTATGCCAGCTGAATCCACAGCTTATCATCAGAACGATATACTTTGCCGTTGGCTTCAATTGACGACGACTGACCTGTCGCATGATTGAGTTGCGCTAAGGCGTCATCAATCACAACGCGACAAGTAAAACTCATTTCTCTCTTTCGCCCAGCTATTACATCGGCAATATTATATTTCATATACTACCTCTCTTACTCAACAAATTGTCAAGTTGTTAAATTAGGGCAGAACAACATTATAATTATACTCGCATGATTGCCATTTGTCAACCTGTTAAATTAGATTGTGCAATGCGTAAAACTTATTCGACCAATTGTTTAGTATCGCGCGCGATCATCAGCTCTTCATTGGTCGGTATAACCATAACTGTAACCTTTGAACTGTCTTTTGAAATAATGGCATCTTTGCCGCGCACATTGTTTTTCTGATCATCTATTTCAATGCCCATAAATGACAAACCTTCACAAATGGCCTTTCTATTAGAAGCAGAATTTTCGCCCAAGCCAGCTGTAAAGATAACGCCGTCGACACCGCCTAATACTGCTGCATAGGCTGAAATATACTTTTTGACGCGGCGGTCAAAGACCTTGAGCGCAAGTTGCGCGCGCGCATTGCCCTCGCTGGCTGCACCTTCAATATCTCTAAAGTCAGAACTGACGCCCGAAATACCTAAAACGCCTGATTTCTTGTTCATGACATTGTCAAGTGTTTTAAAATCGGTCGATTCTCTTTCCATTAAAAAGGTAATAATCGCCGGGTCAATATCGCCACAGCGCGTGCCCATGACAAGGCCTTCAAGCGGCGTAAAGCCCATTGACGTGTCGACGACTTTACCGCCGTCAACTGCTGCAACTGACGCACCATTGCCGAGGTGGCAAGAAATCAATTTTAAGTCTTTTAAGTCTTTGTTCATCAATTTAGCAGCGCGTTCAACGACATAGCGGTGCGACGTGCCGTGAAAACCATAACGACGCACGCTGTGCTTTTCATAGTATTCATATGGCAAAGCGTAAACATAAGCTTCAGGGGGCATTGTCTGGTGGAATGCCGTATCAAATACTGCAACCATTGGCAAGCTCGGCAGCAATTCTTGCATGGCTTTAATACCGGTTAAGTTCGGTGGGTTGTGTAGTGGTGCAAGTGGAATACAAGCTTCTAACGCCTTGATGACCTCGTCGTCAATTTTAACGGATTCGGCGTACATTTCACCGGCATGCACTACGCGATGACCAACGGCATTAATGGCATCGAGTGATTCAATAGCGCCATGATCTTTATTGGTTAATGCGTCTAAAACGTGATGTAAGGCCTCTTTATGGTCTTTCATCGGCACTTCAATTGTCACTTTGTCGTCATCGTGCGCTTGGTGCTTCAGGCGCGAGCCGTCAATGCCAATGCGTTCTACCAAACCATTTGCCAAAACGCGCTCGTCTGTCATGTCGAGCAATTGGTACTTTAACGAAGAACTGCCACAATTAATAACTAAAATATTCATGTTTTACCCCCATAAAATATAATCAAATGTAACTAAAGTGTCACTAACAAACTACACTTATTATAAGATAACGAGCCAAAATTACAAGTGCTATCGCAGATTTTATTGATTATTTGCGCGATTATTTTTTACTTCTATTGGCTGGCGCAAGTAATCGGCCCTAATTTGAACAGCGCGATTGACCTGCGCATAAATGCCGGTCGCTTTAATATCTAATTCAATTAAGCGATTTGGCTTGCGATACTTTTTTAAATCGCGCCCCAAATTGGTAAATAGTGTGAGGTCGCTATGCTTTTTAAAATGCTTAATCAACTTGCGCCCGGTGTCGTTAAACGCCAAAATGCGCGCGTAGTCAAAATCATCTTGTAAAGTTGCCTGATCAAGCGCCTTGATACCTAATAACGCGTTGATTAACAACCTTTGAATGCGCGTTTTTGGGTAGCGCTTGCCGGCAACAGCCGCGACCAAGTCGCTGACATTTCCGATATTTGTAAGATGATCGACAATGCGGTTTTCAAGCCCTTCTGAAACGCCCCTAATTGAGCGCAGCTGTGCTTTTCCCTGCCTGATTAGTGCTGCATTAATAAGCGCTTTAAAATCGTTCAAATGCGTATAAAAATGGCTATTATAGAGCAATTCAAAGCTGGCACTGGGCATGGCTGCTTTAATTAATTGCCAGTCGATTGACGGCCGTTCCAATTGGCGCCTGATGGCACTGGCCGACGAAAAGCGCCCTTTCATGACGTCATCAGTATAGGCACTGCCCTGTCTTTTTAGCGTTGCCATTTGTGGCGGTTTATCAATTATCTGAGCCGCCTTTAAATATTCTATTGCCAATATATTATTAGCGCTAAAGTCAAAATCAATTGAATTCGTGTCACTTAGCGCCAACTCGATTGCCTTGTGATAGCCTGTGCCCGCATCTAAATGTTGCCGCAAGTACTGATTAAAAGCGACATCGGGTGTAGCTAAAATACTGGCAACTTTCGACAACTTTTCAATATCACCGCTTTCAGAGCCAAAGCAAATACTGTTGACGCCGAGCGCGCTCAACAAACCGACCGCACCAGAGGCAAATTGCTCGGCGCTGGCCGTCGTATAGTAAACCGGCAGTTCAATCACTAAGTCAACGCCACAGCGCACCGCCATTGCAGCGCGCGTCCACTTATCGACAATGGCTGGTTCACCGCGCTGCAAAAAGTGGCCGCTCATCACGGCCACTGTACAATCGGCTACCGTCAACTTTTTTGCCTCTGCTAAGTGATAGGCGTGCCCATTGTGAAAGGGATTATATTCGGTGATTAATCCTGTTATTTTCAAGTTTTACTCCAAGTAACGGGTGGCATCTTTAATTGCCTGCTTGGCGTCGCTGACAACAGAATCGACAATCTCTTGACACGATAGCACTTGGCTAATCGGCGTCAACGATTGGCCAGCTTGGACCAGCCCCCAATCGACATCGCCTTCACGTGGCGCCGTCCGACTGGTACCGGTAACCAATTCAATCAGCTCTGCTTCACTGGCACCCTCAGCGACCATTCGATGGTATTTTTCGGTCATCTTATTTTTTATGCCGCGCACCTCGTGACCGCGTCCACCGGTTGTTTCGGTGTCGACATCAATGGCGTTGACAATTGCCTGCTTAGCTTTATCATGTGCCGTACATTCTTTTGAGGCATAAAAGCGCGTACCCATTTGCACGCCTGCTGCACCCATTAACAGTGCTGCCGCCAAGCCCCTGCCATCGACAATGCCGCCGGCGATGACTACTGGAATGTCAATTTGATTTAAAACTTGTTCCATTAATGCCATGGTCGTTAGTTTGCCGATGTGACCGCCCGCTTCTAAGCCCTCGACAACAATGGCATCTGCACCTGCTGCAGCAACGCGCTTAGCTAATTTTAAGTTGGGTACAACTGGCATAATTTTTATGCCAGCCGCGTGAAAATCAGCAATGTGCGGCACCGGATTGCCGGCACCTGTCGCCACATAATGAACGCCTTCTTCTAGGATAACGGCTTTTTTTGCTTCAATGTCTTTGTCTAACAAGACCAAATTGACGCCGAATGGTTTATCTGTCAAGGTCTTAGCCTTTTTAATTTGCTCTCTTACCCATTCAACCGGCCGTCCGCCACTGGCAATGCTGCCAAGGGCGCCTGCCTCAGCTACCGCAGCGACTAATTCTGCATCGCTTACCCAGGCCATACCGCCCTGTACAATGGGGTACTTAATGTTAAAAACTTCAGTTAATTTTGTCTTCATGTTTACTCCTTTGGCCATTTCATTTCAATGTATTTGTACTCTATATTATTTTTATCTGGCGCGATAAATTGACGCGTATAGGGCATAAGCTCTAAAATATCATAAGTATTGTTTTCTGGCGTATATTGATAACGACCATACTCGCCTTCTGACAAGCCAATTGCTTGACGCCAAGCTTCATCAGTCAAGCGCTCGTTGCTGTAAAAGCTGAACGCCGAATAGACAATGCCCTTAGTTATCACAGGATGCCCATTAACTTCTACCAGCGCATATATTTCATAGGGTAAGCCAATGCCCACCTCTAAATAACCGCGCTGCAAAATAGTGGCGATATCGCTAATTAACGCCGAACTGCTCTCTGCCTGATAATCGCCGCCCAGTAACTCTGTCAGATACATATCATAGTGTATGTGTAAATGGTCAACCAGCCCGCCGAACCATGAGATATTGCGCAGTTCATCTTGTGTAATCAATTCGCCTGACAGTTCTTTTTGTGATACATTAATAAACAGATCAAGGTATCCTGCCATGTTTTCAAGCGGCCCTGTAATTGCCTCATCTTGATATGCCGATACATTTTGCTGCGCCAGCGCAACCATGTCACGCAGGGTTTGATACAGCTCAACATTGGGTTCAACATAGTGCAGTGGCATGCCATCGTCCATGCCGCCAGCTTCGGCTATCATCTGTTTGGCATAGAGCACGTTGTCGTGTTTGAGCTCGGCAAAGCTACCCAGTGCCGTATTGACCCTTTTAGCGGCATAGGCGTCGGTCGTCATAAAATAGGGTATTTGACCATTAAACAATTCATTTAGTGCCAAGTCAATTGCCCTTAGCCAACCCTTGTATAAGTCTTTAATTGGCGTTACCTTATAGGCGGCGTATTCGCCTTTTATGCCCGCGAGCGCCGCCGGGTATTTGGGCCACGCATTCTGTGGCTTGTATGTATCGAAGAGTATTGTTTCGGCCTTTTGGCTACCCATTGCCGCCAGCACATCAAACGGCGTTATATCAAGCCTTTCGGGCGATTTGGTCAGTTTTGTCATGATATAACTATCATAGTTAAAGCGCTGCCCCATCAGGCGATATTGCCTTTTATAATCGAGATCAGCGTATTCGGTGTCTTCTTTTAATACTGGCTTTATTTGCGGTACTGGCAATTTGTCTATTGCTTCTGCAAGTGCGCTATCGTAAGAAGTATCTAATAATTTAGCGGCGTCAAGCGGCTCGCCGTAGACGGCTTTTGTCAGCTTGACAATATCTTTATAATTTAAATCGTCACTGACACCTGAGTAAAATGAGGTTAACGCATATACGTCGTTCCACATTTTAGATATTGCAGGGTCGCTGTCTATCAGCTGCGCTAATAATTGGGCCAGCACTAAATTGTCACGCTCGTCAATTGCGATGTCAAAACCAGATTGCGAAAACCACATCATGCCTCTAAAATAATTGCGCAACAACGTGCTTTGCGTGTAATGCCCTCTGGCAATATACTGCGTGGCGTCAATTCTTTTGTTTAATATCTGCGAATTTATTATGCCGTCATTTGTTGGCGAAACTTTTTTATCAGCTTCAACAATTGCACTGTAATCAGCATCGACCAATTCAATAACTTCATCGGGAAAAGTCATTTGCAAGGCCAGCCAATTTTCACTATTTTCATCAAATTTTTGTTTTATAGCAACTTGATTTTCTGAAGCGTGGTCAGGTAAAGTGGTAAATGTAAAATCTTCACCGTGAAGTAGTTTACCACCTAAAACCAAGTAGGCGTATAAGCGCTGATAATGTGGTTTTAATTCGGCATTTGACTGTTCATAGGCTGTGGCAACTTTCGTGATTAAGTCATTGGTTAACCCAACGATATCATTGTAATAATAAGCCGTTTCGAGCGCCTTTAAGCTGCCACTATAATAGATGTGAAACATATTGAGTACAGCGTCAGTTGTAATAAAGACCGAATTGTCATTGTATTCTGCGCTCTCATAGAGATGATGCATAAAGAGATGTGTATATTCATCTGTTTCTCTAACGACGACAAAGCCGTTTTGATTGAGCATCTCCAATTGCTTTTCACTAAAGCCGCTGTACATATCTTTATTGATGACTTGATCAAAGTTGAGCTTAGCGCCAACAATTGGTTCTGCTGGCGAATCTGTTTCAGTTGTTTCAACCGCCTGCGATGTCGTTTCAGTTTGCGTAGTGGTTGCCTCAGTGGTCGACGGCGCTGGCGTCGTCGCCGTTGTTGTTTTTACAGTGGTAGTCGTCGTTTGCGATTGTTCTGTGCAAGCGGTTAAGATGAGTAGTATGGTTAGCAATAGAACAAAGTTTTTTTTATTCATATTCTCCTCCTAACGATTAAAAATTAAGCGCTGCGGTATAAAGCCGTACAGGCGATAATAGCCAACCTGGCAATACGGTTTGCCATTTCTAAAATCGTGTTCAACTACTTTTAATTCGTCGCGACCATCGCCGTCATAATCGACGTACTCGGCGTCTGAAAAAGCTACGCAATTAAGCCTGCTGCCCGTCCAGCGGCGCACGATGACGCCGTTGCGATACTCTAAAAAATAGGGCCGTGTCTCGGCGCTAAAATACTTTGTGGCGCGAAAGGCACCGACAAATACTTCAATATGAGCATCGTCATCGCTTTGCCCAACCGTAATTAACCACGGGTGGGCCGAGCGCATTTCGTTTTGATAAATACAAGTTAGGTCAAGTTGGTTGATGCGTGCGCGGTCAACCACACTTGTATCTTCAATAAAATTGTCTACTGCATCAATTTGATAAATTTTGATAACTGAACCGGTCTTTAAGTGCATTTTTAAATGGGGTGAATAAACCGTATCATTAGCACCTTCTACGGTAAACAGCAACTGTTTACCGTCGTGATTTATCACATCGCACGCAATGACGGGTTGCGCCGTTTCAAACGGCACATTGCCAAGCGACATGCCAACCATTAAAGACAATACCAAAATCATAATGCGCATAAAGTGCACTCAGCCTATTGTTGGTCTTTTGACTTAGCCTGATAAGATTCAAGTTCGCTGCGATTTACTTTGATTGATTCACTAATTTTTTCGATATTGCCCTGTATTTTCTGCATAATTTCGTCGGCATAACCATAGGCGCCACCTCTTATTTGATCAGCCTGATGATTTGCCAGTTCGATTATTTCTTTGCCTTTTTGTTCTGCCAATTTAGTTATTTCGTCTTTTTGCACCATTTTTTCAACGCGAACATGCGTTTCAGCAATTAAGTCGTTGGCTTCTTGTTCGGCAACTTTTTGAATGCGCGACGCTTCTAACTCGGCATCTTCTAATATCTTAGTGCGCTCGTCGGTAATCCACTGTGCCTGTTTAACTTCATCGGGCATAATCAAGCGCATATCTTTCAATATTGCGTTAACTTCTTCACGATTGACCATTGTCTTGCCGGTAAGCGGCACGGTTGATGCGTTTTCAATTAAGTCTTCCAGTTGGTCCATCAGTTCTAATACTTTCATTTGCTACCTCTCTTTTTTAATATTTCTCTCTCGACAACTGCGGGTACATATCTTGAAATATCGCCATGATAGTTGTTTAATTCCTTGACAATTGAAGAACTTATAAACGCGCAATTGACAGCTGTCATCAAGAACATCGTTTCAACTTCTTCGTCATAATCGCGGTTCATCAATGCCATTTGAAACTCTGCTTCAAAATCTGATAGAGCGCGCAGGCCCTTGACGATAACGGCATGATTCAAATTACTGACATAATCCGCCAATAGGCCATCTAAAATTTCGACTGAGACATTTTCACAACTCGCCGCCACTTCTTCTATCATTGCGCAGCGCTCTTGCAAGGTGAACATCGGCGATTTGCTACTGTTGACCGACACCAATACAATTAACTTGTCAAATATTCTCGCGGCGCGTTTAATAATGTCAAAATGACCATTTGTCAGCGGATCAAAACTACCGGGATAAACTGCTACTTTCATAGATCACCTCGATAAATCGTAATGTAAGTATTGCCATAGCGTTTTTCTTTAGTGCGATTAAACAAGCCATAACTTGGCGCCAATGCGACAGAATTATTATGCTCTACAACTATTATAGCGTTTTTGTGCAAATTGTCACCAGTTATTAACCAATTAATTGATTTTTCAACGTAATTTTCTGCATATGGCGGGTCTAGCAACACAATATCATAACGCTTTTGCAAATTAGCGCTGATAAACTGCTCTAATTGTGCGCGGTGAACTTTACCGCCTGTCAAGCGGGTCTTTGCTAAATTTTGCTTGATCATATTTATACAGGCTGCTGAAGCATCGACAAAATCCACTGTCTTTGCGCCGCGACTGAGTGCCTCAATGCCCAAGGCACCGCTGCCGGCAAAGGCATCGAGCACGACGGCGTCTACAATGTCAAACTGTATCACGCTAAACAATGCTTCTTTTACGCGATCGGTCGTCGGCCGCGTTTTAAGCCCACTCACTGTATTTAATTTAATGCCCTTTGCACTGCCTGCAACAACGCGCATATCACACCTACAATGTCATTTGAGTACTTAACCAGTCTAAATAATCTGTGATGTCTTCACCACTGTTAAAGAGCTGCTTGCAATCGGCCTGTACTGTTTTAAGTAAATCGATATCTTCTTTTAGATTGACGATTTTCAGCTCTGGCAGGCCGTGCTGTTTTATGCCCAGCATTTCGCCGGGGCCGCGTATTTCTAGGTCTTTATTGGCAATGGCAAAGCCGTCATTGGTCTTTGTCATCATGGCAATGCGCTGGCGCGCAATTTTTCCGGGTTGTTTCGCCAATAAAAAGCAGTACGACTGCAACTTGCCACGGCCAACGCGCCCTCTTAACTGATGTAGCTGCGCTAAGCCAAAGCGTTCGCTGTGCGTAATGACAATAATTGTCGCCTGTGGCACATCGACGCCGACTTCGATAACCGTGGTCGAAACCAACACTTGAATTTCACCATTTTTAAAGGCGGTCATCGTTTCGTTTTTTTGCTCGGCTGTCATTCTGCCGTGCACCAGCGCCACTTGATAACTTGCAAAGCGCGCAGCGACCGACTGATACAATTTTTCAGCCGGTATCAAGTCTATTTTATCTGATTCTTCAATTAAAGGGGCTACAAAATAAGCCTGTTCGCCACTTGCTAAATGTTCTTCAATATAATCTAGCATTGCCTGATATTTAGGCGGTTTCACATAGTGCGTTTTGACGGGCAAGCGCCCAATTGGCATTTCATTAATTGTCGAAATATCCATATCGCCATAGATGATCAACGATAGCGTGCGCGGAATCGGCGTCGCCGACATTACCAGTACGTCGACACCGGCAGCTTTTTCACTGAGCGACTTGCGCTGGTTGACGCCAAAGCGATGCTGTTCGTCGGTAATAACAAGGGCCAAATTTGCAAAGTTAACCGCCGTTTGAATAATGGCGTGTGTGCCGATGACAATGTCAATTTCAGCTTCGGCAATTGCAGTGTATAGTTGATTTTTGCGGCTGGCCGAAGACGTCAACAGCGCAATTTTAGCCTCATCAAAAAATTTGACAAATGTTTCGTAATGCTGGCGCGCCAGTATTTCGGTTGGCGCCATTAAAGCCACTTGAAAGCCACTATTAACCGCCGTGTAAGCCGCTGCTATGGCTACTGCCGTCTTGCCCGAGCCAACATCGCCCTGCAACAGGCGATTCATCGGCGTATCTGTCGCCATGTCGCCCAGTATGTCGTCTATCGCGCGCTGTTGGTCGCCAGTAAGTTCAAACTGAAAAAGCGCCTTTATCTCTGCCATAGGCGTGTTGCGGCTGACACATTGTTTAAGCGACTTTTTAATGCGCGACCGCTTGTAGAGCATTGCCATTTGCAAGTTAAAGAGCTCTTCGTATTTTAGGCGATAACGCGCCTTATTTAACTGCTCCAAATCGCTTGGAAAGTGTAATATATTGAGCGCCGTGGCGCGATTCATCAAGCTGTTTTTTAAGACAACGGTTTGCGGTAGTACTTCTTCGACCGCCGCTATATAGCCGACACACTGCGACAGCGCCTTTCTGATGTCCTTATTGGTGACGCCCTCGCTCAATCCATATTTAGGCACAATGCCAAAACCCCCATCACTGTGGGGGCGTATTTCAGGGTGAAACATGACCAGGCCATCGGCCTGTACGTTGATTTGGCCATACAAAAAATAGTGACCATCTAAATGAAAGTAATTGGTAATAAATGGCGTGTTGATAAAGATAACTTGCGCAGTCGCCGAATCATCCGACACAATAAATTTGTGCATGGTCTTGCCGCCGCTTCTACGAAACTTTTGATAGTCGATAACGTTTACTTCAATGGCGTATTTAGCACTTTCTGCAATAGATGATAAGGCGCTAATATGCGCCCTATCTTCGTATTCTCTGGGGTAGTAGAACAGCAATTGTTCTATTGTATTAAGCCCCATTTTTTGAAAGCCACTGTATTTTCTTTTACCAATACCCTTTAGGGTCAATAAGCTATCATTCATAAAAAACGCGCCTGCACCACATTGCCTATTCTACTGCAATTAAATAGTGATAAACCGGTTGCCCACCGGCAAATACTTCAACCTCTGCATTGGGGTAGGCATCAGAAATTTTAGCGGCCAAGGCTTCAGCTTCAGCGGTTTCGATATCTGCGCCATAGTATATTGAAATAAATTCTGTCGTATAGTCACTTGCAGCGGCGATAACTTTCATAGCCGAACTAACAATATCACTTTCGCTACAGACGATTTTGCCATTTAGTATTGCCAAGTATTCGCCTTCGTTAATTGCAATATCATCAACCGTGGTATCGCGAACGGCGTGCGTAATGTCAATTGACTTGACATCTTTAATGGCTTCTTGCATCTCGGCCATATTGTCTTCAGCAGAGCGATCAGCACTGTAATTGATCATCGCGCTAATACACTGCAAAACAGATTTTGTCGGCAAAACGTGTACGTCGACATCTGTTAACTCGGCCGACTGATTGGCCGCCATAATGATATTTGAATTATTGGGCATTACAATGACTTGATGCGCATTAACTTGCTTGATAGCGGCCTGAATATCAGCTGTCGACGGGTTCATTGTCTGCCCGCCCTCGATAATGTAATTGACGCCTAGGTCGCTTAAAATATCGACAAAGCCTGCACCGGCCGCCACTGCGACAATTGCAATATTTTGTTTTTCTTGGTTTTCTTGGTTTACTTGATTGGCACGGTCGATTTCTGCTTGGTGTTCACTTAAAATCGTGCCATGCTGTTCTTTCATGTTTTCAATTTTTATTTTGATCAGTTCACCGTATTTTAAGGCTTTTTGCATAACCTCGCCCGGATCATTAGTGTGAATATGAACTTTAATGAGGTCGTCATCAGGCACATAAACCATGCTGTCGCCCATATCGATAATGTCCTGTTTAAGTGGTGCATCGGCTAAGTTTTGGCCGCGCACGATAAATTCAGTACAATAGGTAAACTTGATATCTTCGGTGTGTACATGGGCCTGTGCTGGCACATAGTTGTCTTTTTCAACTTTTAGTTCTGCTACCTGACCGCCACACAACACTTCGTAAAAACCATAAAAAATATAAAGCAAGCCCTTGCCACCGGCATCGACCACGCCAGCCTGTTTCAGCTGCGGCAGCAAATTGGGCGTATCGGCCAATGCCCTTTCGCCAACGGCTAATACTTCTTCAAAAAATGTGCGGAACGACAGGTTGTCATCGGATAGTTCCATTGCGCGCTCGCCCATTGCACGAATTACCGTTAAAATGGTGCCTTCAACTGGTTTTAACACAGCTTTATAGGCTGTTTCTGCACTGGCATTCACAGCAAGCGCCAAGTCTTCTACTGTTAGAGTGTCTTTATCTTCAATTGATTTGGCAAAACCGCGAAAAATCTGCGATAAGATGACACCAGAGTTGCCGCGCGCCCCCATCAAAGAGCCCCTCGATACAATTTTTGCCACTTCGGCTACAGTTTGGTGTTGCTTATTAGCTAACTCTTCAACGGCATTTTTCATTGTCAGCGACATGTTTGTACCGGTATCACCATCTGGTACCGGAAAAACATTTAATGCGTCAACCACACTTTTATTTGCTTCTAATTGGCTTGTGCCATGAATAAACATCTTTGTCAACAAAGATGCATCTATAGTCTTTGTATTCACAATTTCCTCCTGCAACTAAGATTGAACGCGTACACCTTCAATATTTAAGTTAACTTTTTTTACCGTTAAGCCCGTTTGCGTTTCAACGTTGTACTTAACCTTTTTAATAATGTTTTCAGCGACGACAGAAATCTTTGTACCAAATTGTACAATGACATAAAGGTCAATGATAAGCGCGTCATCTTCAACAGTAATATTAATCCCCTTTGTTAAGTTTTCACGTTTCAACAAATTAACAATGCCACTACTGGCCGATTTATAAGCCATGCCGACCAAGCCATAGCATTCAATGGCAGCCGCACCGGCAATCGTTGCAATGACTTCAGTGTTAATATTGATGTTGCCATATTGATTGACAATCTGCGTATTCATGGTTTCCTCCTCATTTAATTTATCCAGTTTATTTGATCTCTTTCAAGATTATTGACTGCTCGTAATGATACAACTTTACCATATTGCACTGTTTATTTCAACCTAGATTATTCACGCCAGTGCGTGAAAAGCGCTATAAGATTTGAGAATAGGTGCATTCTAAGAGTTTAAGGCGTACCGAATGCGTGTGCAGCGAAAAGTTTTAGGATGCAGCTATTCCAAAGGTTGAACTGGTTGCTTGGCCGAGCAGTAAATGCTTGCATTTACGACCAGGCGCATGGTTTTTATGGCGTGGTGAGAATATTCTGGGTTCAATAATACTATTTAATTTTGCTAAAATCATTGCTTTTTTATCAAAAACTGATTATAATGGTTTTTGTTGAGCAATTATTAAAGCTTTTGTTTTAGCGTGTAATTTACACATCATTGTGTTAAATATTTGAAGGAGGTGTACATATGCCTAGAGTATGTTATGTATGTGGTAAAGGTAGAATATCTGGCAACAAAGTTTCTCACGCCATGAACCACACGAGAAGATCTTGGAAACCCAATTTAAGACGCATTAAAGCAAATATTAACGGTTCGCCGCGCAGAGTTACAGTCTGTGCGAGATGCTTAAAGTCTAACAAAATCGAAAGGGCTGTTTAGTATTGGTGTTCCCACTCATTGAGTGGGAATTATTTTTTTGCAAACTTGTAAAATGAAACGACGTCTGATATGATTACTACAGAAAAAACGACCTATATGAATGAAAGGAGATACTATGTCAAAAAAACGCATTTACCAAGTTAATGAAAAAGTGCCGACAGCGCTATTTTTACCGCTTAGCTTACAACACACGTTTGCCATGTTTGGCGCATCGGTGCTCGTACCAATTATTTTCGGTATTGATCCCGGTATCGTCTTATTAATGAATGGTATCGGTACACTTTTATTTATTTTAATTACCAAAGGCAAAGCGCCCGCCTATTTGGGGTCAAGCTTTGCTTTTTTAGGTCCGGCCGGAATTATAATCAATCAAATGGGCGGCTTCGAATACGCGCAAGGCGGTTTTATCGTGGTCGGTCTACTGGGCTGTTTGTTGGCCTTTGTCATCTATAAATTTGGCGTCGACTGGATCGATATTGTCTTGCCACCAGCTGCAATGGGTTCGGTAGTCGCCTTAATCGGCTTCGAACTAACCGGTTTAACTGTCGCAGGTGGTGCCACTGGTGCCAATATTATGGTCGAAAACGCCACCTCACAAGACTTTATCGTCTTTATTGTCACCTTGGGTGTCGCCGTAATCGGTTCAGTTGCCTTTAGAGGCTTTTTCTCGACGGTGCCAATACTGATCGCCATCGTCGCCGGGTATACATTATCTGTCTTCTTTGGCATGGTCGACTTTGCACCAGTTTTGGCCGCTAAAGTGTTTAGCATGCCACATTTTCAAGCGCCAAAATTTGACATCAACGCCATTATCATTATGTTGCCAGTACTACTAGTTATTACCAGCGAACACATCTCACACCAAGTTGTCACCTCAAATATCATCGGTCGCGATTTATTAAAAGACCCTGGCCTACACCGTTCAATTTTAGCCGACGATTTATCAACCGCCCTATCCGGCTTTATCGGCGGCGTACCAACGACAACCTATGGCGAAAACATTGGCGTTATGGCAGTAACCGGTGTCTATAGCGTTTACGTTATCGGCGGTGCCGCCGTGCTGTCAATTATTATGGCGTTTATTGGGCCGTTAGCCGCACTGATTAGAACCATACCGGGCAATGTCATCGGCGGTGTTACTTTCTTGCTCTACGGTATGATTGGCGCATCAGGTATTCGCCTGCTGGTCGACAAGCGCATTAACTATTCAAAAGCTAAAAACTTGATATTGACCTCAGTTGTCTTTACAACTGGTTTAAGTGGCGTTGCCATCAATTTAGGACAAGTTCAATTTAGAGGCATGGTGCTGGCATCAGTTGTCGCAATCGTGTTAAGTTTAATATTCTACGCTATGGAACGCGCCGGTTTAATGGTTGATGACCAACCCGATTTACTGACTACTGAAGACCATTTGTAAAAAAGTGGAAAGTGAAGAGCAAACTTGAGAGTTATTCACTTTCGGTCAAATTGATAAGCAAGCGATTGTCAGAAATTATTGAGTGCATCGGGTGGCTGTTGTTTTTGTAAAGGTAGTTTTGAGCGTAGCGCTGCCTTCTAAAAAATTACAGCCAGCCGATGAATAAAGCGAAATGATTTCGTTTCAATCGCTAATAACAGACAATAATAAAAATCGTCGTTTCTCTACGGTCGAAATGACGATTACGTGACAAATTGACAAAGGTCAGTTAACAAATGAGAGATTTAATTGTTTAGTAGATCATTGTCATCTGACACTTTACTTTAGGTTTTGTTTAATAACTTATTTAACTTCTTGTCGAGCGACACGCCCCATTTTGAGCTAGCCTGACGCCGTATCTGGTGACAAAAAAACTAAACAATCAGGATTAACTATGTTATAATTTTTTAGGGGGAATGTAATATGAATAACGCCATTATTGAACTTAGACATATTACAAAAAAATATAGCACTGGCAACTATGTGCAAGTCGTTTTAGAAGACTTATCTTACAGCTTTAAATCTGGCACTAAGACAGCACTGCTTGGCAGTAGCGGCTGCGGCAAGACAACCTTGTTAAACTTAATTGGCGGCATTGATGCTAATTTTTCTGGCGAACTACTATTTAATGGTCAAACAGTAGCCGATTTTGACCAATACCGGCGCGAACACGTCAGTTTTATTTTTCAAGATTTAAACTTAGTTTCTCACCTTAATTTAGTTCAAAATATTACCATCGGTCTAACCAATGACATTGCCGACAAAGAACAAAAGGCGCTGCAGTTATTAAAACGAGTTGGCTTAAAAGACCACGCCGACAAAAAACCGCATCAGTTATCCGGCGGCGAACGGCAGCGCGTTGCCGTTGCCAGAGCGCTCGCCAGAGATACCGATTTGCTACTCTGTGACGAACCAACTGGCAGCTTAGACGACGAAACCAAACGTGAAATCATGCATTTAATCGTCGATGTCTTTCAAGGCAAAACAATTATCTTTATTACTCACGACGAAAGACTTGCGCATCATTTTTCAGATATTACGCTAACCATAAAAGAAAAAAAGCTACAGCTTGAAAGCGCTAGCCAAGCTTTAAAAAACACGACTACTGAAAATATAATCAATAAACAAAAACCTGCCAAAACGTTTAATGGTCGATTTGAAATAAACCTACTGTCTAAAAAACTAAAGCTGTTTAATGCCGCCTATTTAATGATTGTTATTTCTGCTATTTTTCTATTTGGCACCGGTCTTATTAGCGGCGTTGAGAAAAAAATTGACAACTATTTGTATCAAGAATACAAAGTCGCTAAAATCGACGTGCGCACTGTCGAGTATTCGATCAACGGTTTTAAAAGTTTTATCGACGAATTTAATGAACAAAACGACAATCAGATTATTGGCTACATGACTGGCGCGTGGCTAAAGAGCAGCTATTTATCTACTGGCGAAGAACACTATCTGTTTGCCAATACCCTGCAGTCAAACCTTAAAGATACTTTTGAAAGCGACATTGTCTACGGCCGATTGCCGCAAAACAACAACGAGATATTGTACAGTAAAGGCGCCGCCCAAAAAACACTTTACCAATTTTACAGTGCGACGCTCAGCGGTGAAGCAGAACGCTATCAACTTATTGATCGCTTAACTAAAATGAGTGACGCAGACCTATTTAACGAACTATTGACCCTCAAAATATCTTATAAAAACGCAGCTAAATTCAACGCTAAAAGAGCCTATGACAACCAGCTTGTCGTCGTTGGCTTAATTGATGACTTAAACTATTTAGCTGCAAATATACCATTTGGTGGCAATGACCCGAAAATTAGAAAGTACAATGTCAATTCAAATACCGAACTGGCAATTGAATACCATGGCGAAACCAAACAGATAATGGTAAATGACAACATCTACCTATTAGAAGCCGAATTTTTAAACTATATCGACGATGTCTACATTGGCTTAAACAGCTTAAAGCTCAACAAATATAGTGTCTTTATTAACAGGCAAAATCTCGACTTGCGAAAGCAAACGTTTGACGCCTTGCTGCTCTATAAACACAACATTTCTGGTGAAGATCACATTAGTGCCGAGCGCGCCACATACTATGACGAAGTGCACGGCTACAAAGTTGCCATTGTCGGCGGTTGTCTACTGGTCTTGCTATTTGCCGTCATTTCGCTTTACAACGGTATCAAAATTGGCATTGACCGCAACAAAGTCAATATTGGTATTTATAAATCACTGGGCTACACTTCAAACAATATAAGGGCGATGTTCTTTAAAGAAGGCGTTTTAATGGCGCTCTTTATCACAGTAACAATGCTGATTATGTGGGCTGTACTGACACTTGTGTTAAGTGATTACATTTTAAATTCAATGGACTTAAGCCGCATGATCAATTTAGGGCGCGTGATACACCTCGACAGCTTCGCACTATTTGCTGTTATCTTTACTATGCTGCTGATTATTTTGAGTGCAATTGCCAAACAACTGAGCAAAATCAGCATTGTCGATTTGATCAAAAATAAGTGAGGTCATTGTGTTACAGCTTAAAAATATTGAAAAGCGCTATCCAATAAGAAAAGGACAAAGCCAACACGTCCTCAAAAATTTAACTGCCACACTGCCCGATAAGGGCTTTGTTGCCATACTAGGTAGCAGCGGCAATGGTAAGACCACCTTAATGAACATTATTGCG
>PDWI01002850.1_pt1 | contig 25453 bp, 19 predicted proteins | sample 1430891 | NCBI WGS metagenome assembly PDWI01 (sample SAMN01162508, study PRJNA174530) | Oral metagenome, whole genome shotgun sequencing project. | biome: Marine environment; feature: Marine mammal; material: Swab sample of the gingival sulcus; isolation source: swab sample of gingival sulcus...
AATAATTTCTAAGAAAAATTTCTAATTAACTTTTTTGACTTGAACCCACTTTTCCGAAAATCAATTACTTACAATACAAAAAATATTTTTAGAAAATTTTAGACAACCTAGTATTCCTCTCCCTTAAAGTTATAGAACTGATGTAGTATCCAGTATTGGGCAAGTCGTTCTTTTTCGCTGAGCCTATGCAAAGCAAGAAGCTTCTTAGCATACTTTCGTCTATTACGTTTATTAGGGGCTGTAGTATCAGTTACTAAGAAACCTAAGAAAGGCAAGGGAAAACCTACTTTATTGAGGACATAGGGTTTAAAAGTCTGTTTCAAATTTTCCTCTAAGTAAACAGTTAGTCTATCTAGGCAATACCACACACGTTCTTTGTCATTACACCAAAAAACAATATCGTCCATATAACGAATGTAGCGTTTAAGTCCTAACTCATTAAGAGCATAACGATCTAGAAAGGAAAGGTAGAAATTGGCAAAGTACTGACTTGTTAGGTTACCAATAGGCAAACCTAAACCTTTTGACAGCTCTGTACTCTGAGTATAGTTCTCTATAATTTGAGCAAAAGCACGGACGACCTCCTCTTCTAAAAAATAGTCTGAGAGTTGATTAATTAGAACTGTAGGATTAATCGTATTAAAAAACTTCTTGACATCAAGCTTAAGCCAATAGCCCCCTGCTTGGTTATTCTGTATCGTATGATATAAAGCTAAATGTAAGCCCTTCTTGGGACGCGTAGCATAAGAATGCTCTATCTGAGCAAGTTCAAAGCTATCGTGATAAACGTTAATTAAGGCGTGATGATAAATTCGCTCAACAAAGCTGGCAGCACAAATTTGTCGCTCCTTAGGGTCTTTGATGATAAAGGTATGATAATCCCCGACAGGGACTGTAAATGTTTGGATTTGCTTGGATAAAATTTTGATATTTTCGTTAAGGTTCTCTGCAAAGGCTAGGACTTCAGTTCGTCTTCTTTTGCCTTTTGCTGCTTTATGAAAAGCTGAGATTAGATTGTCATAGCTATAAACGTCCTCCCACATTAGAGCTTAGATAGGAAGGCGTCCCCTACCTTATTATAACGTCCTTCGCCAAAACCATCAAGACCAAGTAGCACCTCTTTATTAATCTCTTCTTTCTTAGCCAGCTCTCCCAGCTCCTTATTTGTAAAGACGGCATAAGCAGGAATAGAAAGCTCAGCTGACAGTTCTTTGCGTATTTCTCTCAACTTCTCAAAGCGTGCAAACTCTTCCTTAGACAGCAGGGATTCGTAGTTGATCTTTGGATTGCTATGACTAACAAAACTATTTCCTGTAGTATAACCGACACAGAAGCACCAAGAAGGATTAGCCATCTGACTAATCAAATACTTCTCTACCTCTACAACCTTATGCGTACGCAAGAAGGTATTCAGAGTATCTTCATACTGATCATATTCTCCAACAGGGAATGTAAAAAACTTATATTGCATTTGATGTTTGTTTTACAGTAAAGACCTCCCTCCCCTGCCTGTGGCAAGTACTCCCCAAAGGGAGAATTACATTTGTTTTTGCAAACTAGATTTCAGTCATTGAGACGATCATTGAGCCTACCCAATAATAACTCTTAACTTAAAACTCTTAATTCAAAAAGAAAGAGCCAACACAGCACTGGACAAATAAACCTTCATTCTGAGGACACATTTGTGCTGAGGACGCAACACCCCAACAGACACGGAAACCCCAATTGTTGTTGCTGTTCGTAGGGCTATTGTTGTTGCGATTAGCGACACGGCAGTTGCTAGCATTGTTGTTCCAGCTACCACCACGAAGCACCTATACGTGCGTGTTGGCTCTATTAAACATTTTCGGCTCATCAAGGCGAAAAAGCCTTTTTTAATTTGGCTTTTTCTTGCCTTAATTCGCTTTTTTCTTTCTTATTCTTTTTGAAGGTTTATTGTCCTGAGGACGCAACACCCCAACAGACACGCAAACCCCAATTGCTGTCGCTGTACGTAGGGCTATAGCTGTTGCGATTAGCGACACGGCAGCCGCTAGCATTGTAGTTCCAGCCACCACCACGAAGCACCTTACCACCATCTCCTGTTATCCAAGCAGAACCATCAGTAGGAGCATTCCTATAATTACTATGATAAATATCTTGACACCATTCCCATACATTTCCAGACATATCATAAATTCCTAACTCGTTCGCTTGCTTTGTTCCGACTTGATGACTATGACTACCCGAGTTACTACCATACCAAGCTACATCTCCGATGTTACCACTACCAGAATAAGTATAACCACTTGGTCGGCGTCCACCACGAGCTGCATATTCCCACTCAGTCTCACTTGGCAAACGTCCGCCTACCCACTCAGCATAAGCCTTAGCACCATACCAAGTAACCCCAACTACTGGATAGTTCTCTTTTCCGTCTTTAGGTCTAAAACCTCCTTCTTCACTTACAATCTGACACCAACTAGCATTGATATTTAACCAAGGAACACCTGCTTCACTTTGATTGCCCATAGCATTCAAAAAGTCAGCATACTGCATATTCGTAACTTCATACTTACCAATATAGAAGTCCTGAACTGTTACCTTATGAATTGGTTGTTCATCTCCGCTAGCTTTACTGCCCATTTGAAACGTTCCTCCTTTAACTAAAACCTTATCAGCATATTTATCATTCGGATTATTTGTATCCTCTTCAATAATCTTAACAATAATACTTAGCATTTGATTGGTTTTTAGGTCTTTTACCACCACAACAGTATTGCCTAAACCAACAGAAGAGATAGAAATTTCTGAGCCACTCAGCGTAGCCTTAGCAATATCCTCATCACGGCTCTCCACACTATAGCTACCACTACCTGAAAGTATCTCTACAGTTTCAATCGGTGTCAAAACCTCTCCTCTTATAATCTTAACTCTCCTTTTGCTTAATCTAAGCTTAGCAAATTCTTCTCCTACATTAGTCCCTAACAATAGTTTAGTACCCGTCCAAGTAGCAGAGATACGATAAGCTTTACCTTTAACAAGCTTAGCTTCTTTGAAATCTTGACGACTATCTGAATTTACCTTATTACCATTGATAACAGCACCCAATGACGCTTTAACAAGACTAACATCTTTTGGCACAAACCACGAGAAGAAAGTCATTGATTTATTGGGCTGAATAGTCTGTACTCCCCCAAGTTTATAAGTAGTTTTCAAATCAGACATAACAACCGTATTCGTTTTAGGGACAAAATAAGGAATAGTGCTATTACCGACACGCTCATAGATAGCAGAATTATTTGAGCCATCTTGTAGATTAAGGAATAAATCCTTAGTAGTAATAGCTTGAGAAGATTTATTGAAAAGCGTAATAAACTCACAAGTCCCCAAATGCATAAAGTCCACATCTAAACTTTCATAAGCATTCTGCAGTTCACATTGGAAATACAAAGGATAAACAAAAGCTCCACCTGTATAAGCCCTCATTGGCTGAACATCAATCTGAACCTTATTCTCTACGAGCCAAGAACGAGTACCTGTCACCCCAATCAAACGGAAGGGAGCATTCTTATCTATTCCACTCTGAATATCTAGCTCAAGCGTGGCAACCCTTCCCCCTTTGTCTATATTAGTAACGACTTTCTCAGGCAAATTATAGACTTTATTATTCTGCTCTAAGAAGAGTTTTACTTTGTCGCCAGCTTTCCAGATAATTTGAAAATCAGCACTTCCCTCTTCTTGTTGAAGAGCCGTTCTAGATTCATCTGCTTCTTGAGGGATATTCAAACGCAGAAGCAACTTTTCATTCTGAATAAGATTAGCTCCATCACCCTCTAAATTATTATTACAACTAAAAAGAAGCCCAACAACTAAAACCAAGCTTATGATACGATACATATATTTCATTTCTATATTTATTTTGTATTAAACAATTCTTTTCCTTCAACAATAGGCAGATAGCCTTTGTCATCAGACTTATTATTCTGATTATCATTATTCAGCAAGTCCTCCCCTTCTACTTCTGGCAGATAGCCCTCTCCTGTATTATCGTCTTTCTCTCCATTCAAAAGCTTATCAACATCAACACTAGGCAATCCACTATCAACAACAAGAGCTGTATGCAAATCTAGAAGCTTCGTTGCTCCATAAGTATAACCATCGGCCGTTTTGATATAAGCACGAACATAAATCGTCCTCCAATCTTTAGGGTAATCCTTAATATCTACGTAAAAAGTCTTTTCATTAGACTTACTTTTCTCCTTCTCCCTTCTCTTTGAAGGATTAAGGAGTCCCCAGTCATCACTCATTTGAGGATTATTATAGTTTGCCCAAACGACACCTCGCTCTAAAACAGGGTACAATCCTTCATTGGGCAATGTGCCCCCCACTCGAACAATTCCTGTCTTCTTATCCAATGAAACATCAAGTGTCTGAACAAATATATCTTCATTCGGATTCCAACTAAAGCTCTTTAAGGTTTCAGAATAAAGAAGCCAAATAGCTTCTTCCCTTTTAGCCTTGCGTGAAAAGAACTTAATCTGCGCAAATGGGACTAAATCAATATTAAACGATAAGTTCCCATTAAAATTACCAGAAGTATTTACCGTTGCCTCTAAACCTAGGTTAAAATCTAAGCCAATTCCAAGCTTATTATTCTTCAGTCCATAAGGATTAAGCTCATAAGAAAAGTTAATACCAGCCTTAGCTCCAAGCTTTCCTCTAAATATAAAAGGAAGAGGAGTACATTCACTTTTGCATTTCTGAATAGGATAAAAGTGCTTAGCTCTAGACTTGCTATAACCAAAACCTGCTGTAATGGAATTTTTATTATCTAAACCACATTCAACCTTTGCAGAGATTTCCCCCGAAGCTGTAAGATAGAAGACCAAATTTTGTTGAGCAATAGGAACTGGTAAAAAGCCTCCAACTAGGATTGTAAAGTTTGGCAACTTAAATGATGCCAACTTATACCTAAATGACGGGTCTATCTTGCCAACACTAACCCCTGCAGAAATTGTTATTTTATTCTTATTCTCAAACTTAATTGCGACCGCAAACTCAGAATTATCAAAGTCTAAGTCTATTCTATCAATAGATAGATTAAAAGTACAAGAACCACTTGCCTTCAGCTGATCATTCTTTGTCTTAGGATTACCATCTTCATCCCAAATAACAACAGTCTCTTTAAATTTAATACCAAAGCCATCAATACTGGCTGCTCTAAACGTTGAAATCTTCGCATTCGTAGGGTCATCAGGATCTAAAACGAAGTCAGAGAGGGCGAATTTGTGCGAATAGGTATAATGCCCACTAAGAACAACCTCATCCAAGGCAGCCTGTTTCGTCTCAAGGACAACCTTACCATTCTCTTTCTTAACAGCAACAACCTTACGTAGATAACCATTAGGAGCTTCTTCCGTCATATCTGAAGCAATATATCCCCCGACTTTCACTGAAGGAGGCACCTCATTCAGTACAATCTTATCCTCAGATACGGAAACAATCTCAGTATCGACCTTTTCGTCCGTAACGACTAAATCCTCAACTAACTTTTCCTTGGGTGGAACTGGTGGTTTAGGGTTTGGTTTTGGCTCGTCCTTTTTGCCACAAGAGGTGAGCAGTAGCAGCAAGAAACTGACCAGCACAAGGCTGAACCTTTTGCTCCATTTATTTAAGTAGTTTTTATTCATAGGCTTTCATTATTTAGTAATATAGTTCTGTCTTTCAGACAAATATAAGGTAATTTTAAGAGAGAAACAAGCAAAAAAATTCTATCTATCTATCTATCTATCTATCTATCTATCAGCACGTTCAGAAGCTTCTTTTTTTTATACACTCAATAGAAACAGGACTAAAGTATATCAAAAAAAAAGCTTATATATACCTTTGTTAAATTCAGACAAAGAAACAGTCTGAGACTGTTCCGATTTGTGCTATTTGGATTAAATGAAAAACTTCTTGGGAATACTTTAGAAAAAGTCACGGATAACTTTTCAAAAAATCACGGGACTTTTCAAAAAGTTATCGGGGAGTTTTTTTTAACAAAACCAAAACACCTATAAGTATTTGATAATTAAAATACTACACGCACCCCATAGATAAACTCTTTGAGCATTCCGATTTTCAACATCTTTTCTTTTTAGTAGCTTGCTCAGCGAATGAGCCGAAAGTCGCCCCTAGTCAATCAGACTCACAGGCAAATCCTCCCCCTTTAAAAACGCTTTGAATAATTATTTCTAACTTCAACTCTCCTTTATATTTTAACTAACTTATATGCCAAACTAATATTAAAGCTTTCTTACAACGATAAAAAGGACGAACGTGTTTTATAATAAGCAAATTTCTGCATTACTCTCAAGATTCGGGCTTGGTCACATACTTTAGTATGCTCCCTTCACCCTCGTTTCTAGAGCCTTGAACTTTATCCTATTATGAAGCACTAAAAGAGGTCGTGCCAAAACTTCCGTTTTGACACGACCTCTCTACAAGATTTTAGAACGTTTTCGTTAAGTCAAACAAGCAGAGAAAGCTTGCTTAAGCTCTACCGTAGCGAGAAAACGCCTAATAAAATAAACAGTTTATTTAACCACTTCAGCAAGCTTAGCACCGATAGCTTCTCCTCTTAAATCACGAGCAACGATTGTTCCATCAGGAGCAAAAAGCATAATTTGAGGAATACCTTGAATCGCATATAGAGATGTTGCTTCTTGTTTGTTAACAATCTGAGGCCAAGTTATCTTTTCCTCTTCTACAGCTTTCAAGTGAGCATCCATCTTGTCCCAAACAGCTACACCAACAATTGTTAGCTGATCTTCTGTATATTTTTTACGAATAGCCTTCAAATTAGGCAGTTCACCACGACAAGGTCCACACCAACTAGCCCAGAAATCAACAAGAACATACTTACCCTTGCCAACGTAGTCACTTAGCTTAACAGCTTCCCCCTTATCATTAACGCCTCCGAAATCACGGAACATCTTACCTGCTACAGTTTCCTCTTTTGCCTTGATAAAGTCAAAATACTTCTTAACGGCAAAATTATTCAAGACTTTCTCGCCAGCTAGAGCTTGCCACTCTTTAACCTCAGCTTCAGATGGCTGAAGGTCTAATAGCTGTCTAAACGCCTTAGCTCCAATCTCATCATTAGAGTGTTTCTTAAAGGTCGGTAAAGCCAAAGCCTTAAACTGACTATTTACAGTATCAACCAAAGCTTTATAGTCCTCCTGCGCCTTCTCACGAGAGATAGTCCCTTCTTGGACTCCTTTTCTCAAACTCATCAAGCCTTCCTGAGCATAGTTATTTAGACTTTCAACTTGTTCTAGATAAGCAAACAAGTCATCATTCAACGCAGTTCCTTTAGCTGAAACATCTTCCATATTTGCAGTTATCTCTCCAACTTCAAGGATTAGAGGCGTGCGATAGTTATCCATAACCAGCATCAAGTTTTCAAGGTTAGCAATACTATCAGTAAACTCTCCTTGGAAATGGAATTGACCAGCTTCAATCTTTGCACTATCAAACTTGAGCATCTCTGACTTTTCCTCATCAACACCCATTAGATAGACATACTTACCGTCAAAAGACTTGTCACTAGGGAACGAGCCGTTCACCTTATACGATGTGTTCTGACAAGAGAACAATGCAGTACACAATCCTACTGCTAAAACTAATTTCTTTCTCATAAATTTATTCATTGATTAAAAATAATTATTTGCTAAAGTAAGCATTTTATATCAAATAAAGACAAGTAAGCACTTCAAAATCCTAAGTTTAACGTCAGTTTAGTCTAAGGAAATCATCAAAAAACAAGAGTTTCTGAATATTTGACAAATAGTTAAATTAGAGGCTTTCACATTTGGAAAAGAGGTTAACTAATCATACCCTAACAACATGATAATAAAATACTTTACTACAAAAGTTGTTTAGTAAGCTCGTCACTGACAGAGGAGATATCTCTAAAGACCTGTTTAACAACTTGTTTATTGATGACATCCATATGACTACTAAGATCAAAAAGAATAAAAAAAAACATCTTAATGACAACGTTACAAATCAATAAATTTAATATTGTAACAATCTTAATCCCAAACAAAAGGTCAATATAGACTCTATCAAGCATTAATCTATTGCCTACATTTCAAGAAGGAGGGAGGATATTTAGATTAGTCAAAACTCTATTTTTGAGTGTTGGGGGAGGCTTATATGAGTTAAGAATTATGAATTAAAAGTTATGGGAGTCCATTTTTTTTTGTGAGCTTGTCCCATTTATAAAGTGAATAATGCTTATCTTTGACTTGGAAAATAGTATTATTGTCAAACATAAGAAGGACTATGAACTTGAAACAGATTATTTGTTCGGCTACCGTGGCAACTACGATAGGTGTCGGGGCAAGCCTTTCGGCTCAAACAACAAAGCATATGACACCTGAAACGCTTCTTGAAATGGCTCGTGTGGGGTCGGCAACGCTTTCGCCTAATGCCAAGAAAGTTATCTATACACTTACACAGCCAAATATCAAGGAAAATAAATCCCAAACGTCAATTTATGAGATTGGACTAGATGGCAAAGGTCGTCGCCTAATCTCTAAAGATGGGGAAAGTGCCTACGCTCCTACTTTTATCGAAGAGGGCAAGCGTATTGCTTTTATGTCTGTCGTTGAGGGAAGTATGCAGGTTTTCTCTATGAATGCTGATGGCTCTGATGTTAGACAGCTAACGGCTATTGAGGGAGGTATTTCTGATTATAAGTTCTCTCCTGACGGCAAGAAGTTGCTCTATGTCAAGGAAGTTAAGGCTGGCGAAAAGGTCGCAGATATTTATCCCGACTTGCCTAAGGCGACAGGTCGTGTCATTAACAATTTGATGTATAAGCATTGGGACGAATGGGTTGAAACAATTCCTCACATTTTCTTTGCTGAGCTAGGTACAGAAGCTATTAAAGAGGGGCAAGACCTCCTAGAGGGCGAACCTTATGAAGCTCCGATGAAGCCTTACGTTTCTATGGGCGATGTGAACTGGTCTAGCGATAGTCGTTATATTGCCTATGCCTCACGTAAAAAAGTTGGTCTTGAGTATTCGCTTTCTACAAATAGCGACATCTACCTCTATGACACAGAGGAGGGCAAGACAAAGAACTTAACCGAGGGAATGATGGGCTACGATACTGACCCCGTTTTCTCGCCTAATGGAAAGTATCTTGCTTGGGTAAGTATGGAACGTGATGGCTATGAGGCAGATTTGCGTCGCCTCTTCGTGCTTGACCTGAAGAAAGGTACTAAGAATTGGCTCACAGAAGGTTTTGAGTGTGATGTGGAAAGCCCTCAATGGTCGGAAGACAGCAAAGAGATTTATTTCTTGAGCTGTGTACAAGCAGAAACGCATATCCATTCTATTAAGCTCCGTAGCAAGAAAATCCGTCAAATAACAAAAGGACAATACAATTACACATCTTTTGAGCTTGGGAAGAAGTACATCTTGGCTGGTCGTCAGTCAATGCAAGTGCCTACTGACCTCTATCGTGTAAACCTTAAGAGTGGCGAGGCTGAAGCTATTACGCAAGAGAATAAGCAAATTTTGGATGAATTGTCGGATATCAGCGTTGAAAAGCGTTGGATTAAGACCTCTAATGGTGAGCAAATGCTTACTTGGGTCATTTATCCTCCACACTTCGATAAGACAAAGAAGTACCCAACACTTCTCTACTGTCAAGGAGGACCTCAGAGTGCTGTCAGTCAGTTCTTCTCTTTCCGTTGGAACTTCCGTATAATGGCAGAGCAGGGCTATATCATCGTTGCCCCTAATCGCCACGGAGTGCCTAGCTTTGGCAAGGCGTGGAACGAGCAAATCTCTGGCGACTATTCGGGGCAAAATATTCAGGACTACCTCTCTGCTATTGACGAAGTAGCGAAAGAACCTTTTGTCGATAAGGCACATCTTGGTTGTGTCGGTGCGAGCTATGGAGGCTATTCTGCTTATTTCTTAGCTGGACATCACGAGGGGCGATTTGCGACTTTCATTGCTCACGCTGGTATCTTCAATATGGAGATGCAGTACCTCACAACGGAAGAGATGTGGTTTGCTAACTGGGATATGGGAGGTGCTTATTGGGAAAAAGACAATAAGACAGCTCAGCGAACTTTTGACAATTCGCCTCATAAGTTTGTAGATAAGTGGGATACGCCAATCTTAGTTATCCACGGCGAGAAGGATTTTCGTATTTTAGCTGACCAAGGAATGGCAGCTTTCAACGCAGCCCAACTAAGACATATTCCTAGTCAGCTCCTTGTCTATCCAGACGAAGGACACTGGATTTTGAAACCTCAGAACGCAGTCCTCTGGCAACGCACTTACTTCGCTTGGCTAAATAAGTGGCTCAAGCCTTAGAGAGAGCTTTGTTTACAGTGAAAACAAGGCTGAATGATTAAATAAGTAGAGGCTGTGTCAAGACTAAATATTTGGCACAGCCTCCTAATATAATTGCTATGTTTACCCCCGAATATTTCATACTGATTAGTTCTTCGCTCATTATTCTAGGACTATTGCTCAGCAAGGCTAGTTTTAGAATAGGTTTGCCAACCCTACTGCTCTTCCTCGGAATGGGAATGCTTGCAGGGAAAGAAGGCTTGGGTATTAGCTTTGATGACCCTCAGTCGGCTCAGTTTATAGGGGTCGTTGCCCTGACGGTTATCCTCTTCTCTGGGGGAATGGGGACGGACTTCAAAGAAATACGTCCTCGGCTCAAAGAGGGACTTAGCCTTGCAACCTTTGGCGTCTTGCTGACGACACTCTTTACGGGGACGTTTATTTATTTTATCTTCCAAGTTTTGCCCTATGGGTTTAAGCTCAGTTATTTGCAGTCTTTGCTCTGTGCTGCCGTGATGTCTTCGACAGACTCAGCCTCTGTCTTCTCCATCTTACGCTCCAAGGACGTAACCCTCAAGCAAAACCTTCGTCCAGTTCTAGAGCTAGAGAGTGGAAGTAATGACCCTATGGCTTATATGCTAACGATAATCCTTATCCAATTTATCCAGTTTGGCGAACTGAGTTTTTGGGAGGGAGCATCGCTTTTGTTCCTACAGTTTGCTGTAGGCTCGCTTGTGGGTATTGCTTTAGGCTATACAACCGTTTGGGTTGTCAATAGAATTAATATACCGACGCCCTCTCTGTATCCAATCCTTGTCCTTGGCTTTGCTGGTCTTATCTATTCTGTTTCGGCTCACTTGCAGGGGAATGGTTACTTAGCTGTTTATATTTCTGGCTTGATTGTTGGGAATAGAAGGTTGCATTACAAAAAGAATATAATGGGTTTCTTCGATGGCTTTACTTGGCTCTGGCAGTTGGTTATCTTCCTCAGCTTAGGTTTGCTTGTTACGCCTTCTCATCTAGTGGATATAGCTCTCCCTGCAATTCTTATTGGTTTGTTCTTGATATTCTTTGGGCGTCCTATTGCCACTCAGTTAGCACTCTTGCCTCTTGCTTCAAGTTTGACGATGCGTGCAAGGCATTATGTTTCTTGGATTGGTCTGCGTGGAGCTGCTCCTATAATCTTTGCAACCTATCCTCTGATGACGCACGTGCCTAATGCTGTGGAGATATTCAACGTCGTGTTTTTTATTACCTTACTATCGCTTGTGATACAAGGCTCTTCTGCGATTTATCTTGCCGAGAAGCTCCGACTAGTTGGCGAGCCAGAGGTAAAGCGAGTCTTTAATGTTGACTTGCCCGATGAGATTAAAACTTCCCTAAGTGAAATCGTTGTAACGAAAGAAATGCTTCGCACAGGACTTACCCTTGCAGAAATTCCTCTGCCACAGAAGACGCTTGCGATAATGGTGCTTAGGGATAAGCATTATTTCGTGCCTTCGGGGGATACCAAGCTCGAAGAAGATGATCATATTCTCTTGCTCTCAGACGACCAAAAAGCTCTGCTAAACTTCTATAAGGAAAACAGCATTAATCCCTATCGAATGGAACGCAATCGATAAACTTACTTTTGTTCATTTAGGGAGTAATACTTATCTTTGAAGTAGTCCTTAAGAGATTAATCTACAAACATTAAATGAAACAATGACAATGAACAAAATCAAGAAACTATTTCTCTCAAGCATTAGCCTAGTCTTATGCTTGACCTTAGCGACACCTAAGCTGAAAGCAGGTAAAATGACGCTCCTGCCTAAGCCAAAGCAAGTCGAGATTATTAATGCACCAGCTTTTAGCCTTGAGCGAGGTATTCGCCTTGAATTGCCAAACTTAGGCAAGAGTCCTCTGCGTATTAAGCAGGCTCTTACTGAACTTATCACAAGTAATGGGGGACACATTGATGAAAACTCTAAAGTCGTTATTCGTCTTGGAGGTCTATCCTTTGGGATTAAAGGGGCAGAGTTTCAGGACGAAGCTTACGAACTTAAGGTTAAAACGAATGAAATCCTCGTGTCTGCCCCTAGAGTAATGGGACTTTTTCGTGCTGTTCAGACGCTGACTCTGTTAGCAGAGGAGAACAATAAGCAAATTAATGCTTGCTCCATCAAGGACTGGTCTGCGTGGCGAGTACGAGGTTATATGCACGATTGTGGGCGTAGTTACCTGCCTTTCGAAAAGCTAAAGGAACAGATTATTAAACTAGCTTACTTCAAAATCAATGTTTTTCACTGGCACTTGACAGACAATCAAGGTTGGCGTCTTCAGAGTAAGGTTTACCCTCAGCTCAATGGAGCGAGTGCTTATGGCAGACACCCCGAGAAGTTTTATACGATTGAGCAAGCAAAAGAGCTTGTTCGCCTAGCTAATCAGTACGGCGTGACGGTAATCCCCGAGATTGATATGCCAGGGCATAGCGAGGCATTCCGTAAGGCTATGGGACATAGTATGCTCACTGAGGAGGGACTTCGAGAGATGAAGGCCATCGTTGCCGAAGCCTCTGAAACTTTTGCCGAAACAGATTGGCTACACATCGGTACGGATGAGGTAAGAAGCCCCGATCTAGGAACGATGGACTGGAAAGTTTTTGTGCCTAAGATGACGAAGTTCATCCACGCTCTTGGCAAGAATGTGATGAGCTGGAACCCAGGTTATCACCACAAAGATGGACAGGTTAATATGACACAGATGTGGTCATCTCGTGGACGCCCTACAAGGGGTATTCCTGCTGTAGACTCTCGCTATCACTATATCAATCATTATGACCAATATGCAGATATCGTAGGTTTGTATAAAAGTAACATAGCCAAAGAGCAGAAACAGAGTGGGCAATATGCTGGAGCAATCATTGGTATTTGGAACGATAGGAACGTGCCTTCTTTCAATGATATTACTAATCAGAATGCCTTCTATGCTTCAATGCTTGCAATTGCTGAGCGTGCTTGGCAAGGGGGAGGTAAGGAGTACTTCGAGCAAGGGGGCGTAATGCTTGACCCTAAGGATGAGGATTTTGTAGATTGGGAGCGTCGTTTCCTCTTCCATAAGCACCACAGCCTAAAAGATGAGCCTATTGCTTACGTCAAGCAAACGAACGTTAAATGGCTTATTACCGATGCTTTCCCTAATGGAGGTAACACGAAGAAGGTATTTCCTCCCGAAACAAGCGATAAGCTGACTAAAGAGTTTACTTACGATGGCAAGACTTACGGCACGAAAGAAGCTATCGGTGCTGGTATCTATCTAAGGCACGTTTGGGGAGGTATTGTCCCAGCTTTCTATAAAAAGCCAGAGAAGAATGCGACAGCTTATGCCTTTACCAATATCTATTCGCCTATCGAACAGGATGTCGCAGCTCAGATAGGTTTTCAAGACTATAGCCGTTCTGAGCCAGACTTAGCTCCACGTCAAGGTGTGTGGGATTATAACGATAGCCAAATTTGGGTCAATGGTCGAGCGATTGAACCTCCTGTATGGGAGAATACTCATTCTAGAAAAAGTCAAGAAGTAACGCTTAAGAATGAAAACTTCTGTACCCGTCCTGTCGTACCTATTCACCTAAATAAAGGTTGGAATAAGGTTTTGATTAAGCTCCCTAATCACGGTTTCCGTCTTAGACAAGTTCGCTTAGTTAAGTGGATGTTTACTTTTGTGCTGACAACGCCTGACGGCAGAAAGGCATTAGACAATGTTGTTTATGACCCAGAGATGAAGAAAGAGTGTAATCCCTCTATCCCTGAATATTCAGAAACTAAACATTAGTTCCTAAATTTTTTTCCATTAGAACTAGAGTTCCTTGCGGAAAAAACTCTAGTTCGTTCCCGAAAAGATTTCAGTTTCTTCGGGGAGAAACTGAAAAGTCCTCCAACAGACTCTAAGTACTAAAGTCAAAGCCTTTTCATTTCACTCCCTCGTGTAATAAATTTCACAGCGGAGTGTAAAAGATTACACCACGGAGTGAAATTATTCTTTTTAATTGAGACAAAAAAAATAGCTTCATCCAAATGAAGCTATTTTTCTAGTATTTATAGGCTTATAAGCCCATAAAGTGGAGAATAGTTGGCGTCAGCAATGCCGTGAAGATACCGTTTAGCGTTAGCCCTAAGCTGGCATAAGCTCCGTGCAGTTCGCTCACTTCCATTGAGGTTGCCGTGCCGATAGCGTGAGAAGCCGTTCCCATTGAAATCCCTTGTGCGTGAGGAGTATGCACACGTGCAAGCGTCATTGTCTTAAAACCAAAGACAGCACCAAACAAACCGACACTAATGACAATTACTGCCGTTAGCGAAGGAATACCTCCAACTGCCTTTGTTACCTCCATTGCAATAGGTGTCGTAACGCTTTTAGAGGCTAACGAAAGAATAATAGGCTTAGACGCTCCAAAGAGCTGAGCGAGCCAGACAACCGAGAGAATACCAATCAAACAACCAGCTAGCTGTGAAAGGAAAATAGGTAAGAGGTCTTTCTTAATAGCCTCAAGCTGGAGGTAGAGGGGAACACCAAGGGCTACGACAGCAGGCTTGAGCCAAAACTCCAGCATCTTTCCCCCTTCGTTGTAGCTCTCATAGGGAATATGAAAAAGCTTTAGAAAGGCAATAAGCAGAATAATCGTGAGCAGAATAGGATTTAAGAGGACACTCTTTGTTCGTTTTTGCAGTTCCTTTGCCCCAAAGAAGACGGCAAAAGTAAGAGCTAACAGAAAAAACTGATTACTTAGAAAGGTCATTGCTTAGGATTTTTTCTTAATCTTAGTATTTGTTAATTGGTGTACCCAACCCGTTATGAGCAGAACGATAAGCGTACTGAGGACTGTCGCTCCGAGAATTGGCAAGAACTCTTGCTTAATCAAATCAAAGTATAGCATTAGTGCTACCCCTGGAGGCACGAAGAAAAGCCCAATATTGGCAACGAGGAAGTCCGAAAGCCCCCTAATCCATTGCAGTTTAATCCAGCCAAGTTTCAGCAGTAGCGTTAGGATAAGCATACCGATAATGCTTGACGGCAGAGGGATTTGCGTTAGATAAACGATTAACTCCCCCAAGGCTAAACAGCCAAAAAGTATAGCACATTGACGTATCATAAATTCTTCTTTTGAAATTCCCCTGCAAAGTTACTCTATCTTTTTGATTTTCTTGCCCTTCCCACTCACTTATCAATAAAAGAAAAAAGAGAACTTTTCTGCTTAATAGCTAAATAAAGCTTAGAGCAGAGCTTTGGCTTTGGAGAGGAGAGTTTTGAGCGTTGCTCGGGGCACTTCTCGCCAAACGATGAGGGTGAGGAAAGAAGCAAAGACAAGGGTATTAAAGGCAAGGCGAAGGAAAGGGTTTTCGCTTTCAATGTATGAGGCGAATGTGTGCTCCGTAAAGACAGCCAAAGCTAGCACCCCTGCATAGAAAAATATCGCTTTAATTGGATAGTTAATTGGGTAGTATTTTTGTCCAAGAGCATAAGAGAGCAACATCATTGTCCCACTTGAGGCAATCGCCCCCCAAGCACAAGCCATAAAACCCCAAGACTCAGCAAAGAAAACAATCATTAAGACATTGACCGTGCAAGCCACAAGCGACAAAATTCCTCCCCAATAGGTCATATCTTTGAGCTTGTACCAAAGCGAAAGGTTGAGCGAAATGCCAAGCATCACTTGAGCAGTCAAGATATAAGGTACAACAGGGAAACTACTATCATAAGTATTAGGCACGAAAACACTCACCAAATCTAAATAAGACACCACGCCCAGAAAGACAACGAGCGTAACCAAGACATAATAACGCATTGAGAGAGCATAAGTTTGTTTGGCTTCTTGCTCTCCTTCCTTGCTCTTAGCGAAGACAAACGGCTCATAAGCATAACGGAAGGCCTGCGTAAACATAACCAAAATTACTGCAATCTTAAAGCCTAAAGAATAAATTCCTAGTTGTGTATTCCCTTCCTTGATGTCATCAAACATTTTAGGGAAGATAAGCTTGTCAGCTTGATTGGAAAAGGTCGCAGCTAAGCCGAGCAAAAGCATTGGAAGGGCATAGACAATCATCTTCTTCCAAAGCGTAAAATCAAAGCCTCCTTCTGCTTGTCTTAGTGTAGGTATTAGCATTAACAACTGACAAATATTCCCAATCAGGTTAATACCCATTATGTAATACAAAGCTTCTTTTGGCTGATAATAACCAGCAAATATAGAGGGGAAAACTTCGGCCAAGAAAGGCAGTCCAAAGAATATAAAAAGGGTTAGAACAATGGTAATCAAGACAAAGCTCATTCTAATAAGCATAAAACGCACCGGTCTTTGAGCATAACGCAAATAAGCTAAAGGTAGAGCCGTGAAAGCATCAAGGGCGATAATTAGGACAAACATCGGGACTATGAGTGGCAAGTCCTCTAAATGATAAAAACTAGAGATTTGCCCCCCAAGAAGAAAGCCTAATCCAATGAACACAAGAGAGGTGCTTGCTAAGGAATAGAGAGCTGTAGAGAAGACTAGACGTGGACGTTCGTGCGTTGTAGTAAAACGGAAGAATGCCGTTTCCATTCCGTAGGTCAGTAATACCATTAAAATAGCAATTCCACTATATAAGCCTGTCATTCGCCCAAGTTCATCGGGAAGAATGACTTGAATATAAATGAAGGTCAAAAGCCAATTGAGAAAGCGACCAATAATACTACTTATACCATAAGTAGCAGTTTCCTTGAATAACCGTCCAAATACCGATGCCATAAATTAAGGTTTTAAGCGTCTTTTTTTATAGCTCGTCGAAGAGGTCAGAGGCTTTCGGCGTGAAAGTCTTGCCGAGATGTTGATAAGCTAAGATTGTGGCTTCTCGACCTCGTGGCGTACGCTTGAGGAAACCTTCCTTGATTAAATAAGGTTCGTACACTTCTTCTACCGTGCCAGCATCTTCACCAAGAGCAGTCGCAATAGTCGTCAAGCCGACAGGACCTCCTGCGAATTTATCAATAATCGTACTAAGAAGCTTGTTATCTACGAAGTCCAAGCCGTAACGGTCAATATTCAGAGCCTCCAAAGCAAAGCAAGCAATCTCTTTATCTATCTCCCCCGTTCCCTTGACTTGTGCAAAATCTCGCACACGTCTTAAGAGAGCATTCGCAATACGTGGCGTACCTCGTGAGCGACCAGCGACCTCTTCGGCAGCCTCCGTTGAGCAAGGCACGCCGAGAATATTCGCCGAGCGTTGTAGAATACCTGAGAGCGTATTGACATCATAATACTCTAGATGTAGATTAATCCCAAACCTCGCCCTTAGAGGAGCTGTCAAGAGTCCACTGCGTGTCGTCGCACCAACGAGGGTAAAAGGATTTAAGTCAATCTGAATACTCCTAGCACTTGGACCTTTATCAAGCATAATATCAATGCGATAGTCTTCCATTGCAGAGTAGAGATATTCCTCGACAATCGGACTAAGGCGATGGATTTCATCAATAAATAGCACGTCATTAGGCTCAAGAGAAGTGAGCAAACCTGCCAAATCCCCCGGTTTATCAAGGACAGGCCCCGAAGTAACCTTAATGCCTACACCAAGCTCTTGAGCGATGATGTGCGAAAGTGTCGTTTTTCCTAAACCTGGAGGTCCATAAAGCAAGACGTGATCTAAAGCCTCTTCTCTTAGCTTGGCTGCCTGAACGAATATCTTCAAATTCGTAAGTGCCTTATCTTGCCCCTGAAAACTATCAAAGCTCAGTGGGCGAAGAGCCTTATCAATGTCTTGCTCCTCGCTCATTGCTTCATTATTTCTTATATCGAAGTCCTCGTCCATATCTATATATTTAATCTAAGTAAAGTACTTTTTACAGATTTTAAGCAGATAATCCCTATCAAGAATATTATCGGCGAAAGAAAACTCTGAAAATTCTTTCAGAAGCTTGCCCTTATCTAAAACCTCGAGCTTAATATCAAGTTTTTTCTTAGCCCTCCAAGCTTTCATAAACTTAAAGTGCCAATTAATTACATCTGTTTCAACGACAGTCAAATTACCAACTTTTTTCCAATTAAATAATTCGTATGCATTAAAAATTCCCGTTTTATAGGAAGTAAAGCTTTTGAAATAGAAATAATGCTCCGGACGCTTCTTCACAAGCCAATGGTCGCCTTCTGCTGCAACAGTTCTTACACCAAAAGGCTCATCTTTAATAGAATACACTTCACCATCTTGATAATGAACATTCAGAAAGGGAAAAGAAATAAATTCATCATCATTCTGTGGTAAGTATAGAGCTTCTCGAAGTTTTTCAGTATCCCAAATGTGGTCAGCATCAATTTTCATAAACCACTCGCCATTAGGGATAAGCTCAAACACCTTTTGATAATAGGTATTTATCCTCTTTGCTTTGGGGATTGACGCAAAATCACCTTTGTAATGGGCATCACTCCCTGGATAAACAACTTCTGGGTATTCATACACAATAAATCCAGGGTTTTCCTTAACAAACTGCTTAATATAAGCAATCGAACCATCGTCTTCATCTCCCTCTCTCAGCTTATGATAAGCAATAACACCTTTCTTCAGAACGGGCTGTATGCTATCCAAGCAAGCTTTAAGCGTCGTTATTTCATTATAGACACGAAGGAAAACCCAAGGTTCAACAGCCTGCTCTCTATACCTCGGCCCCACAGGACGATATTTTGCTCTTTTAGGCTTTCCTTTAGATAAATTAAGAATAAATTCTGTCACCCCAACCAAAGGTTTAACTAAGAAACCTAAGTGATATAGATAAAGCGTATAAAAGATTTGTTTACTTCTGCCCCAGTGAAAGCTTCTTCTCAAATATTCTTTTACATTTTCATTTGGGAAAACTGCCTTGATGATAGGCAAAGGGTTTTGTTTATACTTATCAGCATCGTTAAAAATCAACTCTAGAGTACTGGTCTGAGCTAGCTGAAATAAATCCGACTTCTGATGCTTATCTAGAGCCTCCTTGATTAAAGCAAGAAGTAGTTTCTGGGACTGCCAATGTTTAAGATCTTTCGAAGCATTTATTGAATTCTTGTTATTCCAATAGTGATATGCTGGTCGTCTAAGATGAGTTATTGACTTGGCTTTTAAGAATAGCTGAAGGCTTATATATAAGTCCTCCCTAAAAAGGATATCTTGCTCTGGGAATACTTCGTCGGTGTACAATGCCCTAGCAACAAACTTGAAGCATAAACTTGAATGAATATTATCTGGATTAAAATTATTCGAGATAAGTAGACGCCTCAAACAGTCTTCAATATGCTCTGAATACTCCTGATCTATATATAGCTCTAGCCCATAATCGCTTTGAAAGTAATCAGAACCAATAATATCAGCTCCCGTTTCTTGAGCTTTCTTCACGAGGAAAGAAATCATCTCTTGCTCCACCCAATCATCGCTATCCACCCATTGGATATAAGCTCCCGTTGCCTGCTTAATCGCTGTTTTTCGTGTAGCAAGGACACCTCTATGCTCTTCGTGATGAACAATCTGGACTTGTGCCTCCCTATGGGGGTAACGCTTGATAAGTTCCTCTAATATTTGGATACTTCTATCAGGCGTACAGTCGTTCACAAAGATATATTCTATATCCTCATAATCTTGCTCAAAAAGGCTTATGGCACAACGCTCAATGTAGTCTTCGACAGCATAAACTGGAACTAAAATAGAAACCTTCATAATTTTTAATTCACAAAACCCTTAATTCTTCACTCTTAACTCCCTCTTGTAGTGCCGACAATAATCGGTGATACCACAAGCATCGCACTTTGGTTTGCGAGCAAGGCAAGTATAGCGTCCGTGAAGGATAAGCCAGTGATGTGCCTTAGGGATTATTTCATTTGGGATATTTTTGACGAGTATCTCCTCCGTCTGCAGAGGGTTCTTGGAGTTGGTCGTCAGTCCAATGCGTTCACTTACACGGAAAACGTGCGTATCGACAGCCATCGTTGGCTGATTAAAAATTACCGAAGCAATCACATTAGCAGTCTTACGCCCTACCCCTGGTAGACGCATAAGCTCCTCCCTTGTTTGGGGCAACTGCCCTCCAAAGTCCGTCATCAGCATATTCGCCAAGCCAACTAAGTGTTTTGCTTTATTGCGAGGGTAACTGATACTTTTAATGAGTTCAAAAATTTCGTCCTCACTCGCTTTTGACATCTCTTCGGCACGTGGATAGAAACGAAAGACCTCGGGCGTAACCATATTAACTCGCTTATCCGTACATTGTGCCGATAGCACAACGGCAATGAGCAGTTCAAATGGCGTTCTGTAGTTGAGCTCCGTTTCTGCCACGGGCATATTTTCCTCAAACCACTTGATTATCCCTTCAAATCTTTCTTTTCTCGTCATTCTTATTTGCTTTTTTAGACACCTCCCCCGCCTGCTAAGGCAGGCACCCCCTCCAAAGGGGGAATTTATTTCCTGTCAAAGTATAAGTTATACAAACTGCGAGAGCAGTTTTGCCCCGTCCGGGCTGAGGACTAGTGGGCTGGTTTGAATTGGTCAAGGAAGCGTTGGTCATTTTCTGAGAAATAACGCAAGTCTTTGACGCGATACTTTAGGTTTGTGATACGCTCAATACCCATTCCCCAAGCGTAGCCTGTAAAGCGTTTACTGTCAATGCCACAGCTCTCTAGGACGTTAGGATCGACCATTCCACAACCAAGGATTTCTACCCAACCGGTGTGTTTACAGAAGTTACATCCCTCTCCCGAACAGATGTTACAAGAGATATCCATCTCTGCCGAAGGCTCTGTGAATGGGAAGTACGACGGACGCAGACGAATTTTCGTTTCCTTACCGAACATCTCTTGAGCAAAGTAAAGGAGCGTTTGTTTTAAGTCTGCGAAAGAAACGTTCTCGTCGATATACAAACCTTCCAACTGGTGGAAGAAGCAGTGAGCTCTATAGCTTATTGCTTCGTTGCGATATACACGCCCTGGGCAGATGATACGCAAAGGTGGTTGCGTTTCGCTCATTACGTGGCTCTGAACCGATGAAGTGTGCGTACGCAAGAGCGAACCAACAACGTTATTAACGAAGAAAGTATCTTGCATATCACGAGCTGGGTGGTCTTCAGCGAAGTTCAGTGAAGAGAAGACGTGCCAGTCGTCCTCTACCTCAGGGCCTTCGGCAATAGAGAAACCAAGGCGAGAGAAGATGCGAATAATCTCTTCTTGTACAAGCGTTAGAGGATGACGAGAACCAAGAGGTGTAGGATAAGATGTCCTAGTCCAATCGATTTCGTCTTCTGCGACGTCTTTATTTTGCAATTCTTCACGCAGTCCATTGATACGTTCTAGAGCGAAGGTTTTGAGCTGATTAAGTTTCTGCCCAAAGATTTTTTTCTCTTCGCTAGGCAACTGACGGAAGTCATCAAAAAGAGCCGAAACAGCTCCCTTTTTACTGATATACTTAATGCGAAAATCTTCTATTTGCTGAAGATTTTCGGCTTTGAGTTCCTTAAGCTCTTCTAAAAGGCTTTCTATTTTCGTTTGCATAATCCTTACTACTATCTTTTTATATGCTTTATCTATAATTCACAAAGATACAAATTTACGTCTAAATGCCTAGTAAAACGAATTTTCAATCTAGAGCAAGCTCAACTTGTATCCTATTCGTGTCCTAAATAATTTTTTGAATTTGGGACATTAAATAAATTGGAAGTATACACTCTAATCTTGCTAAAGCTTGGCTTATTTAAATAAAAGCGAGGGATAAGTTTTCAGTTTGTTCGGGGATAAACTCTAGTTCGTGCTGGGATAAATTGCAATTCGTCCCGTGACAAACTGAGCAATCGTCAAGCTTCATCAAAAATAAGTTAGCTAAGTTTTTATTTCACCACGGAGTGAAACAAATTACACGACGGTGTGAAAAGTTTTTCACTCCGTCGTGTAATCAACGAAAAACAAAAAAAAGTCAGCCAACTCATCGATTAATGAGCAAAGCAATTCGGTCGCTGAACTATGCTTTAGGCAAGAGGTGAAGCACGACACGAACTTGCTGGCTAGGGTCTTCATCCTGACAAACTTGGCTTATATAAAGCTCAAACATATTAGTATATCCAAGCTTTAGCAAACGTGCAATAAAAGCATTTGACTGACGAGGAATATAACCAAGTTTATAATCCTCTAGATAAATAGCTACAGCCCACTCATCATAAGGATTATCAGGCTCATACTCAAGCCTAAGCTTTGTTCCGATTTTAATTTTATCCCAAACCATTACGGCTTCATAGTAGCGAAGTCCACTAATATAGAAATCGTCTAAGTATAATTGTTTCATTTCTTAATAAATATTTGCTTAATAAAAAAGAGAGAGAGCAACACGCATTGTGTCGCCCTCTCTTCTAGATTAGGAATTATTCCTGCCTACTAATTTATTAGCGAGCATTCATAATTACGACACGATTCCACTTATTAACGTCATAAGGCTGAACCTTATCACCTTCCCAAGATGTTTGGATACGCTCAGCAGCGATACCATACTTCTTCACAAGGATAGCCTTAACAGCTTCAGCACGACGTTGTGAAAGTTTGTAGTTGTACTCTAGAGTACCAGTCTTACGGTCAGCATAACCAACAAGCGTGATTACTTCAGTGTTATTCTTAGCATACTGTGCTAGATTGTGAATATTTATTCTTTGGTTAGCATCTACGTGAGCAGAGTTAAGACGGAAGTAAACAACGTTACCAATAGCAATACTCTTAACGACTTCTGCTGGTTTAAGTTCTGGGCAGAACTCAGGACGCTTAGCAAGCTCTACGTTCTCTGCACGAAGCGTATTAAGCTTATCGTTAAGAGATTTAAGAAGCTCTTCGTCTTGAGGAACAACAGGTGTAAACTCAACCTTACCAAGGTTGATACCTAAGCTCGCTCCAGCCATAGCCATTACACCACCACGGAAGCTAACTGGTTCGTTTGGAGCTGTCCAATTAGTAGCATAAGATTTGATGCGTAAGTCTTGAGCAATAGCTTGTGCTTCAAGGTTCAAGTCAAAACGCTTAGCGAAGTGGAACTTCAACTGAAGACCAAGGTGTGCCGAAGGTGAAAACGTTTTAGCATCGTGCTTATCGTTGAGAGCCTTATATTCACAGCTGTGCAAATAAGTCGTTCCAACACCAACAAATGGGATGAAGAGGAATACACGATTTGCTTTGTAAGGAGCAAAGAAGTTTGACACGTCAAACATAAAGTCTAGTTGAGCCGTAGCGTACTCGTGCGTTCCCTTAGTAATTTGACTAGGAAGCTTAGAATAACGTGTATAGTCAATCATCTCTCCAGCCATCACTTGTACACGTGTAGCGAAATATGGCAAATGCCATCTACCTACAGCAAGCGTTGGGTTTACGTAAGAAACTCTGTCGCCAAAGTCAGCCTTACTATTGTCGCCACCATAGTTTACTGTAGCTGCATTTCCAAGCTCGATAAACCAGTGAGAACCAAATCCGTCCTTAGCAAAAACTTCTTTGTGTCCTGCCTTTTCTTGTGCATTAAGAGCAGTAAAAGCGAATAGACTCGCCACTGCTAATGAAAATATCTTTGATTTCATTATATTCAAATTCTTTATAATTAAACAATAGTGCGAAGTGGATTACTTTGCTGTACGGATAGTAACGACACGATCCCAAGCACTCTTAGCTTTGATAGGAGCTTCTCCTGCACCCTTCCATTCTACGATAATCGCTTCAGCAGGTACATTAAATCTCTTAGTTAGCAACTTCGCTACTGCTTTAGCACGTCTTTCGGCTAGCTTACGGTAACGGCTTTCTGCCTTTTGGATATAACCAGTAACGACTAGCTTACCTTCGTTTTCTTTAACGAATTTAGCAGCATCGTGCAACTGAATGTGTTGGTCAGCAGACACACGGCTACAAGCGTGACGGAAAACAATAGTTTTGTCTACAACGAAGTGGTCTGCCACCTCGATAAGCTTTGTTTCCACCTCTTCTGGGCAGAACTCTGGACGCTTCGCAAGCTCAGCATTCTCTGCACGAAGAGCATTGATGTTGTTTCTTAGGCTAGCTACGAGAGCTTCGTCCATAGGAGTAACCATCTTAAAGCCAACCTTACCTAGATTAAAGCGAAGACCAGCAGTACCTGCAAGACGAAGATTATTCTCGTAAGCAGAAGGGAAGTTTTGGCTTCCAGTGAAAGAAGGACCATTCCAAGTAGCACCACCTTCAAGCACTAAGTCAACACGCTTAGCAAGCGTAAAACCTAATTGAAGACCAGCATTAACTGTAAATCCGTGAACGTCATCAAAGTCTTTGCTACTATCAAACTTGTATTCATAACCAAGTCCTACAAAAGGAACAAAGTGAAAGAAATTGTTTGATTGATATCTAGAGAAGTAGTTTACCACGTCAAACATAAAGTCGTAGTGAGCTCCCAAGAAATAGTTCTTATGTTCATCTAGTGTTTGCAACTTAGCGAAAGTCTTAGCTTCACCACCTACAATCTGCAAGCGAGTTGCATAGTAAGGATTGTGCCACTTTCCTAGAGCGACATTGGCATTAAAACCAAGACGATCAGAGAAGTCAGCCTCTCCGTTATCTCCGTTCATCATCAAACCAGCTCCTCCTTGTAAGGTAACGAACCAGTTGTCTTTAGTACTTTTCTCATAGGCTACTTTACGAGCTTTAAGCACGCCATCATTTTGAGCCGTTGCTGAGAAAGATACAGCCCCTGCAAGGGCAAGCATTACTAATTTCAGCTTCATAACTTTTTCTTTTTTAGATTTTAGATTTAACTCTATTTATTATATATACTTATGTGGCAAAGATAAGTATTCTTTTTTTAATAACCATAAAGGGAAAAAGCACGAGAGGATAAGTATTAGCCACTAATCGGAGCGATTTTTTTAATATTCCTGAAGTATTGCGTTATAACTCTTTGCCCCCGTTTCAAGCTTTTAAGCCTTAAAATTTGTATCTTTGTACAGGCACAGCCCGTTTTATATAATCCCAAGAAAAAGAATAAAAAACATATATAGACAATGTCAATAATAGCAAAACTAAGTCAAGCAGTCCAAGGGGCTGTAAATAGCCTCTACGAGGCAGAAGTCAGTGCAGAACAAATCCAACTGCAGA
>PDWI01003079.1_pt1 | contig 25453 bp, 20 predicted proteins | sample 1430891 | NCBI WGS metagenome assembly PDWI01 (sample SAMN01162508, study PRJNA174530) | Oral metagenome, whole genome shotgun sequencing project. | biome: Marine environment; feature: Marine mammal; material: Swab sample of the gingival sulcus; isolation source: swab sample of gingival sulcus...
CCTCATTCACCATATCAAAGGATATGCCTCAATCGCCTTATCACTTATTTTATTGTATATGCAGCCCTCATTACGAAGACTTGATGAATAATTCGGGTTAAATATGAGGGATAATGAATGGTGAATGGAAAATCTTTCCGGCAAGCGATAAAAAATTGATAATTAATTGCGAAAAAAGATAAAAAATATTTGCAGGTAAAAAAAAGAGTCTTACTTTTGCATCCGCTTAACAGCAAAACGGTCCGTTCGTCTAGCGGTTAGGACGCCGGGTTTTCATCCCGGTAACAGGGGTTCGATTCCCCTACGGACTGCAATTTTTATAAATAAGTATTATAGAATAATGGCAAATCATAAATCCTCAAAAAAGAGAATAAGACAAAGCGAAACTCGAAGATTGCATAATCGTTATTATGCGGTAACAACAAGAAATGCAGTAAGAAAATTGCGTTCTGTTACCGATAAAAAAGAAGCTGAAGAAATGCTTCCAAAAGTTTCTTCTATGTTGGATAAATTAGCTAAACGAAATATTATTCATAAAAATAAAGCAGCTAATATAAAATCTAAATTAGCCAAGCATATTGCCGCTATTTAGTTTTATAAAAAATACACTGAAATTTAGAAAGGTCTTCTCGCAGAGAAGACCTTTTTTCGTATATTTGCGTTTTTGATACTCAGGTGAACTTTAAAGATTATTATAAAATACTCGGGGTAAAGGCATCTTCCGTCGAGGAAGATATAAAAAAAGCATATCGTGCCCTTGCCAAAAAGTGGCATCCGGATAAAAATCCGGGCAATAAAGCGGCTGAAGAAAAATTTAAAGATATTGCGGAAGCCTATGAGGTATTGTCGGATCCGGACAAAAGAAAAAAGTTTGACGATTTTGTTCAATCGTCCCGGAAAGCAAAAAACAGTTACAGCTATCATCAAAGCAATTCCAATTTTCAGGAGACAGAATATGAATCGGAATTTTCCGACTTCTTTAAGCAATTTTTTAGGAATAAAGACCGGCGCAAAGGCGGCTCTCTGCTAAAAGGCGAAGATATCAGGGGAAAAATTACCATTGGCATAGAAGAAGCCTATTACGGTTCAAGCCGCATCATCAATACTTCGGCAGGAAAAATCAGAATAAAAATAAAGCCGGGAGTTAAGTCCGAGCAAATTTTAAAAATAGCCGGAAAAGGCAAAGCGTCTAAATACGGAGGTAAACCGGGCGATTTGTTTATCCGAATTATCGTTAAAAACAGCGCCGAATATATGCGCAAAGGAAATGATCTTTATAAAAAAGAGCAAATTGATATTTACACGGCAATTTTGGGCGGCGAAATAAGCATACAAACTTTAAAAGGAGAAGTTAAAATAACAATTCCCGAAAACTATGACTATAAACAGAAGTTGCGATTAAGAAATTACGGCATGCCGATACCCTCCAAAAACGGAGCCTTTGGGGATTTGTATTTGGAACTCGGCTATTTTATGCCGCAAAATTTATCGGAACAGGAAAAAAAATTGCTGAAAGAACTCCGAAATATACGTTATCATAAAAATTAAACTTTTTTTAAGCCGAATTATCGTTTCTTTCTTTCAACCATTTTTCGGTTTTTTCTTTTGCTTTGAGGACAACATAGTCAAACAAATATTTGTTTGGAGTAAAGTCCAGCGAACTGATATGATAGGAATAAACCTCGATTAAGCAATTTTTATAATCTTCGGGATATTTGCTTGTAGTGGCATAATCGAGAAAACAATCGAGCAAACTTCCCAGCCATGGTATAATGGTATTGCCCCATAATTTATGCGGGCTTATCAATGACATTTCACTTGCCTGATAATCATTGGGTCGTAAAACCGGCGGGAGTTTTTCTTCTTTTATAAAATAATCTCTTACGAATTTATGATAATCAGGGTCGTCGGTGTAGGGTTGGTCGGGGTCATAGCCGTCCGGGTCGGGTCCGGGGTACACACTGAAACCCAAAGTTTTATTTTTATACAGTTCTTCGCTTTCTTTTTTTTTGTCATAAAAGGCATAGAACGGGAAGTTGTTGAGCATGCCTCCGTCTCCGTACATGCCGGTTGTAAAACTCATATCAGCTTTGTTTTGGGCATTGTTTTCAACATAAACCGGTTTGAAGAGTATGGGAATATTCATGGACATGCCCACGGCTTCGGCAACCGGAAAATCTGCGGCAGTTTCAACAGAGAAAAGAACCGGTTTGCCTGCCGTGATATTAGTTGAACTAACCCGAAAATCGACGCCTGTGATTTCTTTAAATTCTTTAAAAGACAGCAAATCCGGATTGTATTTTCGTTCATACTTGCCGGCATCAACATCTTCGGGCGTTTTAGGGACAGAACCTTTAAATTCTTTGAGGTATTTTCGACAATGATATTTTATCATATACCGGTCAATTAAGGCAGGAAAGTAGGTTCTTACTGCCGTCCCGGTGAAGATGCCTCGGTCATAAAGCAAATTATAAAGGTAATAATCAAAATTGCGTGCTTTGGCAACTTTGCCCAGAATAGGGTTGTTGTCTTTATTTTTTACTTTAACAATTGATTTCAAGGCATTAAACAAAAAACCTTTTAAACCGGTTGAACCTTCCGGAACGGTGGTGCTTTCGGCATTGGAAATACTGAACAGTTTGTTTGTGCTCCCGAAATTATGCACCGAAACTTGTTTTCTGATTTTTGCAAAATGGTCAATGAGTTGTGCTTTGTCGTCTCCGGCACCGGGTTTTAAATGAAATTTTAGAAAATATTGTTTGCTGCCTCCAAAATAGATATCCAGAGCTTTTGTATCTACAAAATACTTTGGTTCTTTAGGCTTTTTTACTTTTTTTACTAAATCGGCACCAAGCACTTTACTTAAATGTTTATCTATTTTCCCGGGCTCAACAAGTATGTCTGTTTTGTATGCAATGGTTCTATTGACAAATTCCTTAAATTCTTTAGAATCCAGTCCATGAGTCTCTATTATCTTGTTCTTTGTTGAGTTATGTTCGGCTTCAATAACTACCGCCCTGTATTTTGTGGGCATGGCTTTATCGTTTTTAAAGAAGTCATTAAGCTCAAATGGCGCTTCTTCCGGTTTTCCCGGCAAAGATTCGTTGGCTATTTCCTCTGCGCTCATTCCCATGGCAAGTCCGAGTGCCGTAACAGCCCCGGCAGATGTTCCGGCAAGACCTTTCACTTTTGTTTGAGTATTGTCGGGTCGTAGAGGCAATATGCCTTTATCTTCCAGTGCTTGTATTACTCCGATATAAGCATTTCCTTTTCCGCCGCCGCCTTTAAAAATTAAGTATTCTTTATCTTGTATGTTTCTCATTATTAATAATATCCTTGTGTATCCGAAAACAATTTAAACCGCTATTATCTCCGAATCTACTTTGTGAGCCTCAAGTTATTCTATTCCTGCATTTATAGCCGGTAATTTTGCAACTTCTTTCCGAATTGTATTGGAATATAGGCAACGCTTTTGATAAATATTTATGATGAATTGCTTATTTTATAAACGAAAAGCTATCGCGAAGCCAAACCATACATTTACTTTTTTGCCGTTTTGCTCTCCGGGTTTAAATTTCGGTAAACTTTTAATCACTCTTATGGCTTCATCATCTAAAAGTTTGTGAACACTGTTCTGTAATTCTACTTTTCCGATGCTTCCGGTTTTAGTTATTTCAAATCGAAGAAATACAGCCCCTTGAATTCCCGCTTTACGCGCTTCGGGTGGATATACTAGATGCTCTGCAACATAACGATCTAATGCAATAGAACCTCCGGGAAATTCGGGCATGTTTTTTACATGAATATAAATAGGCTCTTTTTCATTATAATTTACTATGGTATCTTTAGTGAATGAGGTCCAGCCGTTTGCCGGTTTTTTTATAATATAAGCAGAACCGCTGTTAGTTATGACGGGGTCATCATAGGCTGCGCCAACTATGGTAAGATCATCGGAGATGCTCACAGAAATACCAAAGCGATTATCTAAGGCTTTGTCTGATGTTGTTAATTTTGCGGTTTGGATCATTGTTTCCCGTCCGCTTGCCGGTTTTTCAAAAATATAGGCAGAACCACTTTGTTCGGCTGCATCATCATCGCACAAAGCCCCGACAATGGCAATATCGCCGGAAATGTCCACCGAAAAGCCGAAATAATCCTCGGCAGCTCCGTCAGATGCCGTGAGTTTTGCTTTTTCGGTCATGCTTGTCCAAGTGTCGGAAGATTTCTCGAAAATATAAGCAGCACCGCTGTCCGAGCCTTTGTCGTCATCTTTCCAAGCTCCGACAATTGCCTTATTTCCCGAAATACTCACCGACCAGCCAAATCGGTCTTCAGCCTCACCGTCCGAAGCGTTGAGCTTTACTGTTTCGGTCATATTCTTCCAACCGCTTTCCGGTTTTTCAAAGATATAAGCCGAACCGCTGTAATCTCCTTTTTGATTATCATCCGGTGCACCGGCAATTATAACATCGCCTGAGATGCTGACCGAAAAGCCCAAACAATCTTGGGCACTGCCGTCAGAGGCTGTTAGTTTTGCAATTTCAGTGGTCTTATTCCGGCCGTTTGCCGGTTTTTTAAAGACATACACAGAGCCGCAACTGTCTCCGGGTGCTCCAACAACCGCAAGATCACCGGAAATGCTTACCGAATATCCAAATTGCTCATTGGCGGCTCCGTCCGAAGCCGACAATTTTACCGTTTCGTTCATTGTGGTCCATCCGCTTGCCGGTTTCTCAAAGATATAAGCAGCTCCGCTGTTGTTTCCTTTGTCATCTTTGCCCAAAGCACCGACAATAGCCACATTGCCCGAAATACTTACCGCCTGCCCAAAAAAGTCCTCGTTTGCTGCATCCAAAGCTATTAATCTTGCAACTTCTTTCCAGATTGTATCGGAATGATGAAAAATATAGGCAGCTCCTGTGCCCTGATATCCGGGTGCTCCCACCACGGCATAGTCGCCGTCAATGCAAACGGAATAGCCAAAATAGCTGTCAGCTTTGTTAAATTCGGGAAAAACTTTTTGAATTTTGTGCAATTTTTGAGCTTGTATGCTACCTAAGGCAGCAAACATACCGATTAGTAAAATTGTAAATTTCTTCATTTTTGTTTAATGAATTAAATAAAAGAGCCGGAGCATAAGCATTTTTTATTAACCTGCCTTATTGTCTCCGGAATACCTTACTTTATTTTTAATATATTGCTAATTAATTTTGTTAATTTTATGATTATACATTTCAGCCTTTTTAACATATTTCCCGTTTTCGTATGCAAAATATAACAATTTAAGCCCTTTGTTTTTTATAATATTTAGTTTAATTTTCCATTCATAATTACAATTACAAGGAGAATTGTTTTCTTCTCCCGGTTTTATAAAGATACTTAAAACATTTCCCTTTAAATCAATACTGTCTTTTGCAAGGCAATCATAGTTTGCCCCAAATTCTACATTAACCAATTCGTCTTCAAGATACATATTGATTGCAGTGGAAGTGGAGCCTGTAGAATTGGAATCAAAACATCCTCCTCTTTCAATTTTATTAATTGTATACACTTTATCGGTAATTTCTTTAAAATTATTATCTTTTTTACACCCAAACGCTAAAACAACAGCAATAAATACTGCTGTTTTAAAAATATTCCTTTTCATATGTTTATAATTTTTAATTTGTTATTTTTATTATTGTAAGGTCAAAAGCTCTCTTTTTACTTCTACTTTTTTATGAATTTTTTCATTTTTATTTTTTAGTTCTAATAAAGTTAATTCTTCATATCAAAGGCTGTGCTTCAATTTCCTTATCACTTATTTTATTGTATATGCTATCTTCACTCCGAAGATTTGACGAGCACGAAGTAGTCTCGAAGATAATAATGCGAGTTAAGCCCTAAAACAGCTTATATCATTTTGCAAAGATAATAAAGAATTGCGTATTATAAAAAAGGGTTTCAATTTCAATATTTTCGTATTTAGTCGCTGCAAGAAAACACCAAATACTTCGTTTCGCTCATTTTCAAAATATTTATTTAAAATGCAGAAGTTGTTGATATACAATGTCTAATAGGTCTTGTTCTTGTCGTTTTCGTTGGATAAACTCTGAAAAATGACCCTTATCGTAAAATACGGCGATTCGTATTTCGTCCCGGTAATACAAATACCTTGTTTTATAGATATATACAAACAATCTATTCTATTGATATATTTTTTGTTTTATCATGTCTCTTTATTTTAAAAACAATTTTATTTGTATTTTTTAATATTTCTTGAATTTTTTCTTCCCTTTCACATTGCGGAATATTTAAAATATTAATATTATTTAGTGATAAAATTTTATCTCCTATTTTTAATCCGGATTTTTCTGCACGTCCGCTCATTGACAAGGTTTTTACAACAGTGGAGTTTGCATCAAAATCGAATGTAACCCCTATATATTCAGATAGATAACTTTCTTCTTTTGTGATGTTCATTTTTCGTTGCTGAATGTAAACTGCTTTTTCTTTATAGCTGATAATCCAATTATAATTTTTAATCAATTCAATACCAACCAGATTTTCCATAATCTTATCTGTAAATATTATATCTGAATTTTCCACAAAACATGAATCATTAAAAAATACTTTGGGGGCATTTTTTATTTCAATAGTATCATTAATATTTTCGCCTCCTGCAACTTGAAATATTTGACCATATTTGATAGTCTTTGTTTGTAATTCATCAATGCCGGGATTTTTGTCTTTTTTGGCAAAAATGATTGAGCCATTAAAACCGGTATCAAAACCAAATGGATACTCAATACTGTTAATTACTAAGAAAATTTTCACATAACCCAAAAAGAACTTTGATTTTATTTTAATCCAACCCTCCGGCATTTCATTAAGCAACATAAGTTTTTGCTTATCAAAATCTATCTTTAATATTTTTCTTTCTTTTTTTGTCCCGAGGCTTAAATCGTCATGTCCGAATATTCCGATACTATTATTGCAATTTATCTTTGGCTGGTCAATTGTTGACACAAGCCAGTTTTTTACCGTAAAAATATCACATTGAGCTGACCGAATTTGAGCAAAACCTCCCTCTATTCTTTGTCCGCTTGCAACTTTTGATCGCATAAATATCTTTGGAGCAGCAAGCTCAGGAAGTGTGTCGGTCCAATTATCTTTATTTTTAAATAATATACTGGTTGCCCGTGTATCAAAAATCATTTGACTGTTAGTGCCGTCAAAATCCACATTTATAAGTATTTTATCGTTATTATCCAATTCAAAATCAAGAGGGACATTAGTATGAGTAATAAATTCTTCTTCTGATAAATACCTATTAAACGAAATCATTTTACAAGCTGAAATTAGAAAGAAAATGATTATTATAAATATTTTTTTCATTTTTTAAGGTTTAAATATTCTACAATAATTTTATAAAAAAAGCAGGATAGGCTTTTTTAAAGAAAGCTATTCTGAAATAATTACTTTTTACAAAAAAAAAGTATAAATAGTGCCGACAAGAAAACAGCCAACTTCCCAAGTCTCCGATAAGAAAATAACAAGAGTTCAGTTTTTTAAATCTGAAAATTAGTGGTTTTTCTTTTTTAAGGGGCTGTTTTGAAAATGAGACTAATGACGTATTTGGTATTTTCTTGCAGAGACTGAACAACATAAGCGAAATTAGTTTATAAACGACAAATATAATAAAATGAATTGATATTTTGCTTGACAAAAACGTTTTTATCCGTTTTTGAACAGAAAAAACTACAAAAAGAGCATTGGACGAAACTCTAAAAAGATTGAAACCGTAGTGTTTTTTGAAAAAAAAATATATTTTTGCATTTCGTTATAACTACATATAAAAATATTTTTTATGTTTCATAATTCAAAAAACGGCTTAATCCTTTTATTCGGCATATTAATTCTATTGTTTTCGCATAGGGCATTTTCGCAAGACGAACATCATGCGGAAGAAAAAAATACTGCCTTTAATCCGGGCGAAATGATTATGGAACATGTCGGCGACTCTTATTCTTGGCACTTGTTCAGCTTGGGCGAACATCATGTGGAAATACCTTTGCCGATAATTTTGTACAGTTCTCATTCCGGTTTTCATGTGTTTATGTCTTCGGAATTTCATCACGGGCATGCAGCCTATAAGAATTTTATCATTGCGCAAGGCGATGAAAATCCCCACAAGGGAAAAATTGTTGAGAACATAAATGAGGAGCAAGTACGCCCCATTGATATTTCCATAACAAAAAACACGCTGTCTTTGTTTATAAGCATCATTGTTATTTTGAGTATTTTTATTTCCGTGGCAAAGGCATATAAAAAAAGAAGCGGACAAGCACCCAAAGGGCTTCAATCAATGTTGGAACCTTTAATTATTTTTATAAGAGACGATGTGGCAAAAGCATCCGTAGGTGAAAAGAAATATGCAAAATTTTTGCCTTATTTGCTGAGCATATTTTTCTTTATTTTCATCAATAATCTATTGGGGCTTATTCCTATTTTTCCCGGAGGCGCAAACTTGACGGGAAATATTGCCATTACAATGGTTTTGGCAGCATTCTCTTTTATCATCATAACAGTTAGCGGAAACAAAAACTATTGGGTACATATTTTTAATCCGCCCGGAGTTCCATGGTGGTTAAAAATGCCGCTGCCTTTAATGCCTCTTGTTGAATTTTTGGGGATATTTATAAAACCTTTCGTATTAATGGTTCGGCTTTTTGCAAACATACTTGCCGGGCATATTGTTATGTTGGGATTTTTCTCATTGATATTTATATTCGGTGCCGCATACGGCATGTTTGCCGGATATGGCACTGCCGTATTTTCAGTAGTATTTACGGCATTTTTATTTATGCTTGAATTATTGGTTGCCTTTATTCAGGCTTATGTATTTACGCTTCTTTCTGCCTTATATCTTGGTATGGCAACAGAGGAGCATCATTAAATGTTTTTTATTTTTCTAACTCTAATATATTTTTTATGGATTTATTATTAGTATTATTACAAGCAGTTGCAGATTTGGTACCCTATGCAAAAATGGGTGCAGGTATTGGTGCGGGAATCGCCGTTATTGGCGCCGGTATCGGTATCGGACAAATCGGAGGTAGAGCAATGGATGCTATTGCACGCCAACCCGAAGCAGCCGGCGATATTCGATCAAATATGATTGTGTCTGCCGCATTGATTGAGGGTGTTGCTTTCTTTGCAATCGTAATTTGTTTGTTAATTATTTTATAATTAGCAAAAAAAGCAAGAGTAAGATAAGCGATTGGCTTATCTTCACTCTTTTTTATTAAGAAAAAATAGGTTGCAATGCCTTATTGCAATAATTGATTATAATTTTATAAATTATTAAAAATGAATTTGATAACACCGGATCTCGGATTATTGTTTTGGATGACGATTTCGTTTCTTTTAGTATTATTTGTCTTGAAGAAATACGCATGGAAACCCATTTTAAAATCCTTAAAAGACCGAGAAGAATCCATTGAAGAAGCCTTAAAATCGGCAGAATCTGCCAAAGATGAAATGGCTCGACTAAAATCGGACAATGAAAAAATTATGCAAGAAGCCCGAATAGAGCGAGACAAACTCTTGCAAGAAGCGCGCGAGGTAAAAGATAAAATCATTGCCGATGCCAAGCTTGATGCAAAAACAGAAGCAGACAAACTGATAAGTGCCGCCAAAGCACAAATTGAGAGCGAAAAGTTAACGGCTTTAAATGAAATTAAAGAGCAAGTGGTTTCTTTATCGGTAGGAATTGCCGAAAAAATCTTAAAAGACAGCTTAGATACGGATAAAAAACAAAAAGAATATACGGATAAGTTGTTAAAAGATTTTGACTTAAACTAAGAATATTATGAATACAAATCGAATTACGGTACGTTATGCCAAAGCTTTGTACGATTTTGCATCGGAAGAAAAAAAAGCCGATGTCGTAAACAAAGATATGGCATTATTAGCCGAACTTGCCAAAATTCCCGAATTTGTGGGAATGCTTGAAAATCCGGTTATTTTTCCGTCAAAAAAACTTGCCGTGTTTCAAGACATCACAAAAGGCAAAATTGATGCGATTAGTTTAAAGTTTTTTAAACTTCTTGCAGAAAACAAAAGAGAAGAGTATTTAGGTGCAATTGCAAAAAATTACATCGATATTTATCGCAAAAAAAATAATATTAAAGCAGCAGAATTGTTTACGGCTTTTCCGTCCGACAGCCGATTGGATGCGGAACTGTTAAGCATTTTGGAGCGAAAGTTTAAATCGAAAATTGATTTAAAAACAAATACCGACGAGAAATTAATCGGCGGTTTTGTACTGAATATTGACGGAGTGCAATATGACACAAGCGTTACGGAAAATTTGAGAAAAATAAAAAAAGAAATGCTCGACGCATAAAAACAAGAAGAAAAACAAAGTTATTTACCATAAAATGAAATAAAATGGCAGGCATAAATCCCGCAGAAGTTTCTGAAATATTAAAAAAACAACTACAAGGCATAAGTACCGATACAGAATTTAAAGAAGTCGGAACCGTTATTGAAGTAGGAGACGGTATTGCTCGTATATACGGACTTCAAGGAGTTAAATACAATGAAATGATAGAGTTTCAAAACGGTGTAGAAGGCATTGCATTAAACTTGGAAGAAGATAATGTGGGAGCCGTTTTGCTCGGACCGTCCACCGGAATTAAAGAAGGCGACACGGTAAAACGTTTAAATAAAATTGCCTCTATTGACGTGAGCGAAGGAATGCTCGGGCGTGTTATAGATACACTCGGAAACCCCATTGACGGCAAAGGAGCAATTACCGGCGAACGATTTAATATGCCTTTGGAACGAAAAGCGCCCGGAGTTATATTCAGACAACCCGTAAATGAGCCGCTGCAAACCGGAATTAAAGCAATCGACTCGATGATCCCGATAGGACGAGGACAACGAGAGTTGATTATCGGCGACAGACAAACCGGAAAAACAGCTATTGCCGTAGATACAATTATTAACCAAAAAGAATTTTACGATAAGGGCGAACCGGTATATTGTATTTATGTTGCCGTGGGACAAAAAGGTTCAACGGTTGCCAATATCCAAAAAACATTGGAAGAGCACGGTGCAATGGCTTATACCGTAATTGTTTCGGCTTCGGCATCAGACCCTGCCGCTTTACAGTTTTATGCGCCTTATGCCGGTGCATCAATCGGGGAATATTTCAGAGATACGGGGCGTGCCGCATTAATCATTTATGACGACCTTTCAAAACAAGCCGTTTCATATCGAGAAGTTTCTTTGTTGTTGAGAAGACCTCCGGGTCGAGAAGCCTATCCGGGCGATGTGTTTTATTTGCATTCAAGACTATTGGAGCGTGCTGCAAAAGTTATTAATAATGATGCAATTGCCGCACAAATGAATGACGTGCCCGATGCGCTGAAAGGAAAAATCAAAGGGGGCGGCTCATTAACGGCATTGCCGATTATTGAAACACAAGAAGGCGATGTTTCGGCATATATTCCCACAAATGTTATCTCAATTACAGACGGACAAATCTTCTTAGACACCGACTTATTTAATTCGGGTATCCGACCGGCAATTAATGTGGGTATATCGGTGTCGCGTGTTGGTGGAAATGCGCAAATTAAATCTATGAAAAAAGTGGCGGGAACCTTGAAATTAGACCAAGCTCAATACCGCGAATTGGAGGCATTTTCTAAATTCGGCTCTGATTTAGACGCATCCACTTTATCCGTTTTGGAAAAAGGACGAAGAAATGTGGAAATCTTAAAACAAGGACAATTTGAACCTTACAGAGTAGAAAATCAAACAGCCATTATTTTTGCGGGAACAAAAGGCTTGCTTAAAGATGTGCCGGTTGAAAAAGTGCCCGATTTTGAAAAAGAATATTTAGAGTTCTTGGCAACAAAGCATCAAGACGTTTTAGACGCTTTGGCAAAAGGAAAATATACCGATGAGGAAATGAAAGTATTAACAGAAGTTGCAGAGAATATTGCATTTTCATATAAACAAAAATAAAAATGGATTTAACAGATTTTAACCAAGCGGTTGCAGATTCTAAAAATTTAAGCGAGCGACCCTCCAACGATATTTTATTAAAGCTCTATGCGCTTTATAAACAAGTTACCGAAGGGGACGTAAGAGGCGAAAAACCGGGCGGTTTTGATTTTAAAGGAGCCGCAAAATTTGAAGCGTGGGAAGCTCAAAAAGGCAAGAGCAAAGAAGAGGCAGCAAATGAATATATTGCATTAGTAAATTCCCTTAAATAATAAAGTGTGCAAGCCTCACATAAGTAATTATAAATTAAGAGAACAAAGTAATGAGTAAAAATAATTTACAATTACCTGCGTGAGGGCTGCGCCGTTCATAATTAAATAAATTGACCTTTGAAAATTATAAATATAAGCATATGAAAAAAACGGTCTTATTTTTTACGATTATTATAATCTCGGCAAATGTATTTGCACAAGACATCATTGAAAAATATGATGATACCAAAATTGAAGCAAAAGTTATTGAAATAGGCTTAAAAACCGTAAAATATAAAAAGTTTTCCAATCCGGACGGACCCGTATATTTAATAAAGAAAACGGATATTCGCTCAATTATTTATCCCGGAGGCGAACGAGATGTGTTTGATAATGACGAAAGTTCAATAACAGAATCTGCTCCGGAGTTTAAGCAAGACAAAAGCATGTTGAATAGTTTAGCCGGAAAAGGAAAGCGAATGTATATTGATAAAAGTAATAAAAACGCTGCGGCTCATGCCTATAAAAAACTTAAAAATTTAGGATATTGGAAAATTACCGACAACAAAAATGCGGCAGATTTTATTATATCTTTTGATATTGATTATCAATGGGAGTCGTCAAGCGGCATAGCTGTATTTATTCATCCGAAAAAAAATCAAATTTTTTATAAAACCGGAAGATGCTTTGCTGACCTCAAAGATGATTTTAATTTGAAACGAGGTATTATCCACAAGATTATTGAAGAGGAGCTGGTTCCTTTAACGATAAAATAACTGTTTGAAATGGCAAATTTAAAAGAAATACGAACCCGAATATCTTCGGTAAAATCAACAAGGCAAATTACCAATGCCATGAAAATGGTTGCTGCCGCAAAATTAAGAAAAGCGCAAAATGCCATTACGCAACTTCGACCTTATGCCAATAAACTAAACGAAATATTAAGTCGTTTAAGCGAAGTGCAAGACGGAAATGTCGAGAATATTTATGCGGAAGAAAGACCCGAAGAAAAGGTTTTGCTTGTAGCAATAAGCTCAAACAGAGGTTTGTGCGGACCCTTTAATGCGTCTGTGGTGAAAAAAGTAATTGAACTTTCCGAGCAACAATATGCGGAGCAATATAAAAAAGGGCAACTTTCTATTTACACGATAGGGGCTAAATGCGGACAAATATTGGAAGCAAAAGGCTATAAAATTGATGCCGAATACAATAATATTTACGATGATTTGAGTTTTGAAAATGTATCGCGTATTGCCGAAAGTTTTATGCACTATTTTACCGATAAAAAATTTGATAAAATAGAGTTGATATACAATCGGTTTAAAAATGCTGCCGTTCAAGTTTTGACACAAGAACAATTTTTGCCGGTGAAACATTCGGAAAGCAATTTAACAGATAACAGTGATTATATTTTTGAGCCTACGCAACAATATATCTTCGACACTTTGATACCGGACTCTTTGAAAACACAGCTCTTTGCTGCCATTGCCGATTCTTTTGCCGCAGAACAAGGTGCTCGAATGACTGCCATGCATCAAGCAACCGATAATGCCGGCGAAATGATACGCACTTTGACTCTCAGCTACAATAAAGCGCGTCAAGCGGCAATTACAAAAGAAATTTTGGAAATTACGGCAGGTGCCGAAGCTCTTAAAGCTTAATCCATTTTCCGGTTTCCGGTTTATGATTTTTAAGAACATAAGAATATATGTAGCTGCCCGCAGGTAGCGCTTCGGTGTTTATTTCCGTATATCGTTCCGTAATGGTTTGTTGATATACAAGTTTGCCCTTTATATCATACAAACAAAATTGTCCGCCAAGACTTTGCACGGCTGTTCGAATATTCAAATGCGCACTGCCCGGATTAGGGTAAAGAATAAGTTCGTGTGCTTTTATTTCGTGTTCTTCTATTGAAACCGGCAAGTTTAATTCTGCATCAAATTTTAAAATTAAAGCATCACGTTCATTCTGTTGGTTGTCAGTATCATATCGAGATGCCGCAACAATACAGCCGCCGTCACTTGTTGCCTTAACAGAATATACATAATAGCCCATATTTCCACCGTAAAAAATTTCACGTTTTACATTTAACAAACTGTCTGTTTGAATAATATAGATATAGTTATCATAAGCCGGCAAATCAGGCGGACCTCCGTAATAAAATTTATGAATCCCGGCTATATAGATTTTGTCTTTGTCAATAAAATCCATTGTTTCTAATCTTCCGCCAATATCTGATGTTTCCGGTTTGCCAAAATATTCTAATGCGTGTATTGTTGTATGTGATGTGTCAAGAAGGATACAAGCAATATCATCATCCTGATATTTATTGTAATGAGTTTTTTTCCCGACAATATAATATGTACTGTCAGATACTGTTTTTATAGTACCAAACCCGTAAATTTCCTCAGGGATTTCTTTCTGAGACAGAATATTAAAATCATTATCCAAGTACAATATTTTTGAAGGACGTGTAAACTGGTTTGAAAATGCAAAATAACCACCGGCACTTCTACTTGTCAATGAGTTGATGTGAATTTGTTCTTCAATGTTTTCGGGTTGAATAAGCATTTTAATACTGTCAAGTTCTTGAGATATTTCAAAAAACAGATAATCTAAATATAAACGATTGTTTGAAAATTCAGTTAAACTTCCGTACACGACCAAATTATTAGAACTATTTAAGTAAGGAAGCTCCATGTCTAAAAATTTATTTGCAATCAATGAAAATTGTTTTCTCTTTACTATGTTTAAATTTTGGTCAAATTCACACACAAATAACGATTGAGTACTTGAATTATTAACTTTAGTTCTTCCGAAAACAATATAATTATTATTTGTTTTTTGAAATGCTGATTCAAAATATAGAAATGTATCTTTAAGTTGTATTGAATTTTCGGCAATTAGATTTCCGAATATATCAATGAGTGCGATATAGGCAGACTCCTTGCTATATGTATAAGTATCTCTGATACATCCTGTTAGGAGGTATTGCTTGTTGTTGTTCTCAATTATACTGAAAATGGACTCATCCTTAAAGGTATTTAATGTAAATTCAAAAGAATTTTGAGCAAATGAAATTGTACTGAAAATTATACATACAAAAAAAAGAGGTGTTTTCATGTGTTAAATTGAATATTAAGCACCGTCATAACGAAATTACTTTGCAATATATTATCTGTGAATAAGAAAATAAAAAAATCGCCAAAAAAATCTCGAACAACTTTTCTAAATTATTGACATATAATCTCTGCAAGAACTTTATCCGAAGCGCCGATATTTTCATTCACGAAAGTTTCGGCGTTTTTTCCATATTGCATACGGATATTTGAATTATTAAGCATTTGCTCCATGATTTTGAAAAAACTATTTTTATCCGATACGGAAAAGCCGGCTTTTCGCTTAATCAATTCCTTTGCTTCATCAAATTTTTGATATTTGGGACCAAAGATTACCGGAATACCATATACGGCAGCTTCAAGCGTGTTGTGAATACCCGCACCGAAACCGCCTCCGATATAAGCCAAATCGGCATAAGCATATACGGAGGACAACATTCCTATTGTATCTATAATCAGCACGCTTGCGTCTTTTAATTCCTCTTGTTTCGCTTCGGTATATAGGCACACGCTCTCTTTGAATAATCCTTTTATGTGGGAAATATGTGCTTTGTTTATTTCGTGCGGCACAATAATATATTTTGTATTGTCATATTGCGAACGATTGATAAAATCCGCAATTATTTCTTCATCGGGTTTCCATGTGCTGCCCGCAATAAAAACAAGACAATCCTTTGCGAAAGTATCAATAAGCTCAAAACGTTTTCTTTGAGAAGCAATTTCAGCTACTCTGTCAAAACGCGTGTCGCCGGTGATTTTTGCATTTTTTATGCCGAACTCTTGCAATAAATCAAAAGAACTTTGATTTTGGACAAACAAATATTCAAAATTCTTTAATATTTTGCGGAAAAATGAACCGTAGAACTTGAAAAAGACTTGATTTCTTCTAAAAATTCCGGACACTAAATACAGCGGAATATTTTGCTTGCCAAGTTCTTGAATATACCAATACCAAAATTCATATTTTACAAAAAAAACATAATTCGGTTTTAAGAGTGCAATTACTTGTTTTGCGTTTTTTTTAGAATCGCCGGGCAAATAGAATACGAGGTCGGCAAATTGGTAGTCTTTTTGCACTTCAAATCCGGAGGGTGAAAAAAAACTTAAGGCAATTTTATAGTCCGGACGACTTGATTTTATTTTTTCAATCAGCGGTCGTCCTTGCTCAAATTCGCCCAGCGAGGCACAATGAAACCAAATTAGTTTCTCTGCCGAAAAAGATTTAAGCAGCTCAAATGTTGAACGAACACCTCTGGTGCGCAGTTTTGCTTTCGCATTAAAAAGTGCTGCCAAGCAAACAAGCCGATTATACAGAAAAACGCCGACTGAATATAAAATCTTCATACTAAACAAAAAAAGGTTGCCATGGCAACCCTTTTATTTTTTCTAATAAATAAATTAAAATGATGTTTCTTCGGAAGTTTTATCTAAAACAACAACCGTTACACATCCTCTGTTAACTTTCTTTTGCTTCTTAATATTAGGATTTGAGCTTTCATCTTGGGGTGCCGGCAGTACTTCCATAATGATTTTAAGCGTTGTTGAAGTTGCCGGAAAAAAATCAAAATAAGGATGCTTTGATTTTCCGGTATCTTCATTATAAAAGTCTGCCAAAACACAAGATCCTTCTTCTCTTGTATAGCTTTCGCCGGGCAAATCCAATACGGTTTCGTGGGTGCTTTCATCAATAATTTTGAAGTTTATTTTATTGTTGAATACCGCTGCCGCAAAAAATTTCAAGCGATAATCTTTTCCTTTTGTTAGAGGAAGAATAAACTCATAAGTTTGCCCCGTTACACAAACGGCACTGCGTGATTGGTCATTGTATTCAAAAGGTGCTTCGGGTCTTCTGTATTTGAAAAAATCGGAGCATTTTGATTGCGCATCCGAGAAAAACGGAATTATCAAAAATAGTGTTGTAATATATATTAATCTGATTTTCATAACTTTCATTTTAATGTTTGTAATTTTAAATATTGGATCCGGATAATTTATTTCTTACCTCAGCCAAAACTTTTTTCAACTTGTTGTATTGCTCCTTGTTTATAACAATTTTGGTTGCTCCTCCCACAATAATTTGATTGGTTTTAACATTGCCTTTTGCGGGTTTTTCAATTTTTATAACTTCCAGTCCGTCATAAACTTCTTTTATGGGTTTTAGTTCTTTGATTAAATCTGCAACATTCGGCTCGGCTTCTCTTTGTTGAAGCGATAACATAATGTTTTCAAAGATGTTTTTTTGGTCGGCAATTAACTGAATAATGGCATTGTCTTTTTCAAACTTATCTTGCAAATTGGTAACAATATAAAGCGACTCTAACCAACCACCGGTAGAGATCAAAGACAAAGAGGTATTTCTGTCATTATCTTCCAAAAATTTTACGATTTCATAATAGGTTTCGTTGGTAACTTTCATTAAGTCGTCTTTGTTGTCAATTTTTTTGAAGCTATTAAGCAAACTTTCGGTAAAAACAGATTGTAAGCCGATTTTGTCGCTTAAACTTTCAACAACTTTCAAATATTCTCCGGCAGTATTTGTTTGGTTAAACGATGCCGTATAAGCCAAGTCTGCCGAGTAGATTCCAAAACCTATTTCTTGAGATTTTGTATCAACATATTTATCTGCATTTTCTTTGGGGTTCAATACATCTGCAGAAAATTTTAAGTTTCCTTTTTTCGTAAAAGCAAACATATCCTTAGGAGAGGGCACTAAATAAGTAATCAAATTGTCTTTGTTAATTTCGGTAACATTTTGGTTTACCGTGTCTTTTTCTTGTTTGTTGGTATTTGCATCTTCTTCGCATGCAGGAAGAAAGAAGAGCATACTTGCCGCAAATACTAATGTAATCCGTTTAAATGATGTTTTCATATTCACTTTTTTAATGTTATAAATTAAAGTATAAAATTATGAAAAACTTTATTGATACAAAAATTTTTTATCTCCGAATGCACATTTTTTATTTACGCTTGTGTTCGACTTAGCCCGTATTATTATCTAACTAAACTCGTAAGTTATTAGTTTACTATGCTTTTAAGTTTTTGAAAAATCAATCTCCCTACACGCTCTTCTCCAAGAGGGAATTTGCTATTGCGCTCTTTGCGAAATTTTGCGTTCTTTGCGGTTAAGAATTACCTGTGTTTATACTAAGGTTTGAACCGAAAATAAAGTTGTCAAGTTTTTAACAATTTTCAGCTCTCAATTTTCTTCCAACTTCTGGCTTCCAACTTAACCCGCATTATTCATCAAGTCTTCGTAGTGAGGGCTGCATATACAATAAAATAAGTGAAAAGGTGATTGAGACATATCCTTTGATATGGTGAATGAGCCTTTTCAAACAAAGTGTCTTATTTTGAAGTAGATGCTGACCGGAATAGAACTACTTGGTGAATAATTCCATCTAACTAAACTGGTAAGGTGTTGTTATTCAGAATTTTGTCATTTTTGAGAACTTTGCAGTTTTTGCATCTGCATTTGCAACTGCAAAGTTAGATACTTGGTTTTACTTTTCCAAAAGTCTCAAAATGCGGGTTAATTAACATGAGGGCTGCGCCGTTCAAAAAAAGTTAGCATTTTGGTTTTACTTTTGCAAAAGTCTCGAAATACGGGTTAAAATGCCAGCTTTATTCCCAGCGAGGGAATTATGGTGCCGGCTCGACTGTCTATTCTTCTTAATATATATTCATCGGGTTTGTCGGGATTAATATTTGGCTTGCCGGCTTTATTCAAATTTGTGAGATAAGGGGGCGTGTCTATATTGGCATCATAAACATTTTGAATATCTATGTAAATGCCAAATTCTGTTTTGTTAAAATAGAAAGTCTTGTCAATGCGCAGGTCTAATATATGCAAATCTTTAAGCCGCAGGGAATTAAATTGTGTGTAGTCAAGGAAGGCTGCGTTTTGTGTATCCCAAGATGATATTAATTTCGATTTTTCCAAATCGTAAGGCGTATAAGGCGAACCGCCTACATAACGCCATTTTATACCCACATTCCAATGCTGTTTAAATCTTTTCATAAGCGTGAAAATTAGGATGTTATGATTATCCCATTTGGTGGGAATAAATATTCTGTCAAGATTTTTAAACTCGCTTCGTACATAGGTGTAAGACAATATCATGTTGAAATCATAAAATGAAGGCATACGCGCAAAGAACTCAAAGCCGTAGGCTCTGCCTTCTCCGGTCGAGACGACTTCTTCGTTGCCGGATATGCCGTAATTAGTACCTTTGTTGATTAATGCAATGCCGTTTTCAACCGACACGGGATAATCATTATAGCTTTTGTAAAAAAATTCGCCGGTCAATTTTGCCGATTTTACAGGATGCCACTCCAAGCCTGCCACGTATTGCTCTGATGCTATGTATTTTAATTTGTTTGCTTTGTTTATGAAAACACCCGCTTCATTTTTGTAGCCCAAAACAGGATATTCCGGGCGTTTGTGATATTTCCCGACATTGCCGTTTATAAACCAGTTGTCGGAGATTGAAAAAGATAAGCTGAAGCGCGGTGATATTTGCTTGAACAGATTATTCATACAATTGGAATAGTCGTTGGCATCAGCGCGCATGCCTGCCGACAATTTTAACTTGTCATTAAAAAATCCCCGACTTATTTGCCCGAATACGCTCCACGAATTCAGATACAAAATTACGCTGCTTGTATCAAGCGTTGTGTCTTGTCCTAAACGCAACATCTTATCATATAAATCATTGGTGTATTTGGCATATTCATAACCCGCCCCAAAACTTATTTTAAAACCTTCGGCATGTATTGTTTGTTCAAATCGCATTTTATTCTCCGTCTCATAAGAGATGATGTCGGTTTGCATATCTCCGTCAGCGGTTTTGTAGCTTTTGTCTTTTATGATATTATTATTAAAAAAATTACGACTTGCAATAAGCCGGCTGTATCCGTTTTTTACATATCGTTTATAGACTGCACCGATTACATAATTTGTTTGGTTTATTACGGGCAAAGTATTTATCATGTGTTGTTGCAATTCATCGGGATTAGTCATTCCGGTATTTATTTGAAACCGATCCAATGCACCGAGACTTATAATAGAAAGCTCATTTTTTCGATTAAATTTCGTTTTTGTTTTCAGTTGAAAATCATTATAAATGGGCAAAAAGGGTAATCTTAACAGCTGAAAAAGGAGTTTTAAATAAGAACGGCGTATCGAAAAAATTACGGTAGTGTTTTTTCTTATCGGACCGTCTATCGTGAATGCCAAATCGGATGCTCCGATTGTTGCTTTATATTTGAATTTTTCCTGATTTCCGTTTAACATTTTGAAAGACAACACAGAGCTAAGAGCTTCGCCGGCATAAGCCGGAAATGCTCCGGAGTGAAAATCTAATTGGCTTACAAAATCGGCATTCACTATGCTTATTTGACCGCCCGATGCTCCTTGCGTGGAAAAATGATTGAGTAACGGAATTTCCACACCGTCTATATAGAACGTATTTTCCGAAGGACCGCCGCCTCGCACAAGCAAATCATTGCGAAATGAAGAAGAACCCGAAGCAACACCCGGCAATGTTTGTATAACTCTTGCAATGTCTCTGACCGCCCCGGGTGTTTTTTCTATCTCGCTCACACCCAACGAATGCAAAGAAACCGGACTTTCGGCTTTTTGCTTAAAAGGGGATGATTTTACAATAACTTGGTTTATATTATACGTTTCTTTCTCTAATTGTATATCAATATAGGTTGTTTTGTTCGGGCGTATTTTAACGGCTTCGGTCAAACGACTTTTGTAGCCCATAACTTGCACCTGCAGTCTGCATATACCGGGCGGAATATTTCTCAATTCAAAAATACCCTTTTCGTTCGTTGTGGCAACAATATCAGAGTTTTCGGTTGATACTGTTGCAAAAGGTATAGCTTCATTATTGGTCTGGTCAGAAATACTGCCTTTAACAGCTCCGTTTTGGGCAAACCCTTGTCCGCGAAGCAAAACAAGAGAAATAAATATAAAAACTTTTACAAAATTTCCGGTTTTTAGATATTGTTTCACCTGTTTATATTTATTATTTTTTTCGGACTTCAAACGCTCGACTTAAAAGCCAAAAAGATAGTTGCTGCATATATCACATTAGACTTTTCTCATCTTATTGAATGATTATTTTTTGATGATACTGCTTTGTTCCTGCCGTAATTTTTACCGTAAAAATACCTGCCGGTAAATCCGAAAGGTTTAAATGATACGCACTGCGCTTCTCTTTGGCATAATTTTTCTCAAAAAACAATTTGCCCGTAATGCTGTAAACTTTCAAATTAAAATTATTTGAGTTTAAGTCTTCTACTCTAAACAAAAAATTTCCTTTTGAGGGGTTGGGCCAAATATTAAAATCACTTTTTTCTGCCACGGGCACAGCAACATTATGTTCTACGGCAAAACTGTGTCGCAAGGAATGTCCGAACCATTTTTCCAGAAGTTTCAATCGTTCGTCTTCCATATTGTACACGGCTATAAAACCGTTTCCCTGTCCTTCGGGCCAGTTATGCATGCCGTTTCCTTGTGTGTCGGAAATAATAAACTCATAACAACCGGTTTGAAACACTAAGGTGTCGGAATACCAGAAATTTGCTTCGGGCAAGTCATTGGAGAATATTTCGTTGCCTGCATTATCATACACGGCATAAGTGTTTTGTTCCGGACGACTGTTGGTTTTAACTTTGAAGACCAACTCCGGCGGATAGGACGGTGCTACTTCAAAACTCGACACTTTTGCATTGTCATATTCATATTCGTCGGTACTGCCGTTAGGTTGTGAAATTTCCGCATAAAACAAATTGGCATTATTCAAATAATTCATATAGCCCAAAGGCGGCAAAATTATAACTTCTTCTTCATTAAAATTCAAATTACCCGTCCATTCGTATGTTGCATTTTCCTTGTTGTAAATTCCGTAATCTATATGCAGACTTGTAAGCGGTGCCGAACCGTTATTTTTGATTTTTATTCGAGCTTGTCCGCACATGGGATTAAAACGAGTGTTCAAATTGTCCTTGCTCGGTGAAATGATTGCTTCAAGCGAGGCATTATTGGTAAAATTGTAGTCGCCGTATTGCACAAGGAATATTTCCGTAACATAATTGCCGTAAGGGTCGTATGTAATATCATAATCAATGGCAGCTTCTGTGTCGCTTTCGTTGATGTAGGGGGTGATGTCGATGTTTTGAGTTACGGCAGGCATTCCCGGACACCAACCGGCACGGTCATAAAACCAAGTTCCGCCTTGCGGAAACAAGGGGTTTTCGCCGCATTCAGTAATTATTTGCCAGGTTTTTGCCTCTGTTCCGTTTACTGTAAGCGTGTGCATGTTCGGACAAAATTCACCGCAATTATTGCCTTCTCCAAAGTAGTGCCCGGTAACGATTGTTTTTACCGAATAATTCTCTGCCAAAGGATTTAAGTCCATGTTTTTGGGAACTACTTGCTCGTCAAAAGTACTTAATTGATAATTCCCGGAATATACAATTTTGGTTTCTATGAGGTCGCGAGGCGGTGTTCCTTCTATAAATGCAAACTTCATATCCAAAAGCTCCTGAAAATTTCCGGCTCTGATATGCACATTATCGCCTTGCAAGAGATGTTGAAAATCGGTAACATCATATACCCAAGTCCAGCCGTTTTCGCCCAAGTCCAGACCGTTTCCGTAGGGTGTGATGAAACGACCTATTTCCCAAGGCACAACAATTTCGTCGGCAGGGTCGCTTGTGTCGTAAGCAAGCATTTCCAAGTATATTGTTTCGTCGGCTTGCACAAGCGTAGAATCGGTGGCGTTGCCGTCTGCGTCATATTGATAATTGTTGTAATAAGCTGGATAAACATAAATTGTTTCGTCTAATTCGGGTTTTTCGTCCGGCACGCTTTGCACGTATTTTTCAATCATGATTTGCCCTTTCGGGAAAGAGTCGACGACCAATACGGTATCTATTGTAAATCCAGATGTATTTCTGTTAAATTTTACGTTGGGTCTTTTCATGTCCGGAATAAAATTTTTAAAGCGTTCGCCGTAAAAGTGTTTTCGTTGCGGAACACCCCAAAGATGTGCATCGGCACCGGTAATTTCATCTTGAGTTGTCAGTCCGTTCGGCTCGTTAAACTTATAATATAATTTCAAGGAAGCATAATCGGGGTGCGTATTATCTATTTCCGTATTCATATATGCTTGTATGGTCGCTTGGTCAAGTTCTTTATCCCAAATACGGAACTCGTCTATTGCGCCGTCATAAAATCTGGGATGCGTAAGCGATAAGCCTCTGCCTATTACAAGGGTGTCAATTAAATCGATGCTTCTGTTTTTTCCGGTTCCGCTGTGAAAAAGTTCACCGTTTAAATACATTTTCATTGTGCCCTCGGCAACATTTTTTGTAAAAGCCCAATGATTCCATTGCCCTTTATATTGCTCCGGCGACAAAGCGATGTCTATTCTGTCATAACCGCTTTCATTGCCCGCATCCCAATATACATTGCCGTTGTCCCAGGGCAGATGCACGTTTAATATGCGTTTGCCTGTTGCATTATATGCTTCAAAAATATAATCGCTTTGAGGCTGTATTTCGGGGTCTCCGTACTGCCAAAACGAAATTGTTACCTCATCGCTTATGCTTGAAAGGTTTTCGTGCGGCAAAGGAATGGCATCGGGTCCGTTGAAATGAAAAAAGTAATCATTTGAAGTGCCGTCCCACTCAAAAAACTTGCTGAAATCAAAGCTGTGCCAACCTGTTGCATCTATTTGAGTATCTTTGGCATATACTGTTGTAAAACTGGAGGTATCCACCGGGCTGTCAAGTTCCGTCAGTTCGGAATGTTTTAATCGGATTGTCATATTTTTAAGAAACTCGCCGGAGACATTTGCAAAATCAAATTGCAATCCGGTTATGGTTCCGGCAGTCAGTCCGGCATCGGAAAGTTGTGCTGCCGTAAAAAGATACATATTTCTTCCATCCGACAGAGCGGTGTTTAAAGCCTCATTACCGGTTCCTACTTGAAATTCGGATATTTGCGCCGGATTATCCCAAGTGATGTTTTGTTCAAAACGGCTTTTGTATGTCCATGATACATCATTCATAAAGGACAGGCTGTCTTGTGTGTAGCCTTGAGAACCGCCAATATTGAAACTCGGATCTTCACCGCGTCCGGTGTGGTCCATTACTCTGGCATAAGTTAGGTAATCCCATTCGCCGCAGGCAGGCGATTGGCTCGGGTCACATTTTAAGGTGTAATACATCAATACTTTATTGAATGTTTTTCCTTCTATTGCCGAAAAATCGAAGAAACCTTCTCGGGGCGAGTTCCAACCCGGCATTGGCGGGTAGCCTTCAAATTCAAAAGCTTGTATAAAAGTTGTGTCTCCGGGCTGTGCATACACCTGATTGTTGTAGGACAGAGTTGTAAACAATGCGAGTATAAATGAAAATTTAAAAATTGCGGAAATTAATTTCATAATTAAATATGTTTATTTTTATGTTAAAAATTATGCTAAGATATAAAAATTATGGAATATCCTGTAAAATAGCCTTTATATTTTAGTTTTTTGTGAGCAGCATCGAAGCTAATAATTTCATCTAACTAAATTCGCAAGCTATTAATGTACTGAGTTTAAAATTTTCAAGAAAATCAATCTCCCTGCACCCTCTTCTCCAAGAGGGATTTTGATATTTGCCAAAAGCCATGAAATCGTAAAAAGTTAGCATTTTGGTTTTACTTTTACAAAAGTCTCGAAATGCGGCTTAAATTCATTTGCTTAATAAAAGTATCGAAAAGAGCGAAAAATGTGTTGTCCGGGATTCAATTTGAATAATTATCCTGAAATCGGGGAAAAAATTTATGACAGCTACGGTATTGGCATAGTTCCTGCTGGTTTTACAATACATAAATGATATACTTAGTTGTGTGTTTTTTGTAACTAATTTTAGATTAAATAATTATGGAAGGTGTGCGTGGTGTAATAATCCTTGTTATTTTATTCTTTCTTTTTTTTCTCTTAGCTAGGAGACTTTTTATTAAGAATAGATTATATTTTAAACTTTTAAAAAGAATTTATCCTAAAAAATTAGAGTATGTAAAAT
>PDWI01002851.1_pt1 | contig 25445 bp, 28 predicted proteins | sample 1430891 | NCBI WGS metagenome assembly PDWI01 (sample SAMN01162508, study PRJNA174530) | Oral metagenome, whole genome shotgun sequencing project. | biome: Marine environment; feature: Marine mammal; material: Swab sample of the gingival sulcus; isolation source: swab sample of gingival sulcus...
ATATCGTTTGGCCATGTGACTGCCCCCAGAGTGCTCAATCTGGTCTTTATGAATCACACAAACACACCCTTTGGGAATCCTGAATGTCGATTGGTCCTAGACCTACGCCCTGCCGCGCCCCCAGATCCGGTAGAGCTTGAGCGCCAGAAACGGCAGCGGCGCGGCGTGCATGAAAAGGTCGAAAATATCGAGCGGGCGCACCAACGTGCCCGCCGCAAGCATCTTCAGCTTCTGCCACACATGCGGCTCCGGCACAAAAGGCGCCAGCCCCAGCAGCACCGCCACCAAGAGGATCGACGGCAAATCGGTCTCGTCAACAAACCAGATGATCGCTTTCATGGCCCTCTCCCCGCATCTGCCGCAAAACATATTCGGCTTTCGGAATTATTCAAGCCAAAGCCGCAAAACACACATTCAACAGAAGGGAAATGGCGCGGTTGACGGGGCTCGAACCCGCGACCCCCGGCGTGACAGGCCGGTACTCTAACCAACTGAGCTACAACCGCGCGTGGCGGCTGACCTACCGCGCCCCACCTCCCCCGTCAAGAGCCTTCGCGATAAAACCGCCCCGCGCCTTGCCCGCGCCAGCACCGACGCATAAACTGCCCCAAAACCCAAAAGATTCCCCATGCTCGAACTGCGCCCGAACTGCGAATGGTGCGACAAAGACCTGCCGCCCGCCTCCCCGCAAGCCCGAATCTGTAGTTACGAATGCACCTATTGCGCCGATTGCGTCGAAACCATCCTGCGCGACGTCTGCCCAACCTGCGGCGGCAACTTCACGCCTCTCCTCATTCGCCCCCGCCCCATCCGCCCGCACTCCTCGAACCGGCGTCCCTACCGGGCTGGACCACCACCCCGCCAGCCAGACCCGAACCCACTCCCAATGGTCCCGCGAAGAGGTCCACAAAATCAGCGAACGCCTGCGCGACGAACCCCTTGCCCAAAGATAACGCCCCTTCTTAGAAGAGAAATCGCCAAATCCTGCCTAAAATCCCCCCCCAGCATCCCGCTGATTCTCAACGCACGCTTTAGACGCAATACCGCACAGCCCCCCCCCTTCTTCTTAGCACAAATACTCACAACACCACCGCCCCAAAGGACCAAAACCCCGGACAACGCCCCCCCTTCGCAACCCCCTGGAGCAGAAATCGCTAAATTTGAATCAAAATTCTCTGCCTCTCCATCAGCATCCTGCTGATTTCGAACGCGAATTTTGATGCTCGATGTTACCGATTAAAGCGATTTCGCTCTAAAACGGCTGATACATCACCCCGCCGCCAACCGCTGCGGAAACGCCGGTGGTCGCGGGGCCAGAGGTGGGCAGGCCGGCGGCGGTGCGCAGGGCGAGGAAGGCCATCGCGTGCGCCGGGAGAAATTCCGGTTCAAGATCAATGTCTTCGATGCGCACCAACTCGCCCGGCCAGTCGAATCGCCGCCCGTGGGTGACAAGACACAGTTCCGGGTCCGGTTCCGACACCGCCAGCCGCACCGCCTGCAACGGATCGCTATCCCGCGGGTCGATCCACAGCCCGCCCTCGTCGGTCTGCACCCGCAACACCTCGCCAATCTCCAGAAACCGCACCAGCGCGTGATAAAAAAACGCCCCGATCGGCGCGCCGCGCCCGCCAAGCTCCAGATCAGCGACATGAAATTCCGCCACCACCGGCCGTCCCAGCCGCTCCGCCAGCGCCCCCGCATCCAGCTCCAGCACCGCGTCGCCCACCTGCCCGCGCCCCAGCCCGATCAGCGCCGCCTCGGTCTCCAGAAATTCCGGCTCGCTCTCAAACCCCGTGCCGAGGTCGTAAATCCGTTCCCCGTCGCTCAAAATCCGCGCCGCCGAGACCAGCCCCCCGGCCCGCGGCACCAAACCCAAACTCCATACCGGCTCCGACACCATATCGCTTTCCCTTCGCATATCCCTCCCCTATAGAGGGCGTGCAACCAACATAGGAAGACGGAAGATGACCTACCAGCCGAAATCGGAGTTTCTCAGCGTGATGATGGCGCGCGGCTTTATTGCCGATTGCACCGATTATCAGGGGCTGGACGAAGCGCTGCTGGCGGGAGTGGTTCCGGCCTATATCGGCTTTGACGCGACAGCGAAAAGCCTGCATGTCGGCTCGCTGATCCAGATCATGATGCTGCGCTGGCTGCAAAAAACCGGGCACCAGCCGATCACCCTGATGGGCGGCGGCACGACCAAGGTCGGCGACCCGAGCTTTCGCGCCGATGAGCGCCCGCTGCTGACACCCGCACAGATCGACGACAACATCTCCGGCATCAAGAAGGTCTTCGCCAAATACCTGCGCTATGAGGGCGACACCCCGGCTTTGATGCTCAATAATGCCGAATGGCTCGACGGGCTGAATTACCTCGACTTCCTGCGCGACATCGGGCGGCATTTCTCGGTCAACCGGATGTTGTCCTTTGAAAGCGTGAAATCGCGGCTGGATCGCGAGCAGTCGCTCTCCTTCCTCGAATTTAACTACATGATCCTGCAAGCCTATGATTTCCTTGAGCTAAATCGGCGCTATGGCTGCCTGATGCAGATGGGCGGCTCGGATCAGTGGGGCAATATCGTCAACGGGATCGACCTCAGCCGCCGGGTGATCGACGCGGAAGTGTTCGGCCTGACCTCGCCCCTGCTGACCACATCGGACGGCAAGAAAATGGGCAAATCCGCCAATGGCGCGGTCTGGCTCAACGAGGAAATGCTGTCGAGCTATGAGTTCTGGCAGTTCTGGCGCAACACGGCGGATGCCGATGTGGGCCGGTTCCTGAAGCTCTACACCGAATTGCCGGTGGCGGAATGCGAGCGGCTGGGCGCGCTGGCGGGATCGGAAATCAACGAGGCGAAAATCGTGCTGGCCAACGAGGTGACGACCCTGTGCCACGGGCGCGCGGCGGCGGAAGCGGCCGAGGCCACGGCGCGCGAAGTGTTCGAAAAGGGCGGCGCGGGCGATGACCTGCCGACCCTGCACCTGAGCGCCGCCGAGATCGGCGACGGCATCTCAATCGTACAACTGATCACCCGCTCCGGGCTGGCCAAATCCGGCAAAGAGGCCAAACGCCTGATCGCCGATGGCGGCGCCAAAGTGAACGACGCGGGCCTCAGCGACGCGGGCCGCATGGTCACAACCGACGAGCTGGCCCAGCCGATGAAGCTCTCGGCGGGCAAAAAGCGGCACGCGCTGGTGGTGCTGGAAAGTTAACCTTAACCGAGCGGGGTGTTATTCGCCCCGCGCCGCCTCGATGGCGGGCTGGATGATGGCGGTCAGGACGGAGCGGGTAATCGGCCCGGCGAAGCGCTTGACCACCTCGCCCTTGCCGTTGATCACATAGGTTTCCGGCACGCCGTATAGCCCCCATTGCAGCCCGTTGCGCCCGCTGGCATCCGCGCCGAGGCGGGCATAGGGGTTGCCCAATTCTTCGAGGAATTTCAACGCCTTGGCCGGGTCGTCCTTGTAATTCACCCCGTAAATCTCGACCCCCGACTGCGCCAGTTCGAGCAGTTGCGGGTGTTCGGCGCGGCAGGGTCCGCACCAGCTGGCCCAGAAATTGACCAGCACCACACCCCCATCCGCCAGATCTGCCTCTGAGAACGGCGCAGAGCCGCCCAGCTCGGTCAGTTCCAGCGCCGGAACCGGCCCGCCCTCGCGGGTCGATGGCAGCGCGTCCACATCCTCGCGCCCCATGGACCAAAGGAACAACCCCGCCAGCAGGGCAAAGACCAGCGGCGGCAGAAACATCAGCGGCTTCATCGCGCCTTGCGCCGCGCCTCGGCCTCCTCCAGCCGCGCGCGCACCTGCCGCGACCGCCGCACCGTCGCCCCGATGATCAGCGCAAGGAGCAACAGCGTCACCCCCCATGCGCCCAACACTTCTGCCGCATATTTTCCCAGTTCAGGCATCGCGCATCCTTTCGCGCATCTCCAACGCATTCAGCCGCTTCAGGCGCAATTCCGTGCGGGTGCGCACGAAGACCAGCAGCACGAACAACAAAAACACCCCGATGATGCACAGCACCAGCGGCACCCAATAGCTGTCCGCCACATGTTCATCCCGGTCGAGCGACAGCGAGGCGCCCTGATGCAACCCCTGATTCCAGAAGTTGACCGCGTAGCGGCTCAGGGTGGCGAAAACCGAGCCGACAATGGCGGTCACGGCGGTCAGGTCGGCGGCGGTTTCCGGGTTCTCGATCGAGGCCCAGAGCGCCATATAACCGAGATAGAACAGGAACAGGATCAAAAACGAGGTCAGCCGCGGATCCCAGGCCCAATAGGTGCCCCACATCGGCTGGCCCCAGATCGCGCCGGTCACCAGCGCGGCCATGGTAAACACCACCCCCACCGGCGCCGCCGCTTTCGCCGCCAGCGCTGATACGTGATGGCGCCGCACCAGCCAGATCACCGAAGCGGCCAGCATCATATACCAGGCCGAAATTGCCATAATGGCGCTCGGCACATGGACGTAAATGATCTTCACCGAAGAGCCGAAATTGACCGCCGGGGTGGTAAAGAAAAAGCCCCAGATCAGGCCGGGCAGCAGGGTGATCAGGGTGCCCCCCACCAGCCACGGCAAAAGGCTGCCGGTCAGCGACATGAATTTCGTCGGATTGGCCCATTGCCAGAACCAGTTGAAGCGGTCGTTTGCCTGTTCTACGCGATTATTCATGTGGCTTTTCCTAGGGGCGGAAGTGGCTTTCGGCAAGGCTTACCTCAGATTGACGCGCAGCGCCATAGCGGCGGCAAAAGGTAGCAGGGCGGTGGTGGCGGCGGTGATGCCGGCGAGCAGCAGAAGCGGGGTTTGCGTCGCCATGCCGTCAATGCCGCGCGCCGCCAGTTCGGCGCCAAAAATCAGCGTCGGCATGTAGAGCGGCAACACGAGGAGGCTCAAAAGCAGCCCGCCGCGTTTCAACCCAACCGTTAGCGCCGCGCCGAAAGCGCCGATGACGGAGAGCGCCGGGGTGCCGATCAGGAGCGACAGCGTGAGCCAGAAATAGCCCGCCTCGGGCAGGTTGAGCAGCGCGCCGAATAGCGGCGTGGCGAGGATCAGCGGCAGGCCGGTGGTCAGCCAATGCCCCGCCGCCTTGACCAGCACTACCGCTTCGAGCGGGATCGGTGCGGTGGCGATCAGGTCGAGCGTTCCGTCCTCGAAGTCGAGCTGAAACATGCGGTCGAGCGACAGCAGGCAGGCCAGCAGCGCCGCGACCCAGAGGATGCCCGGCGCGATTTCCGCGTGCAGCGCCGATTGCGGGCCAACGCCGAAGGGCACGAGGATAACCACGATGAGGAAAAAGGCGAGGCCAAGGCCAAAACCCCCGCCCGCGCGCACCGCGAGGCGCAGGTCGCGGATCAGCAGCGCGATCACAGGAAGGCTCCTTCGCTGTCATCGTCGAAAACGCTTGCCGCATGGCGGGTTTGCGCCGTGGCGCGCAGGCCGGTCAGGTCCAGCACCTCCGCTTCCAGCCCGATGTCGATATGGGTCGCGATCAGCGCCGCGCCCCCCGCCGCCACATGATCACGCACGGCGGACGCGAACAGCGCCACGGAAGCCGCGTCGAGCGATACGGTCGGCTCGTCCAGCAACCAGATCGGCCGCCCCGTCACCATCAGGCGCGCCAGCCCCAACCGGCGTTTCTGCCCGGCGGACAGTTTATGCGCCGGGCGCTCCGCCAGCGCGGTCAGGTTGAAATGCGCCAGCGCCGGGTCGGGGGCGCCGGTGCCGTGCATATCGGCCCAGAATTTCAGGTTTTCGCGCACGGTGAGCGTCGCCTTCAGCCCGTCCGCATGGGCGCCGTAGGTCAGTGCGTCCGGGTCGACCGTGACCGTGCCCGCAAGCGGCGGCTGCAACCCGGCGAGGGTGCGCAACAGCGTGGTCTTGCCGCAGCCATTCGGCCCGCGCAACACCATCACCTGCCCCGCATCGAGCGTCAGCGACACGCCCTCCAGGAGCGGCATCCCGCCGCGCGCCACGCTCAGATCCCGGACCTCGAGCAACATGGCGTCCGCCCTACTCCTTCACCCCGAACTGCGTTCCCGCGTCATTATCCTGCTTCGACCAGTCCCGCTTGACGCCGAAGCGCAGCAGGATGGCCGAGGCGATGAAGACCGAGGAATAGGTGCCGACGACGACGCCGAAAATCATGGCGAAGACAAAGCCGCGGATCACATCGCCACCAAGGATGTAGAGCGCGATCAGAGCGATCAGGGTGGTGATCGAGGTCATGAACGTCCGGCTCAGGGTCTCGTTGATCGACAGGTTCAGCACCTCTTTCAGATCCATGACCTTGTAACGGCGCAGGTTCTCGCGCACCCGGTCGAACACCACCACCGTGTCGTTGAGCGAGTAGCCGACGATGGTCAGGAGCGCGGCGATGATGGCCAGATCGAACTGGATGCCGAACAGGGCAAACACGCCAATGGTGATCACCACGTCATGCACCAGCGCCGCCACCGCGCCGACGGAAAACTGCCACTCAAACCGCACCCAGATGTAGAACAGAACCGCCATGATGGCCGCCAGAACCGCGTAAACCGCCGTCATGATCAGCTCGCCAGAGACCTTCGGCCCAACGCTGTCCACCGAGGGGAAGGTAATCGCCGGATCGACCGCCGTCAGCGCCGCCTTGATGGCGGTGATCTGCTCGACGGTGACGCTCTCCGCCCCGTCCTGCGCCTCAATGCGGATCTGGGCGACATGCTGGTCCGGGCGGAAATTCGGGTCGAACACCTCCGTGATCGTCACCTGCCCCAGCTCCAGCGGCGCCAGCGCCTCGCGATACTCGCCCACATCCACCGCCAGCGTCGAATCGGTGCGGATCGAAGTGCCGCCTTTGAAGTCGATGCCGTAATTCAGCCCCATGGCGAAAAACGCGGCAACGGAAGCGGCCATGAGCAGGCCCGAAAAGCCGATCGTGGCAAAGGGCGCGCGGAAAAAGTCCCAGCGCGTGCCCGCCGGAATGATCTGCAAGCCCTTGACCTGCAAGCTCTTTGGCCGCTTGCGATCGAACCAGGCGGTGACGAACAGCCGGGTCAGGTAAATGGCGGTAAAGACCGACGTGATGATGCCAAGGCCCAGCGTCACCGCGAAGCCCTTCACCGGGCCAGACCCCATGATGAACAGGATCAGCGCGGTCAGGAAGGTGGTGATATTGGCGTCCACAATGGCCGACAGCGCCTTTTCATAGCCCAGCTCAATCGCCCGCGCAGGCCCGCGCCCGGCACGGATTTCCTCGCGGATACGCTCGAAAATCAGCACATTGGCATCGACCGCCATACCGATGGTCAGCACGATGCCCGCGATGCCCGGCAGGGTCAGCGTCGCGCCGATGGCCGAAAGCAGGCCGAAAATCATCGCCACGTTGAGGATCAGCGCCACATTGGCCATCATGCCGAAACCGCCATACGAAATCAGCATGAAGATCAGCACCCCGACGAACGCGACGATGGAAGCGATCTTGCCCGCATCAATCGAATCCTGCCCCAGTTCCGGGCCGATGGTGCGCTCTTCGAGGAACGTCATCTCGGCGGGCAACGCCCCGGCGCGCAACAGAACCGCCAGTTCGGTGCTTTCCTCGATGGTGAAATTGCCGGAAATGATGCCGGAACCGCCGCGAATGGCCTCGCGGATGGTCGGCGCGGAAATCACCTCTTCATCCAGCACGATAGCAAAGGGCGAGCCCACATTTTCCGCCGTGTAATCGCCAAAAGCGCGCGCGCCGGAGGGGCCGAAGCGGAAATTCACCGCCGGTAAGCCGTTCTGATCGAAGGAAGGCTGCGCGTCGGTCAGATCCTCGCCGGTCACGACCGGGGTTTTCTCCAAAACGTAATACACCCCGTCCTCGTTGAGCGACGGATACAGCACATTGCGCGAGCCGGTCGGGGCGTTGGCGTCCGAAGTGCGCGACACGACCGGATGGAAGGTCAGTTGCGCCGTGGTGCCGATGATGCTCTTGAGTTCCTCGGCGGAGCCAAGGCCCGGCACCTGAATGAGAATGCGCCGCTCGCCCTGCTTCTGGATCGTCGGCTCGCGGGTGCCGACCTCGTCGACCCGGCGACGGATGATCTCAAGGCTCTGCTGCATGGTGCGGTCGTCGGTGGCGATGCGTTCCGCTTCCGACAGGGTGATTTTCATCACGTCGCCAGCGCCTGTGACCTCGATATCGTCAGAGCCAACCCCGGTCAGCGTCGCCACCGGCGAAGCCAGCCCGCGCACCAGATCCACCGCCGCAGCCAGTTGTTCCGGCTTGCCGATGCGCACCCAAAGCTCCCCCTCCGGCGAGTCGATACGGCGCACCGAGCCGATGGTTGCCCGCGCCTCACGCAGCGTGTCGCGCACCTCGGGCCAATAGGCATCCATGCGCGCGGCATAAACGTCCTCGACCTGCACTTCCGCCAGCAAATGCGCCCCGCCGCGCAGGTCCAGCCCGAGGCTGACCAGCGACGACGGCATCCAGCCTGGCCAGGCATCGCGTTCGGCCACCAGAAGCTCGGTCTCGCCGGTCTTCCCGATCTGGGCCAGCGCGTCGTTATGCGCTTCGACCCGGCTGTAGAAGGCGTTGGGCGCGGCGAAATAAATCCCCAGCGCCACCAGCCCCAGGATCACGATGCGTTTGAACGGCGAAAATTGCAGCATATCTGCCTCTGGTCGTCAGGCCCACAGGGGGCGTTTCACTGTAAAATCAGGGAGTTGCGGATTATTCTTCCACCGGCTCCGTCTTGGAGACCACCTGAAGAATGGCGTTGCGCACGACGCGGATTTTGACGCCGGACGCGATTTCGACCTCAACTTCGCCTTCGTCCTTAACCTTGGTCACTTTCCCGATCAGGCCGCCCTGCGTAATCACCTGATCGCCGCGGCGCAGCCCTTCACGCATGGCCTGATCTTCCTTGGCCTTCTTTTGCTGCGGCCGGATCATGAAGAAATACATGATGGCAAAGACGAGGACCATGGGAATCAGCATGGAGTTCAGCACCCCACCGGCGGCGCCGTCGGCGGTTTGTGCAAAAGCGGGCGAAACGAACATTGGTTTTCCTTTTCTTTTCAAGCCCGTAGCGGGCGCTTGCCGGATGGACCGCCGCGGATGCTCCGGGGCGGTTGGCCGGGATTTGCGGCACCCTATATGGGGGGCATGGGCTTGTCCAGCAAGGGCGCGGCGGCGCATTGTGATTGCGGGGCGATTGCGGGCTTTCCCGGCGCGCATTTTTGCGCCATAAGCGGCGCGTCCATAGACAAACCCGAGTGGACCAAGGAAAGGAAACGAGATGCACGATATTCGCATGATCCGCGAGAACCCCGCCGAATTTGACGCGCAGATGGCGCGCCGGGGGCTGTCTGGCATCTCGTCTGAGGTGCTGGCGCTGGACGAAGCGCGCCGCGCCGCCATTGCCGCTGCCGAGGCGCGGCAGGCGGAGGCCAAAAAAGCGGCCAAGGAAGTTGGCGCGGCCAAGGCGCGCGGCGATGAAGCGGAGTTTGAGCGCCTGCGCGCGCTGGTGGCCGGGGCGAAGCAGGAAGTGGCGCGGCTGGGCGATGAGGCGAAGGAAAAAGACCGCGCGCTGACCGATCTGCTGATGACCCTGCCCAACATCATGGATGCCGATGTGCCCGCCGGGGCGGATGAGGATGATAATGTGGAGTTGCGCCGCTGGGGCACGCCGCGCGAGTTGGGCTTTGCGGCGCGCGAGCATTATGAGCTGCCTGCGGTGCAGGGCGGCGGCATGGATTTCGAAACCGCCGCCAAGCTCGCCGGGTCGCGCTTTGTACTGTTGTCTGGCGCGGTGGCGCGGCTGCACCGGGCGCTGGCGCAATTCATGCTCGACACCCATGTGACGGAAAACGGTCTGACCGAGGTCAACGCGCCGGTGCTGGTGCGCGAAGAGATGATGTATGGCACCGGGCAATTGCCGAAATTCGGCGAGGACAGCTATCAGACCCGCGAGGGCTGGTGGCTGATCCCGACGTCGGAAGTGTCGCTGGCCAATATGGCGAATAACGAGATTCTGGCGGGCGACAGCCTGCCGCGTCGATACACCGCCCATTCCCTGTGTTTCCGCTCCGAGGCGGGCAGCGCGGGCAAGGATACGGCGGGCATGTTGCGCCAGCACCAGTTCGAGAAGGTCGAGATGGTATCGGTCACGCGGCCCAAAGACAGCGCGGCGGAACAGGAGCGGATGACCCGCTGCGCCGAGGGTATCCTCGAAGCGCTGAACCTGCCCTACCGCACGGTGCTGCTCTGCACCGGCGACACCGGCTTTGGCGCGCAGAAAACCTACGACATCGAAGTCTGGCTCCCCGGTCAGGGCACCTACCGCGAGATTTCCTCGGTCTCCAACACCGGCGCGTTCCAAGCCCGCCGCATGAATGCGCGCTACCGCCCAACCCCGGAAGCCAAGCCGGAATTCGTGCATCTGCTGAACGGCTCCGGCGTGGCGGTTGGCCGCTGCCTGATCGCGGTCTTGGAAAACGGACAGCAGGAAGACGGCTCGGTCGCCTTGCCAGAGGCGCTGGCGCCCTACCTGCGCGGCGCCACCACCATCACCGCCACCGGCGAACTGGTCTGATCAACAGGGGGGGCAACGCCTCCCCTATTTCTCCTCCGCCAGCACCAGAACCCAATACTTGTCATCGCCCTCGGCCGCCGCGCCGAAATGCGTCAGGCCGGGGAGAAGGTTGTTGGCCCGATGCGGTGGCGAATTCATCCAACCATCCATCACCGCAGATGTGGTGGTATATCCAACCGCGATGTTCTCCGCGACCTTTTGCCACTCATAGCCGGTGCGTGTCACACGTTCGGCCACCGTCGATCCATCTGACCCTTCATGCTGAAGCACCCCAATATTCGTCGCCAGATCATGCGCATGGGCTTTGGCCGCCTCGGTCAGCTTCTCACTATACTCCAACCGCGAAAGCCCCGCATCGCAGCGCACATCGCACAGAAGCCGATCCATATCCAACCGAATCTGTTCGCCCGTGGGCGGCGTCCAACCACCACCGCCATCCGGCGGTGCCATGCAGCCCGAAAGCAATGCGCCCGCCATGACAAGCGACAGGGCTTTGAAAAAGCGTGATAAAACCGACATGATCATCCTTTCTGTTGGCCCCGGCCACACTATACGCCTCACAGCTATAAACGAAAGAGATTTATAAACCGTAAACAAATACTCACCGAATGATGCGCACCCCGTGCCGCCCGGCCAGATCGGTGAAGAACTGCCACGCCACCCGGCCCGAGCGTGCCCCGCGCGTCGCCTGCCATTCGATCGCCTCGGCGCGCAGGGTTTCTTCTGCGATTTCAAGGCCATAGCGGGTGCAGTAGCCCCGGATCATGGCGAGGTAATCGTCCTGCGAACAGGGGTGGAACCCGAGCCAGAGGCCGAAGCGGTCCGACAGCGAAACTTTTTCCTCCACCGCCTCCGAAGGGTTGATGGCGGAGCTGCGTTCGTTCTCGATCATGTCGCGCGGCATCAGGTGGCGCCGATTCGAGGTGGCATAAAACACCACGTTTTCCGGCCGCCCCGCGACGCCCCCGTCCAGCACCGCTTTCAGGCTCTTGTAATGCTGATCGTCATGCGAAAAGGACAGGTCGTCGCAAAACAGGATGAACCGCTCGGAAGCGGCGGAAAGATGGGTCAGCAGGCGGGACACGCTGGGCAAATCCTCGCGCGAAAGTTCCACCAGTTTCAGGGGCTTATCCGCCGCCACGGCCCCATGCACCGCCTTGACCAGCGAGCTTTTCCCCATGCCCCGCGCGCCCCAGAGCAGCGCATTGTTCGCGGGCAGTCCGGCGGCGAATTGCTGCGTGTTGGCGAGCAGCGTATCACGGGCGCGGTCGATGCCGATCAGCAGGTCCAGATCGACCCGCGACACCCGCGCCACCGGCTCCAGCCGATCCGGTTCGGTGTGCCACAAAAACGCTTCTGCGGCGGCAAAATCCGGGGCCGGTTCCGGCGCCGGGCGCAACCGCTCCAACGCGGCGGCAATGCGCTCCAGCGGCTCGCTCATTCCTCGTCATCCTCGAACCAAAGCCCCTCCGCCTTCAGCTTGGCGATTCGCTTGCGTTCGACATAACCGACGAGGAAAATCGACACTTCATAGAGGCCGTAAACCACCACGAAGAGCAGAAGTTGCGTCGTCACATCCGGCGGCGTCACCAGCGCGGCGGTGGTCATGATGCCGACGATGGCGTATTTGCGGGTGGCGCGCAGACCGGCCTGCGTCGCCAGCCCCGCCTTGCCCAGAAGGGTCAGCAGAACCGGCAGCTGGAAACAGATGCCAAAGGCGACGATCAGCTTCAGGGTGATGTCGAGGCTCTCATTAACCTTGCCCTGAAAGACGATGGTGATGCCCTCATCCGTCAGCGTTTCCGCGCCCTCGCCCACGAAATAGGCGGACACGACCGAAGGCAGGTCGGCAAAGCCCAGGAAAAACGCCATCGCCAGTGGCACGACGACGTATTGCGCAAAGGCCGCCCCGGCGAGAAACAGCAGCGGCGAAGCGATCAGAAACGGCAAAAACGCTTGTTTTTCATTGCGATAGAGGCCGGGGGCGACGAAGCGCCAAAGCTGATAGGCGATGACCGGGAAGGAGACCAGCAAGCCGCCGACCATGGAAATGCGAATCAGGGTGAAGAAATATTCCTGCGGCGCGGTGTATTGCATCACCGGGTTGGGATTGCCCAGCGAGCGCATGGTTTTCTCGATCGGCATGAGCAGGAAATCCAGCACATGACTGCCCACGGCAAAAACCAGCAACATGGCGACAACAAAGGCCAGCACCGACCAGATCAGCCGGGTGCGCAATTCCGCCAGATGTTCGATCAACGGCGCGGCGGAGGCTTCCACCTCGTCCCCCACCTTTTCGTCTTCTGCGGCGCTCATTCCGCCTCTCCCGTCGGTTTGGCGTCCGCTTTCTTACCGGATGCCTTCCCCGATTTCTTGCCGGGTTTCTTCCCCGATTTCTTTTTCGGGGCCTTCCCCTCCGGCTCGTCATCCGACAAATCCGGCAAATCCCAGTTATCCAGCCCATCGGCTGCATCCTTGAGAATATCCAGCCCCGCCGCCTTCGGGTTCGACGCCGCTTTCAAGCCCTTGGCCACGTCCTCGACCCCGCTTTCGCGCGCCGCATCGGACATGGCGCGGGAAAAATCACGGGCCAGCGCGCGCAGCCGCGCGGTGATCCGGCCCAGATTGTGAAACAGGCCGGGCAGATCCTTCGGGCCGATGACGATCAGCGCCACAATGCCGATCATCAAAAGCTCGGTCATGCCGATGTCAAACATGGACGCACCCCCGTAAAATCACGGTCAAAAAGCGGCTTACGCCTCTTCTTTTTCTTTCTCCGGGGTCACGTCCTTGGCAATATCGGCGGCTTCCGCCTCGATCTCTTTCTTGCCCTCTTCCACGCCCTTCTTGAAAGAGCTGATCCCCTTGCCGAACTCACCCATCAGGCTGGCAACCTTGCCCCGGCCAAACAGCACCAGAACCAGAATAGCAACGATCAGAAAGCCCCAAGGGCCGATATTATTGAGCATTTTCTCTCCTTTGGGCCACTCGCGGCCCTCTTATCCGCACCCTATCTAGGGGCTTCGCAGGCAAAGTTCAAAGGCAATCCGCACTGCTTGGCGCAAATGCGGCAATATTTCCCTCAGGCCGCAAAGACTCCTTCAAGCAGCAAAGACCATGGCGCGCGCCCGTGGCAGCCCGGCCCAGAGCGGCGTGCCGGGATCGGGCAGGAACATATCCGGCACCGTGGCAGTCAAATCGCCCCCCACCGCGGCGCAATCCAGCTCGACAATGCTTTCCTTGCCGGTAAACCGCGCGCGGCGCACCTGCGCCTGCGCCCAGCCGCCAAATTCCGCATCCGGCGCCGGGGCGCTGCCCGCATGGTCAAAATCAAGGCGCACATGCTGCGGGCGGATCACCACTTCGGCCCCCTGCCCCTCCGCCAGCCCGGCGCTCTCAAACCGGCCAAACGGCGTATCCACCGACCCGCCCGAGACCCGGCCCGGCACCACGTTGACATCAGAGAAAAACGCCGCCGCCCGCCGATCCACCGGCGCGCGATACATCTCCGCCGGCGGGGCGATCTGCACGATGCGCCCGTCGCGCATCAAGGCGATCTCATCCGCCATGCGCATCGCCTCCTCCGGCTCATGCGTCACCATGACCACCGCCGTGCCCGCCGCTTTCAACAGCGCCAAAGTCTCGTCGCGCACCCCGTCGCGCAGCCGGTCGTCGAGGCCGGAAAACGGCTCGTCCATCAGCATGACCGAGGGTTCCGGCGCCAAGGCCCGCGCCAGCGCCACCCGCTGCTGCTCGCCACCCGACAATTCATGCGGATAGGCGCGCGCATAGCGGCTCAACCCGACTTGCTCCAGCATCGCCGCCACCCGCGCCGCCTTGTCCGGCCTGCCCTTCAGCCCAAAACCCACATTGGCCTCAACCGAGAGATGCGGAAACAGGGCATAATCCTGAAACATCATCCCCGTGGCCCGCGCTTCCGGCGGCACAAACTGCGCCCCCTCGACCTCACGCCCGGCCACGCGCACCGACCCGCTATCGGCCCGCTCAACCCCCTGAATGATGCGCAGCGTAGTGGACTTGCCGCAGCCCGACGGACCGAGCAGGCAGGTCAGCTTGCCCGCACCAACGGAAAAGGACACGCGGTCAACCACCGTCCGCCCGCCAAACGCCTTTGAAATCGCTTCAACTTCCAAGAGTGCCATGATGTTTCCTCAAAGGTCCGGTTACAGGGTGACGTTGACTTCGCCGCCATCGAGCAGCAGGTTCTGACCGACGATATAGCCCGCATGGGCCGAACAAAGAAAGGCACAAGCGGCGCCAAATTCCGCCGCGCTGCCGTCGCGCCCGGTCGGGTTGCCCGCCTGCCGCGCCGCTTTCGCCGCCTCAAAGGAGATGCCCTGCGCTTGCGCGGCGGCCCGGTCGAGCGCGTCGATGCGGTCGGTGGCATGGCTGCCGGGCAGGAGGTTGTTGATCGTCACCCCCACTGAGGCCACCTGCCGCGCCGTGCCCGCCACAAAGCCCGTCAGCCCCGCGCGCGCCGAATTGGACAGGCCCAGAGCGGGCAGCGGCGATTTGACCGACCGCGAGGTGATGTTGACCACCCGCCCCCAGCCGCGCGCCATCATCCCCGGCAACAGGGCTTGCATCAGGGCGATGGGGGCGAGCATGTTGGCGTCGAGCGCGGCGATGAAATCCGCCCGGTCCCAATCGGACCACAGGCCCGGCGGCGGTCCGCCCGCGTTGTTCACCAAAATATCAACCTCGCCGGCCGCTTTCAGCAGTGCCGCGCGGCCCGCATCAGTGGTCACATCCGCCGCCACCGTTTCGACCGGAACGCCGTAGCGCGCCCGGATTTCCGCCGCTGTTTGCTCCAGCGCCGCCTCCCCGCGCGCATTGATCACCAGCGCCACGCCTTCCGCCGCCAGCGCCTCCGCACAGCCGCGCCCCAAACCGCGCGACGCCGCACAAACCAAAGCCCGCTTGCCCGCAATTCCCAGATCCATCGCATTCCCTTTCGCCAAACCCGAACCACCTTACCGCCCCGCCACCGATTCGCCACGCCCCGCGTCCCACAATCGCCCCATTCTGCGCCGAAATTCAGCCCCAATTCCCTGCCAACTTGACCCAATCCCCGCCCGAACCTAGATTTGCAATGGCGGTGGGGGCCGTTTGGGGAGCTTGGGATGAACGTGGACGCGCGCGTGATGACTGTGGATATGACTGCGAAACAGAATGTGAGCCGGGACGACATGCGCGGCGATGCGCCCGCCAGCGCACCGGCGCGGCACCTCTGGGTCTATCCGGCAGAGGCCTTCCGGGTGTCGCACGGGGTCAATGAGGGCGACCCGATCAGCGAAGCGGCGCAACTGGTGTTTGAGGACATTTACATGCTCTCGCCGGGCGCCGCGCCGGAGCAGCTTGCCCTGTCGATGGCCCCGCGCCGCGAAGGTGCCTTCGCCGGTTCCTATGACCGGATGGATGGCGCCCCGGCCCCGATCTTCCTCGACAGCTTGCTGACCTTCATGGCCCCCGATGGCAACACGCTGGAAGCGCTGATCTTCGTCGAACTGGAGCCGCAAAGCGGCCATATCGCACAGGTCTGGCTGCACCCGTTCGGGCCGCTGACGGAGAAAACCCCCTATACGCTGGTCAAGGCCGATACCGACGCGCCGGAAGCGCGCCTCGCCGCCGCCGCCATGGTCGCCTTTACCCGCGGCACCCATATCACGCTGGCCGATGGGCGGCAGACACCGATCGAAGCGCTTCAGCCCGGCGACATGGTGCTGACCCGCGATTCCGGCCCGCAACCGCTGCGCTGGATCGGGCTGAAAACCCTGCGCGCCACCGGCCCCTTCGCGCCGATCACCATCGCCCCCGGCGTGCTGAACAACGAACACGCCCTCGTGGTCTCGCCCGGCCACCGGCTGTTCATTTACCAACGCACCGACGGGCTCGGCACCGGGCGCAAGGAATTGCTGATCAAGGCGGAATTGCTGGTCAACGGCACCACGGTCACGCAGGAACCCGGCGGCTTCGTGGATTATTTCCAGCTTCTGTTCGACAAGCACGAGATCATCTACGCCGAAGGCATCGCCGCCGAAAGCCTGTTCCTCGACCGCCAGACCCGCCCCGGCCTGCCCAATGAGGTAGCCGAACGCCTCGCCGCCGACCACCTCGCCGGCAGCACCCGCAACGCGCACGAGGTCAAAAGCACCGAACTCGGCACCAAATCCGGCGACACAGTCCAAACATTGCGGCGCCTGTCGGCCTATTGACCCCTCCGCCGTTCACCGAAACGCGGTCGGGTGCGATATGTGGCGCTTTGCACGGCCATGCCGCTCCGCCAGATTGTGCATGAACCCGGCGAAGCTGTTCGTGACAAAGCCCAAGGCCGCGCGCGTTGTCGCCGGTCATCCGGGGGCCATCGGCCATCGCAAATGCGTGGACCTTGCCATGGCCTGAACGCCCGCCGCCGACGTTCAGCAAAACGCCAACGCCATACGGCCCCGGTTCCGCATATCAATATCGGCCATCGGCACAGAGCAATGCCCGCCCGCCGTCCTCGTCCAGCGCCGCCGAATCAGGGAAACGGTCAGACGTTCCGCAAGCTCTGGCCCCGATACCTCTGGCACGATCTGCATCCCTGTTCAGTTCCGCAGCTGCTTTGGCCAGGTCAGACCGAGAACCTGCTCAATCAGAATTTCCTTATCGACCCCTTCCAGCTCTTCATCCGGGTCGTTGATAATCTGCGACAGACGCAGACATTGCAGCGGATGCAGGTCGTTGGCGACGATCCGCCCCACCAGCCGCTCTATGATACCCCCTTCAAGGACATCCCGATCCACAAGAGTTTGCCCGAATTCCTGCAAAGCCTCCGCGCCGCCACCGATATGGAAAAACTCCGCATTCGAACCCGCCCGGTATTTTTGCTGAACATAGCGAACGATGCTGGTTTCCGGGGGCGTTGCGTCCGGTGCGATAACGCCGCCGCTCTGCCGAACCTCTTGCGGCTCCCGAAACCTGTTCGACCACATATTCGCAATGCGAAAGGACGCTTTGTCATCCACATATTGCTGCGTCCATTCACCACCCTCATGCAATTCGGCATATTTGATCGCCATGCGTTCCAGGATGTCAGGATCGCCGCCTTTGGCCATATAGGCCTCGGTATGTTTCATGACGATATGCGATTTCCGCATCCAGTTAAGCGAAATAAACGGACCCGAAATCATCTCTCCCGGGAAAATATAAATGTGGAATCTGGTTTTTTGCCAGGTATCGAAATAGCTTTCGGGCTCAGCCGCAATCGCTTCCTTGACCTCTTCAAAGGCAGGATCGTTGTTCTCCTCTCGGACAGCTATCGAAAATTCACGAATAATCCTTATCTCTTCCCCTGAAAAGTAATCCGTCACCTGAGGCGAGCGCGCGCCCCAAATACAGGCACCCATCCAGAAATGCCTGTGGGGAAAGCTATGCCGCGCACATGGATCGCCATTTTCCAGCCAGTGCAGCACTCGATTGCGGTCCGGCTGCGGGATGAGGTGAATGTCCCGCTGCATGAAATTCTGGCCGATCTCCAGCCACCACTGGTGCCAGCCGATCGCGTCCGCATCATAATACGCCTCGCGCACGTCCGCAGTCGCGCGATAACAGGCCAGTTGAAACCCCTTGGGATCGTCCAGATGCAAAAACACATGGGGCAGGATTTTCTGAAACCCCTCCAGCGACAGCATCAGGATCATCGCCCCGAGATCGTCGGGCTTGTAGCGCTCGAGAAAGGTCGGTTGCGTCATGGGACCGGCGTCAGGGGGGCAATGATCGGAGAGCGGCGAAGCATCACCGCTTTTCGCCCGAAAGATTGACCCGCGCGGCGAGAAACGCCAGGTCGTCCTCATTGCCACCGGCAAAAATCTCGGGCCCTTCCAGCATGTAGGCGCGTATAAGCAATTGCACGGCCGCCGCATCGTCCTGCCCGCGCAACAGTGATCCGAGGTTGAGCAGCACGAAGGGGTTCAGATGGCCGTTTTCGGCGCGATAGGCCGCCTCAAAGGCCTGAAACGCGCGGCGCCGCTCCCCGCCTTCCAGCCACGCAGCCCCAATCGACGCCTGTAACCACACCGCCTCGGGCCACTGTGCCTGAGGGGCGGGAAGCAATTCAAGCGCGGTCTGCCAAACCTCGATCGCCCCGCGCCAGTCGCCCTGTTCGTCCAGCAACGCATTGCCCTTCTCCGCCAGCAGATCAATGCGTTCCGAAACCTTTTCATCCAGCGCCGGAGCGGCCAGCCCTTCGCCGCCCACCAACTCCAGATAGGGCCGGTACTGGCCGGAAAAATGCTCCGGTCCCCCGGTTTTCAACACCTGCCGGAACATCGCGACGGCTTCCTCCTGCCGCCCGCACTGAAACAGCGTATGACCGGCAACCATGTTCGTATAAGGATCGCGGCGCTTCGGGTCGAAATAGGTCAGAAACATCCGCTCGAGCCACGGATCAAGCCCGTCACATTGCCCAATCTCGGGAATGGCCTCGACCGTCGAACGGGCAATGATCTGCGGGAAATAGTTCCATTCCGTTTTGGGCTCCGGCAGCAACGACCACGCTTGCTCCATCAGTTGCATGGACAGCGCCCCGTCCCCCGCCCGGTCCGCCTCCCCGGCGCGCCCCAGCAGGTCGTCGAGTTCGTCGGCCAAAGCCTGCGGCACATCGGGTTTCCGATTGGCAATCATGGTTGCTCCCCCTCTGTCGGACTGGATCAGGATCGCGCCATCCGGGCCCGCCGCTGCCGCCAGCGCACCGCCCCCCGCCGCCGACAGGACCAAGGCCCACAGGGCGGTTCGGACCGCGGAGCGCACGCCCCGTGGCATTTTCAACCTGAAAAACATCCGCACGCCATTCTGGATCATCAAACGCCCTCCAACTGCATCCTCGCACAGACACCGCCGCCTGTCTCGCTTTATTTGCCGCAAGGCCCGCCCGCAAACCACACACCGCCGATTATCCCGAAACCCGCCGGACCCTACGTCGCCGTATTGTCGGTGGCGCTGAAACACATATGGTTGTAAGCCAAGGCACAGCGCGGGAAATCCATGATATGCCGCGGGCCGCAACAACCAGCCGAATGCTTGGCCGGCTGTGAAACATTCTCGTCCGTATGGTCGAAGCCGCGATGCTCACACGCCCGATCGCACTGGCGATACGGCGGGCGACCGCAGGCCACCCCGTCCGCCCCCCATTAACGAATGCCCCCAAGGCCGGCATCCGGCGGGCACATGAGAAATGCGCTTGGAACAAGATGCAAAGCCTTAGCAAAGGCCGGGGCAAGAAGGCGAGCGCAGTGGGATCAGACGCATTTGCGGCGTGACGCCATGGCTGGTTGTCGCAGGCCAATGGCTGATAATGGCTGATAACGTCTGTCGTCGGATATGATGGCACTGCAACGCGTCATGGTATTCCGGCCCCCGTGTTTCGTGCTTCCCATCCCCATACGGCAAAGCTATAGATCGCCTGTGACGAGGGTATTCATCATTCTTGGGCTGGGGCTGGCCGGCATTGACCCTTTGGGGCTGGCCGTTGTGCTGGCCGCGATTGCCGCGGGCGGGTCGAAGCCGCATGTTGTAGCCTTTTGTGTGGCGAGTTTTCTGGCAACGGTGAGCCTCGGCGTTCTGTTTTCTTTCTTTGGCGAACAGCTTTCGCACTTCGTGAGTTCGTTTGTGCCCGACGACAACGATCCGAGCTGGGCATTCGTCGAGCTTGTTGCCGCGGCGCTGATCTTTTACTGGCTGGTCTCCCATCTCAGGCAACGGGATGTCGAAGAGGAACCGGACCCGGCCAAAGCACCAGCCAGTTCGGTCCTGGGGATCACGGTTTCTGGTATGGCATTCAGCCTGTCCGCCCTGCCGGATCCGACCTTTCTGGCGGTCGTCGCGCTGGCCAGTCAGGCGACAAGCGTGATGACGATGGTCGCCTATCATTCCTTGTGGGTATTGGTCAGCCAGTTGCCGCTTTTCGGTTTTGCGGTGGCGTTTCTGCTCGGTGTTCACCAGCCGCTGATGGACCGCGCCAGGCCCATTTGGGACAAGGTCAAGCGCCCCATCATTTTCCTGTTCATGATTTCGCTTGGCGCCCTTGCCGCGCTGCTGGCGTTTGATGCCGTGGCCTTTTTGCTCACCGGAGCCTATCCGATCCCGATCTGAGCGAATATCTGCGATTCAATCAAGAGCATCCGAACGCATGGCCGTGATCTTTTGGGCCAATCAAACTCCCCTGACGGGCGTGCCCCATTTACATCCGCATGTGGGCTTCCTAGCATTCTCTTATGTAGAGATTGTTGCGCCTGCTGCTCAACCTGACCGCCATCGTTGCCGTCGCCATCCTGCTTGCAAGGTTCCTGTTCCCCCTGCCGGACATATCACAACGGGCGCCGAGTCTGGCGATGCCCATGAGCCCGTCCACAACGCTGGGCGCAACGGTTATGGAGGAGAGCGCTACCCACCCCGGAAAATCGGCGTATTCCCTCTGCGCGGGGGCCATGATGCCCTTGCCAGCCGGCTCGCGCTTATTGCGGCTGCTGAAGCATCTATCGACGCGCAATATTACATCTGGCATGACGACACCTCGGGCATCCTGCTGCTGGATGCCCTGTATCAGGCCGCCCGCCGTGGGGTGCGGGTGCGGCTTCTGCTTGATGACAATGGCGTGCCGGGTCTGGATGGTTTCATGGCGACGCTGAATACGCAGGAAAACTTCGAGATACGCCTCTTCAACCCCTCAACGATCCGCAACCCAAAGTCTCTCGGATATACGTTTGACTTCTTCCGCATGAACCGCCGGATGCACAATAAATCCCTTATCGCCGATGGGGCAGTTGCAATCCTTGGGGGGCGCAATATCGGCGATGAATATTTCGAAGTTGGGGACGACAACTTCTATGTCGACATGGATGTTCTGGCAGCCGGGGCGATTGTCCCGGAAACCGCAGCGATATTTGATGCCTATTGGAACAGTCCGTCCGTGTTCGAGGCCGAAAAGATCATCCGGGAGGAGAGCAATCTGCCGGTCTTTGAAGCGCGTTCCCGCGACATTCGAAAAGGTACGGATGCGATTGAATTTCTGAACGAAGCGAGCGACAGCGCCACGGAATATGCCAAGGGGAACAGCCAGCTTGAATAGACGCATGCGCAGTTGGTGGCCGACGATCCGGCAAAGGGACAAGGGATCGCGACACGCGACCAGCTGATGATCGCGCGCCTTGGTGAGATACTCGGGGGCGTTGAGAGGCGGCTTGATCTGGTATCGGCCTATTTCGTTCCGGGCCGTCAGGGCACGGCGTGGTTTTCAGAACTGGCCGAAACGGGCCGGGATGTGCGCATCCTGACCAATGCGATGAACACCACCGACGTGCTGGTTGTGCATGCAGGATACGCGAAATACCGCCGCGCGTTGCTGCAAGCAGGAGTCAGCCTCTATGAGTTGAAACTGCGCGGCAAGACCACGGGGGCAGAGGTTCAGACCATGCCTTTTGGCCTGTCCGGGGCGAGCCTTCACGCCAAGACCTTTGCGGTGGATGGCAAGCGTGTTTTCATCGGGTCGTTCAATTTCGATCCGCGCTCCGCCACGCTGAACTGTGAAATGGGGTTCCTGATTGACAACCCCGGCATGGCCCGCAGCGTCAGCCATGGGTTTGATGGCCCGCTTGAACGGGTCAGCTATCAACCGGGACTGACCCCGGAAAACAAGATGATCTGGCGCGAACCACAAGAGGATGGTCAGGTGACTATTTATCAGGAAGAGCCCGGTGCGACGTGGTTTCAGCAAATTGCGATCGTCATCATCGCTTTGCTGCCCGTCGAATGGCTGCTTTGAAACGCATTCTTTACGGACACATATTCTGCCCGCTTACGCCATCACCCCCGGCGGTGGCCGGCTTGTAATGGCACGGGGCGGCCGAAAGGGGGAAGCAGGACAAGGCTGAGACTGAAGGCGCGCGGATTGCCCGACAGGCGCGATCACGCCACAATGAAATGGCACTATTAAAGGAGACCCGCCATGTTTTCATTTTTTCTGACCTTTGCGCGTTTGTTCAAGGGAATATATCGCTCATGGCAAAACCCCACCTTTCGCTCGACCCTGTTTCTGGCCATCCTGATCCTGCTGTCTGGCACCCTTTTCTATCATGCGGTCGAGGGGGGGAGCTGGATTGATTCCGCCTATTTCAGCGTGATGCTGGCAACAACCGTTGGTCTGGGGGATTTGGCCCCGAGTGCAGACGGATCAAAGCTCTTCACGATGGTTTATGCAATAACCAGCATCGGCGTATTTATTGCCCTGATCACGCAGCTTGCCTCCTCGCTGATCGCGCCGCGCCAAGAGAAGGGCGAAAGCCCGAATGAGGCTCCGAAGGAGGAACGGAGCCGGTAGGTTCAGATGGGGCGCAGCATGGCGCAAAATGCCTCATGGGCAAAGCGGCGGAATGCGGGTTTTTCCTCTGGCTGGGCGCGGGCAACGGTGCTTTGCAAATCCAGCGCCACCTGCAAAAGAAACCGCGTTCGCAGCCGGCCTTCGGCGCTTTGCCCGGCGATGCCAAGCCGCACCGCATCGTCATACAGCATCCCCGCAATGGCTTCGGCCCGGGGGTTTTGAGCGTCCACGGTGTAGATCGCGCCGTTGGTCAGTGGCGTGTCCCCGGCCCGGAGCGGAGTTGCAATCATCAACGCCGAGGTTGTCGGAATGGCCGTCAATATTCTGATATTCCTATATATTTCCCTGGTCTCTCGAAATCCCGACGCAGGATCGCACCGCCATTCGCTGGCGCATGTAGCAATACGGCTCCAGGATACAAAGGTTGATCTGCATTTTGAACGGTGGACTGCAAAGCCGCTTGCCTGTACCCTCCCCAAGACCAAACATGCGTGGGGAAAGACCCAAGGGATGCTGATGAGTGCGGTATTGTCGTGTTTACAACGTGTTACCCACCATGCAGCGGATATTGGCGTCTGTCTTGCGAGGTGCAGATGACTAATCACATCCCGGAACTACGCCCCGCGCGGGTGCATGAGGCCGAGGGCGCGGGGCGGTTTGTCTTTGCGCTGGCGCAGGCGGTGCGCCTGTCCGGCCCGGTGATCTGGATCAGCCCCGCCCATGTGCGCCATACTCCGTTGCTGCCCGGCTTGCCGCAGGGGCTGGGCGCGCGGCTGCATCTGGTCCGGCCCGACAAGGAGTTGGATCTGCTCTGGGCCGCCGAGGAATCCCTGCGCAGCCGGGCCACCGGGCTGGTGATTGCCGAGCCAGACCAGCCCCTGTCGCTGCTCGCCGGACGCCGCCTGCAACTGGCCGCCGAAGCCGGGCGGACCACCGGGCTGATGCTGATCTGCGCGGGTCAGGGTAGCAACGCCGCCGAGACCCGCTGGGCCTGCGCCCCGCAAGCCGCCCCCCGGCGGGACTCGACTTTGCAGCACTGGCAGCTTAATAAGAACAAATCGGGAACAACAGGAGGCTGGACCGTAGAGTGGAATGGCCAGACGGGTGCTGTCCATATGGTTTGCGCGGCTGGCCAGCGATCTGGCGCTGCGCCGACGCCCCCTTGAGGGGGCCTTCGCGCTGACCCATCGGGCGGGCGGCGCGGAGCATTTGCATTGCCTGAACAGCGCGGCCGAGGCGCTCGGGCTGCACCGGGGCATGACGCTGGCCGACGCCCGCGCCCTGTGCCCCGATCTGATCACCCGCCCCGCCGATCTGCGCCGCGAACAGGCCGGGCTGGCAGCGCTGCGCCGCTGGGCCGGGCGTTACAGCCCGATCGTGGCGCGGGACGGGGCGGACGGGCTGGTGGCGGACATCTCGGGCGTGGCGCATCTCTTCGGCGGCGAGGACGCACTGCAAAGCGATTTGCACGCCCGGCTGGAGCGCGCCGGGTTCACCGCGGCCAGCGCCATCGCCGGCACCCGCGGCGCCGCCTTTGCGCTGGCCCGTCATGGCGGCGGGATCGTGGCCGAGGGGGCGCTTGCCGAAGGGATCGGGCATCTGCCGGTCTCCGCCCTGCGGATCGACCACGCCAGTTGCGCCACGCTGGCGCGGTTGGGCCTGACGCGCATTGCCGACCTCACCGCCCTGCCCCGCGCCAGCCTTGGCAAACGCTTCGGCCCCGGCCTGCTCATGCGGCTGGATCAGGCGCTTGGCGCGCAGGCCGAGCCGGTTTCGCCCGAGCCTGACCTGCCGTGTTTCACCGCCCGTCTGTCTTTCCCCGATCCCATCGGTCTGCACGCCGACATGATGGCGGCGCTGGAGCGGCTGCTGGCGCGGCTTTGCGCGCTGCTGGCCCGGCACGCGCGCGGCGCGCGGCGGGTGCGGCTGGAGCTGCACCGCGTCGACAAGGCCACCCTGCCGCTCGAGATCGGGCTGGCCCGGCCTATGCGCGACGCCGCCCGCATCGCCGCGCTGTTTGGCAAACATCTGGAGCGGGTGGATGCGGGCTATGGCATTGAAGCGATGCGCCTTGCCGCCCCCGTCACAGAGCCGCTTGAGCCTGAGCAAATCGGACGGGGGCAGGCACCGGACGATCTGGCCGATCTGTTTTCCACGCTCGGCAACCGGCTGGGCTTTGACCGGGTGCAGCGGCTCCTGCCCGCGCAAAGCCGCATCCCCGAGCGCAGCTTCCTCATCGCGCCCGCCGCCTACAGCGCCCCCGAAACGCCGCCCGCCCAGACCGGCCCGGAGCGCCCCGTCCTGATCTTCCCGCCCGAACCCGTTACCTGCACGCCCACCCCGCCCGGTCGACCGCCGATGCAGTTTCGCTGGCGGCGGATGCGCCTCACTACCCTGCGCGCCACGGGGCCGGAGCGGATCACCCCGGAATGGTGGTTTGACGACCCGAACTGGCGCACGGGGCTGCGCGATTACTGGCGGCTGGAAACCCGCGAAGGCCCGCGC